>Ga0209713_10001076_pt1 | contig 16040 bp, 8 predicted proteins | sample ArcOceMetagenome_3_FD_187444 | JGI IMG/M metagenome (GOLD analysis project Ga0209713, IMG submission 187444) | Marine eukaryotic phytoplankton communities from Arctic Ocean - Arctic Ocean- Svalbard ARC20M Metagenome (SPAdes) (version 2) | ecosystem: Environmental > Aquatic > Marine > Oceanic... | reverse complement strand
GGGGGGGGGGGGGTCTGAGCCTGGCTCTGCAAAGCACCAGCGCTCAGCTGGACCCCGCACCGCGCGCGCCGACGAGATCTGCTTGGCGGCACTGTAGACATGGACGTGCGAAGGATCCAGGCCATCCGACCGAGCACGTCGGCAGCATCACCTCAACCTCCGCAAGTGGCGACCCGCGTGGCACTGCAGCTCAGCGGACACCTGCGGGAGACGTGCGACAGCGACGCCAAATTTGCCGTGCTCAAGGAGAGCGTGGCGAGCTGCAGGCAGCACGCACATTGCGACCTCTTCTTGCACACCTGGGCGACTCTGGAGGCAGATACCCCGAGTTGGCACCGTCCAAATGCGAGCGCGTACGACTCGCGCAAATCATCCAGAGAATGCGCAGCGCGCATTACCGCGTTGCTGAACGTGACCTCATTCCAAGTGGAAGCTCAGACTCCGAGTGCGCGCTTCTCCAAAGCCACGACTTGGTGGACGTCCAAGAGAGGTGACTCGCACATCTCTCTCGCTGGCATCGCCGCCGCTATCGAGACGCAGCGAAAGGCCAACGACCTGCGGCGCGCGCACGAGCTGCGTGGCCATCGCTATGATGTGGTTGTGCGCATGCGACCCGACGTGTACCGTGCGGATCATCCAGAAGTCGCCAGCTGGGCAAGGATCGCACACGCGCCGCACAATCTCTCCGATACCATCTTTTCATGCCGCTCGATGCGGTGGCCTGGCGAGAAGGGGGGCGACATGTGCTTTCTTACGTTCTCGCCGTCGTCCCTCGAACGACTATATAGCGCATGGGAGGCCGTCGCAAACACATTCCTCTCAGCGATGGAGTGTGCGTGGAATGCATGGAAGCAGCGAGCAAGCTGTGATCGGCGATGGTCTCGTTGCGCAGCACTGGGAGCTGCCTCCTGTGCCAAGACTGAGAAGCAGCATGAGTTCCCGGAGAACATCCTCCGGACCGCGCTGGCGCGGGCGCATATGGTAGCAAGGAGCTGGGTGACCCTGCGTACGACCTCGCCAGCGGTGAGCTTCGAGCCTTCTTACACGTGCCACAGCAGCACGAGAGCACCGGGCGCGTGCCTGAGCAAGTACACACCCTGCTCCATGCATGCGGTCACGCAGCAGCAATGCGAGCTGCTCTGTGAGGCAACCGAGGCATGCCGCTTCTATGTATTCGACAGGCTGGACAGTCAACAGCACTGCAGTCTCCTAGCCAGCCGGGGTGACTCGGGCCGGAACGCCCGGAGTGGCGAGCTTTTGTGCAGCAAGCCTCGCTCGCACCCCACGCCTTCAAGTGCAAGCTCCGGAGCCCAGCCACCACCAGCGCTGGTACTGCCGGGCAACACGCGCCGCCTAACCAGGCCGCGTCGGGCCGAGGATGAGGAGCAGTCACGGCCGCTGCCACTTCTTGCCCTTGCGAATCCAAGCAGCATTGGCCGTTACGATGGCGTTCGGAATGGCTGGAGTGGGTGGTGGCTCCGCCTGACCTCTGCATGCGACCACTACCCGAGCATCTGCACCCTCTGGAGCGCCGACGCTGCACTTTTGCCGTCGCCCCGCTGCCCTGTCAACTGCCGCCTTGCACCACGACCTGACGCAGGTGTTCTGAAGACCGCCGACGCGGTGCTTATGAGAAGTTCGACCGACGAGCAGCTTGTTGTGAACGCAAGTGGAGTCGGCGAGCACGGCAGTTCTGCTGCCATGCGACGTTCACGAGTGCGCTACTGCATAGAGAGCGAGGCAGGTTCGTGGAGGATGCCAAAATGTCCACCCTCTGTCCTCGCGGTCTCGACGCGGCCTGAAGCAGCTATGCGTTTCTCGTGGCTCTCGAGGTACTACCTGCCACCGCCGCTCTCCAAGACGAATGCCGCCGCTCTCCTCTCCCAACCAGACTTGGAGCGTGGCCAGTTTCGCCTTGACTCGTGGGATGGCAAGGCGGCGCTCATGTCAGTGTGGTTCCGGCACTGCCACACAGACTCTCACACCAGCAGCAACGCCAAAAAAGCTTCTGGCGGCCACATGGAGGACCGTGCGAGCTTTCTAAAGCAGCTGCGCCGCGCAGGGCTGGCGTATGCCTCCTACGGCCGCTGCGGTCGCAATGTGCCGTCCAATGATCGCGTTCTGTCCGCAGACCAGTCCACGTGGCTGGCCAACAAGGTGATTGGCATGCGTCGCCATCCGTTTGCTTTGGTGAGCGAGAACTCTGCGCAGCCTGGATGGGTCACCGAGAAGGTCTATCAGGCGCTGGCAGCGGGTGTCGTCCCTGTATGGTTCGGTACCCCACCCGGCTGGGAGGAGAAGCACCTTCTCCCCATCGTGCCACCGCACTCGGTGGTGGTCGCCAACCATTGGCCTTCCTTGACAGCACTCGTGGCATTCCTCCGCCGGGCAGTCAACAACACCCACCTCTATGAGCGCTACCATCAGTGGCGGCATCAGTCGGACTTGTTCAAGACGTCGCGTACCATCTTGGCGCAGGAGCTGGCCATTGCAGTGGAGGCCACTCCTTGTCGGATCTGCCAAGCTCTTCACAGTGCACTCGGGGTGAGGCACGGCTGACGTCTCGCGTTCTTTCGATACCAGCTCTGCTTTTGTACCTGCCGTACAGAGGAGGTGCGCGGAGGGGGGGTGAGCTCGTTGATACCCGCGTTGAGGTGTCTCGGTGCTTGGGGCGCTTGCGCCTCTATTGGTCCCACCAGTCCTGCCCCCCCGGGCCCAGCTGTTGTGATCGGTAGATCTCCGCCCATGCGGTCCATGTCGGTTCACTTCCCCCGTTTAGGATGTAACTTGGAGCAATGACGCCTTGCGCGCGCATGCATCGCGGTGTGGCGCGTTGCCTTCAGAGGAGCGCGCGCGTCCCGGTGAATTGTGGACGGCCCAGACACATTGTAATAATCAACGTTGCCACAGACAGCGTGCCTTTTCATGGAGCGCGTGGCACTCTGCTTGACGGGGCAGCTCCGTTCTGTTCAACTGGCTCATGAGAACTGGCGTCGTGGTCCGCTGTACAGAGTTCTGCGAACTGGCCAGCAGGACCAGGCTGGCACAGTTGACACATATGTGGTCACGAGCCGTTCCAACAGCTTCGAATTCTCAAGTGCATGGCTGGCGGACACGCTCAGCCCACGCAGAGTGTTGGTGTCGAGCGTTGGCTTTGACATGCTCGACGTTGCGAATGAGTCTTGGACGCACCGGCTGTTGAGTGGCACCAGATTTCAGTTCAACATGGCCCATCAGCTGCTCAAGGATGGCGTCCGCCCGCTCCGGCAGCGTCCCTTCCGCAGGCACATGGCTGCACGCCTTGGCGATGGCGTCCGACAAGTTGAGCGCCGCATCGAGGCCGAGCGTGGGTGCGATCTGCTGGACCTTGCCGCGCAGGTTCTTCACAGCGGCGAGGACAGCCGTGGCGCGCTGCAACATTCTGCCGTCCGCCGGAAGACCAAGAAGCCCCTCTGCCTCATCGAGAGCTGTGACTAGGTTCAGCGAGGCATCGAGACCAAGCTCCTTTTTGATGCGCTCCACCATGTCCGGGATTGGCTCTGTCGATACCGTCGGCACAGGTGTGCCCGTGACTACCCCAGTAGGCACAGCCATTTCCGCTGCGCCGCATGCGCGCTTCTTCTGACTGGGCACTGCCATCCCACCCCCCCCCTTGCGCTTGCCGCCGCTTCGGCGATTCGTTGGCTCTTCGCACTCGCTCTCGACGCTCACGCTGCCCTCGCTCTCGTCTGCATCATCCTCGCTCTCGGTGTCGCTCTCGTCGCCTTCGTCGTCACCACCGAGTTTCTCGATGGCCTTTGCGGCCGCCGCACGATTCGGACGCTGCGATGAGGGCGCCGCCTGGCCTTTGGCCTTGGGAGCCATGCGCGACGCCTTGGAGCGGTCTGCTGGAGACGGTCCATCGTCGTCACGAGCTCGCTTGTGCGTCAACAGGAGGGGCGCCGGGGGCGGCTCGTGAAGGGCGGGAAGCTGCGTGCTGCGAGGGTTCTTGGCTTTCTGCGCGTTTCCCTTGTCCGAGCTGATCGCGTCGGCCACGGACCCCTTACCTGACTTCTTGTACTGGTCCATCCCGAGCACGCCCTTGAGCCCGATGGAAAGGAGGGTTCCCTCTTCGGACTGGTAGTAGACGCGCCACTGCTCGGTTGGTTGGGACGCGCCCTCCTTGAAGCCCAGGTCGCCCTTCCTCGCGCAGCCGATGCCGAGCAGGTCTTTCCGCATGTATGGATCCCAATTGACGCCGTCCGGCAGCGGGTCCGATGGCGGTCTCTCCTGCCCTGAGGTGCCGCGCTCGTCCGACGCGATGCAGAGCGCCTCGCGGCCGTAAGCGGTGAGCGACTCGGTCGTCACGGCCACAAAGGCCTCCCAGCACTTGATCTGGAACGCGGGCTCGATGCACGCGTGAACGACACTCGGGTGCAAAGGCACGACCTCGCCGCTCTCCAACTCGGCGAACCAATTGCTTTTGGCGCCGCGGTACTTGAGGGTGTGGCTGAGCATGAGGCTCCGGATCGGCTCCTCCGGCAGGTGCGGTTGGGCGGCCTCGATGGCCACCTGCAGTTTGGCGGAGGCGGCGGCGTTTGCGACAGCATCGGCGGCCGCCTTCACCGCGTCGTTGACCTGGCGGATCGCCTCGCTCGTCGCGTCGGACGCGGCGTGCCCCATTCGCCAGTCTTCTGAGATGAGGCGGGCGGTGAGCGCCGTCTCGTGGAGCCGCGGACGGTCGTGACCCTGCGTGTAGAACGCGAACGAGCGAAAGTGGCGATGGACCCAATCCTGCACCACCGGATGCGGCCGATCGTTACCAAGGCTCGCAAGCAGCACCCACCACATGCCCTCGGTCTTGGAGAAGCCGATGGCGTAAGCGTCGCTCGGCGACGGCGCCCATCCTTCCTCGAACTCCTTCACGGCGGCGCGGCGCCAGAGATCCCGATTTGCGCTGAACGCACCCTGCAAGACGGCGTCGAGCGCCGGGAGCGCCAGGAGCGCCGGGAGCGGCGGCGCTTGCGATGCAACGGGTGGGCAGGGCACGATCGCCGCGGCCTGCTTGGGAGGGGGGATGTGCCACGCGCGCTTCGTCACGAGGCGGAAGCAGCCCACATACGGCGCGGCCTTGCACTCCTTCAGCCAGCTCTCGCTGAACTTGGTCTTCAGCCAGTCCTCGGTGGTGAAGGCGGCGTCCGCGCCGCGCTCGGTCCCGCAGAGCCAAACTTCGGTCGTTCTGCCTCCGCCCGTCACGCGCGTGAAGGCAATGCTGACAATCAGGCTCGCATCCGCCTCACGCAGCGCCGCCTTGGCGTACTTGACATGCGCGCGTGCCCGAGACAGATCTAACTCACACCGCACCGCCTTGGCTTCCTTGCCACGTGCGCATTGCTGAGACAGTTCCATCGGCATCAGCGCCGCCTTGGCTTCCTCGACAAGTGCGCGTGCCCGAGACAGATCTGCCTCTGGTGCCTCGTCCGCTTTCGCCGCCCTCACCGCTTCCCGTAGCGTCGACAGCTTCTCAAACTGCGCCGCGATCGCCTCCGGCGTCTCTGCCACAGCGGTGGCCTTTTCTGCCTCCTCGCGCGCCCTTTCTGCGGCCTTCTCCGCCTCCTCGAGCGCCCTTTCTGCCGCCTCGAGCGCCCTCGTCTCCTTTGCTGGCGGCGGCTCGATCGGTCCACGAAACAGCGGGTCGCACTCGAAGCTCTTGAGCGGGCACGTTGACTCGTCCTCGTTGTCAGGGTCGTAGCAGGCGTACAGCCGCGCGCACCCTTTCTTATCCTTGCGCAGCGCGTCGGGATTGAGAGACGCCACTCCCGTCTGCGCAGTTGGTGCGAAATCGTCCACGCTCACCATCTTCACGGGTTGGAAGAGGGTCTTCAGCTCGTCCTTTTTGTACGGCAGCTTGGTCTCGATGTAACTGAGCACCTCCTTCGCGCCCTGCTTCACCACAGGCTTGGGGCCCTCCACACGCAGCTCCGCAACGCCCTCTGAGTTGTGGCCCACAGAGAACCGCGCGGACTCCTTCCGATCCACCTTAGCGTACCCGGTGACCATCCGTGGCCCACCAAGTCGGCGCAGATTTTCGATCGCCTCCACGAACGGCATCAGCGTCTCACGCACGTACGAATGGATCTTGTCGGAGCCCACCACTGGAGACTGGCGGCCGTTGACACGCAGTTCCGGCTTCCCGTCACGCACACACACCTCGATGGCGCCTCGCTTCTTCTGGGCGCTCAGAATCGACTGCAGGAAGCGCTCTGCCGGCGAGACGTTCCCTGCCTTGATCGAGGCGTGCGCCGGCCGATCCACAAACGAGTCGAACGTGGCGCCCCCATACTCGATCGTCGCCTTGGCACGCGGCGGCGGCGGTCTGGCGGGACCGGGATTCCACGCCTCCTCTGGTGGAGCGGCCTCTGGCTTGGCGAACTCAGGGTCGTCTTCCACGGGCACGCCCCTCTCCATGTTCCACCGGCTCTTGTCCACAATGGCGCTGCTCAGATGCTTGAGCCGGTCGTGCATGTCCCGGTCCTTCTCATAGTTCTCCTTCTCCTTCTTCTCCTCCTCTTTCGCCGCCACCTCAGCTTGCCTCTCCCGCTCTTTCTGGTCGCGGCGCGCACGCTCATGCACGCTCATGCGCTCGTCCTCCGACTTCTTCTGTGAGCTGCGCGCCTTGGCCTCCAGCCTCTGCTTTTCGACGGCCTCCTCATGCTTTTTGAACTCCTCCTCCGAAATCTCTCTCGGTACTGACCAGTGGATGGGCTCCTCCAGCACAGAACTCGAGTTGTCTCGCAAATGATCCGGGAGCCTTCTGTTTTTGTCTCGTACACGCTGCCGTGCCTGTAGAACAGCCTCGCACTGCTGCGTCTGCACATTTGCGACGACCTTGCGCGCAAGCTCGTCCTTGTCAACGCCCTCCGGTACGTTGAGCGCTGCGTTTGCGTCAGCGAGCAGTGCTGCCTCACCCCGTCCGTCGACTGCGCCTGTGCGGCTCTTTGCAAGCTTGTGGGTGGCCGTGGTTGGCATCTGAGAGCGCAGCTGCTTCGTTGCGTCGTCCACTGCCCTCTCCTCGACCAACGTCTGCATCCTCTTCCGGTCCTCTGCGATCTCCGGGTTCCGAAGGTAGCACTCCACCGCCCGCGAAACCACCTCTGACCGAACCTCCTCGGAGACTACTGCACCGCCTTGGGAGAGGAATTGGTTGACGTGTGCGGTGATGGTCGTGACGTCGGATGCGTCGCCCTCGAACTGGATCGGAAGAGTAGCCACATGCATGGCGGCTTGCTGGACGAGCATATCGGGCGACACGTCGCGCAAGATGAGCCGCGTCTCGCCGTTGTGTTCGCAGAACGCCATCCTTTGCAACACACATTCGGATGCCGCTCTGTCGGTGTCCACGAAGACGCGCTTTGGTGCCGGTGGCTTTGGCGGCTCTGGCGGCGGCTCGGGCGGCGCTGGCGTCTTCTGAGGCACTGATCCATTTGCCGCCGCGCGTCGTGCCGGCCACAGCTTCAGTTCGTAATTCCGCAGCGCTCGCGTCAGCCCTGGCCCCTCGCTCTGCGCAATGAACTCGTGCGCCATGGTCCACAGCGCATTGAGCAAAGCGCTGCAATTCGTCGCTCTGGCACTGCCGGAGATCTTATCGGGGTGGAAAAACCGCAGCTGCCAATCGTTCTTGCGCTTCTCGGCCGCTCTCTTGAGGTTGTCGGAGGCAGTGTCCACCTCGAGCAACGCGATCAAGAGGCTGCCAAGGGTTGCATCTCTCTCCGAGGGGTGCATGCCCTGGATGCGCGTCGCCTCCACGTGGGCCGCCTCGATGCGCTCCATGATCTTCACCTGTACACACACAGGGTCGACGTGTGTGAGAGAGAGGGAAGCACGGCTGGTTGAAAGAGGGCGTGTGCGAGTCTTGCGGCACGGTTACCTCGCTGGCCGATGCAGCGGGGGGTTCAGCGTCATCCGCCCCTTGTGGCGGTGACACCTCCATCGACACCGTGGTGCTCACAGTGGCATCTGGCGCAGCTGATCCGCCTACCGATCCGCCTACTGACCCGCCCGGCGCTTGATCAGGATTGTCGGCGGCGTCCGAAAGAAACAGAGAGCCACGCACACGCTCGAGCTCGGGCGTGAACCGCTCGTCGATCGAGTTGGGAGGCAGCTTGAGAGCCAAGTCGCGGGTGGATCCACAAAGCTTGCGAGCCAAGTCGCGGGCTTCGGAACCTTCTTGAAGCTTAGCGTCAACTTGCCGCAGCCACAGCTCCATGATGCGGTCAGATAGGTGCCCGAGCGAGTCGCTGCTGAGCTTGTTGAGCGCTCGGTCGGCCGATGGCATGCCCTTCTCGAGTAGGGACATGAGTGCGCCCGCCACCCCATCGTGCGCCTGCAACTCGGCTCGCTCGAGCTTCTCGAGCAGCTGGAAGGCAGCACGGTTCGGATCGCGCAGGATCAGTCCCACGTGCGGCGCCAGTGCGGCACCGCCGACGCGGCCGAGCAGCGACACTGCGCGCGCTTGCACCGCCTCGTCGTCGCTCTCGAGGTAGCCGGCGAGCCTTTCCACCGTTGCTGTCGACGCAGCAATCGTCTTATCCGCCAGCTTCCCGAGCGCCTTTGCAGCGATGCCACGCACCGCCTCGCTCTCGTGCGTGGCGTGGTAGGTCACGAGATCGATCAGCCGCTCCTCCAGAACGTCGACGGGCAACTTCTCGACCAGGACGAACGCGGGGCCGTCGGGAGCGCTGAAGATCTGCTCTGCGTGCCGCGCCAGCCCAGAGTCCGCCACTCTGCTGTAGAGCAGACGGCGCGCGCGATCTTGCACCGCCGTATCCTCACTCGTGAGGTACTTAAAGAGCTTGGCCACCACTTTAGGTCTGACGACGAGCGCTCTCTTGGCAATGCTGCGGATGCCTTCGTCCACATCGTTCACGGCAGCACGAACAAGCTGTATTGCGTACTCTGCTCGCACCTCTTTCGGTAGCATTGGCGCCAGCTCGAACAGAGAGTCATCGTCAATGATGTCCTTCGCGTACGGCGCCAGCAGCTCCGGGCTCATCGCCTGCACAGCCCCCAACACTTGTTTCGCCGCCGCTTTTGCGTCGTCGTCCTGCGCCTTCCTCACGAGCGTCCCCATGCACGGCGGCAGTGCCTTAGTGAGCGACGCCTTCGCCCTCTCCGCGTGACGCAGCTCCCAGTCGGGCACTCGCTGTCCTCCACACTCCGCTGCCGTTGTACACTTGCACGCAGCAAGGAGCATCTTCAACGCAAACTGGTCGGGGAGCATCTCGACGAACGCTGGCACGCACTGCATCCGAACCCGCCCCCTGGGAGGCAGAGCCTCCACCAACTGTCGCGTATGCGTCGCAGCATCACCGCCCTGCAGCTGCTGAATCAGTGTACCCACCAACGGTAGAAGCGCTTCCTCCATCTTACAGTGTGAACGAGAATGCAGACCGGCGAGAAGCACTTTTAAGGCCAAAGGACTGTGCAGCGCTTTGACGAGTTGCTCTGTCACCAGCGGTATCGCCTCTTCACTCATGCGATCCCCATAGCGGCGCGTTAGCGCGAATCTCTCCGCAGCCGCAGTCGCCACGTCGTCGCCCGCGCTCTCCACGAGGCCCACTAGGATCTCGCCATGCCGAAACGGGTGTAGGTTCCGCACGATCCGCAGACGCAGCGTCGCGAGAACGCTCTGATTCAGGTCGTCGTTGGACTCCAGGCTCTGGATGGCATCCAGCAAGTCTTTTTGAACGATTGGGTCTTCCTCGAGGCATGACAGCACGTAGTCGCACGCATCGCCTTCCAGCTTTGCAAAGACGATCTCCACCCACGTTTGGAGCTCCATGCGGTTCAGCCTAGGGTTACAGAACATCCAGCGAATGGCGTCACGAACCTCCACGGGCAACCAAGGAATGGTATCGCGCGACTCGTCGGGAAGCTCTGGAGCACCACGAAGCTCTGGAGGCCAGGGGAAGCGCTTGTTGAGTACAGCAAGCTGGCTGAGCAGGCCTGGGTCCGCCAAATCATACCACTCGAGATTTTTTAACGCCGCGATGGCTGATTCCTGCGCCTCGATGGACTTCTTGCTCTGCGAGGGATCTCTGCCTTGGGATCCAAGAGCGTGCCCACGACCTTCCGGATGGGTGCCAGACGCTTCTTGGCGGCCGCCTGCGCAATCGAGAGGTGGCGCACGGTGAGCGCAACGCGCGATGTGTGGGAGCGTATGGGCGCATGCGGCGGGGCACACACGCACCTCCTCTTTGGCCGTGTCCTCGGGCGACAACCACTCATTCGTCCATGGATGGTACGTCTCGTTGGTCAGGCCCAATTCTCTCTTTTCCATGAGGATCTTCCACTCCTCATCTCGGAGTCGCAGCTGCGCTCCCAGCTCGTCCTCGCCAGCCTCGACCGCCTGCGCAGCACCCGAGAGTCGGCCCTCACGAGCGTCACCGCCCTCGACAAGAACCCATTCGGATCCCCTCCCTCCACCCTCTCCACTCCGCCCCTTACCTAAGCACCAAAGATGCCCCCACTCCTCAAACCCCTCAAGCCCCTTCTCAACCCCGCCCTCAACCCCGCCTCACTCCCGCCTCCCTCCCCGCGCGCAGCATCCCCAAGCAGCCTCGTCCTCGCCCTTCCTGTTCCCGCAAACATCCCTCGCCCCTCTCGCATCGCCAAGAGGATAAAGCGCACCTGAGCGGCAGTCGTCGCGCTGACCGTCGTGCCGCCCGCCTGAGTCGAGCACATCAAACCACGCACAACGCGAACGGTCAGCAGCAATCTGAGCGGCGAGCCTGCGCGCGCGCGAAAGGCCAACGCGAGCCGCCAAAGAGGAGAGACGGGTCCCAAGAGAGGAAGCAGCAAAAGCAAAAGTGGCCGGCAGCGGCGCCGTCGACTCCGGTGCCGGCAACGATGGAGGTGGCCACCTGCACGGTCGCGGGAGTATGCGCGTTCTGGCCACCTGGCGGCGTCGCTGGCCCGCCGGTCGCCCCACCCACTTGCATCGCCACGGCCGATTCGCCAGCTTGCGTAGCCATTGTTTGTCTCTCTCACTCCGCCGAAGCGTCCCTCTCCGCTTCGCGCCTGCAGAAGAAAAACAGCGCAAACCCCCGATATCACAAGAGGCCGAGGGCGTTCGCGGGTGGGCGCCTCGCGCGATGGGTGCGGGAGGCGAGCGGCGCACCTTCCGTCCGCGGCGGGGTGTGGGAGCAGATCCCTTGGGGCGCCCGTGTCCTTGGACGAGCGCCTTCCCCACAAGCTCTTCACATCTTTTCGTGTTCACGCCCAAGTATTGCTATTGCTACATGCATACCGGTATGGTATAGCAATAGTTGGAATAGCAATAGTTGAGAGTAGCGATTCCGAGGTTCCGATCCGACACATCCCTCGAGTGGGTCTCGCCTTTGGGGCACTCACCCGACTTGGGTCTTCTCTGTCTGATCGGTCTCGCAACCTCGACGATGGGATCTTGCTTCTCTCCACTCGGGCAACTATGACTATTGCTATTGCTATATGCATACGCACATGTATGGGTATAGCAATAGTCGGAATAGCAATAGTTGATCACAGTGATTGTTGAGCTATTGCTATTGCTATATATATGCATACACGTGTATGGTATAGCAATAGTTGGAATAGCAATAGTTGAGAGTAGCGATTCCGGCATACCCCGACCCACCATACCCCATACCCCATACCCCAAGCCTCACACACCCGATCATGAGAAGGTCGGATGAAGTCCACAACAAAAATCATTTCCGCAGAGGTCATCATCAGCCGAACCCGAGACCGCACCAAGGGCCGAGGGTCGGGCGAGTCGGGTGTGTGGACCTTGGGGTATGGGGTATGGGGTATCGCGAGGTACGTGGGGGGGAGGACCCCGACCCAGCATACCTCATACCCCATACCCCAAGCCCCACACACCCGATCTTGAGAAGGTCGGAAAAATGTCCACAACAAAAATGATTTCCGCAGAGGTCATCATCAGCCGAACCCGAGTCGCCCCAAGGGCCGAGGGTCGGGCGAGTCGGGTGTGTGGACCTTGGGGTATGGGGTATGGGGTGACCGACGCTCCACCACCGCGGTCATCGCGCAGCGGCCGAGAGCATCGACCACCCACCCTCTTCCACACAGGAGAGAGGATCCTGGCCGATCGACTTGGCAGGAGTCTCCGCTCGCCGACCGCAAGGCGCCTGCCACATCTACGCCTCCAAGCCACACCCATCCCTTTCGCTCGACGCATCGCGGCCGCCGATACGGGGCGCTGCGCGTCGTGCCGCCTCTCCAGTGCCGCCTCTCCACTCGCGCGACGTGAGTGCCCAACCGCGGCGAGAGCTCTTTGGACTTCGCGCCCGACCGGACGTTTGCGACGACTCCATGCTGTGGTCAGCTCCCATCCTCGCCGGTTGCACGTTGCGCGCCTCGCGGATGCGGGATACGTTCGTGATGGCGGCGTGCGTGCATTCCTGGCAGCGCCCGGTGCCGTCGCACGGCGTTCCGTCGCAGGACATTCTTCGTGTGGTGGCAAGAGTTGCTTGGGGCACCAGCTGGGGCCTAGGTGCGAACTGGTCGGCATCGGCGCCTCAAACTGGAGACGCCTTGTAGACAAAACCACCGCGCACCGGGCGCCATGCAGCGCTGGCGTCATTTCCAGACGACCGCCCTCCTCCCGGCGATTCCGAGAGCTGCGGGCGAACAACATCTACGCCTCCATGCAGTCAAACATTCAGAAGCTGGGCTTGGTCATGTGAGCGGGTAACTCTCTCGCATGGACCAACCCCGCGCTCGTAATCAGTATGCGTGTGTGCTCTGAGCTCGGCTGAACACTCGGGCCGTAAAGTGCTTGTGTTCCCAGACGGAATCTCGGGTTTCATTTTCTCTCAACCTTTACTTGATAAAACTGTTTTTACTCAACACTTAAAAGCAACCCAGATGGCGCGATGGACGCAGGTGCCTTGTAGCACCTTCTGAAAACCGCAAAAGCGACGCGTTCATCAAATTGCACGCACCTGAGTTGCACGCAACGAATCCAATATACACCGAGTCCATCCAACATGTCAGCGCAGGACAACCAAAAGGACGACACCACCATGGAGCTCACGAACCCAGTCGCCGACCCCCGCATCGTAGACAAGCTGGCCGTGTGGCTTCTCGAAAAGAAACCGTGGGCGTACACCGGCCACAAGTCCACCCGCTCCAACGCCAAGCCGAAAGAGCTGTGGGTCCGCTTCCATAAAGACACGGAGGTCTGGTGGTTTGAGCATTTCCGCTACTCCACGGAGCCCGCTACGGATGCGGGCGCCAAGGGCCCTGCATATTCCCTCTTCCGCGATGCGCTCCCCGACGCGTTGCGCATCTTCCGCGCACGCAAGGAAGGCAAGCCCCTCGAGGAGATCCCGCCCGTCGAGTATCTCTACCGCAAAGGCGAGGTCACGAAAGATGGCGCACCGGCCGTGCGCGCCGTCAAAGGCTTCGGCCGACTCCCACCGAATGCGCCGAGTACCGCCAGCGCAGCCGATGCTCTTGATGAGGTGGGAGCGGCTGGCGACAGCCCTTACGCCGATGAGCCGACCATCGCCTGCGCCGATCTGGACCGATGCCCGCCCTATGAGACCTCGAGCGAGGGGATGGAGCCGGACTACAGTGAGCTCTACGTTGAGAAAGCGCTCGCCAACGCTGCGGGAACCAAGCGCACTTACAACTGTTCCAAATGCAAGCAGCCAAAGAAGAAGAGCTGCATCTGCAAGACGACCTCAGAGGCCAAGGAAAAGATCGCCGATGGGTCCGACGAGGCCGTGGAAGCGTCCGTCCAAGCCACGGGACCGACGGGCATTCCGGTCAAGAAGCGCAAGCGGTCTTCGGCGGCGGGTGGGCGCCGCACGCGCTCGAAGGCGTGACGGAGAGAGATAGTCGGGAAGTGTTCGCGGGTGTCGTTGCGGTTGGAGGTCGGGGGGCGCATGGAAAGCGCATCCGTGTTTCCGGCAACACGGTCTGACGCGACTGGTGCGAACGGTTTAGCGTTTTGGGGCTGCGATGGCGTGTGGGTCCTCGTCTGGCGAGTGAGCGAGTGTGGACTTGTGGGCGCACCGCGAATGAGTCCGTGCGTGCCGTGTGAGCTTCAAAGCTTTGCGGGGAGTATATAACACCTTTTAAAGCCATCGGGCACACCCGTCTGGCACGGACCCATCGGCTTTGGGGCGAGCTGGCGACCGGGCCTACGGGCCTTCGCGGAGTTGGTGGTGCTGTGGGGTCAGCGGACGATCTGGTCACGCAGGCACTTTCGCGACAGACTGAGAGTGGTTTGCGGTAGAGAATGCTTAGCCGCAGCGACAGGCATCACCCGTCTGACACGTGGGGGCCAAAATGCGAGAAGTTACCGTCTTGAGGTACCACTCCACTGCTTGACCGGAGACAAGCGACGAACAGCTACAACTTCGGGTAAGTGCTGAAGATGCTCACCGCGGCACGCGTAGCGCTTTCGAGCTTCACATCGTTGAAGCCGCGCTGTGCGTCTCTGCCATCGTGTTCCATCTACCCTCGGCCAGCTCTGACAGCAGCGCAGCTTACAAACAAGCTGTCTTGCTTCCGTCAGCCCAGCGATAGCCGATGCCAGCGCAGGCGATCAAGATGCGCCGCTGGCATCACTTGTGAGTTGATCATTCATGATGAACCGCTGAGGCATGACTCCTGGGCCACTGGCCGATCAGGCTGTGCAGCTGGATGCTTCGGGTCGTGCGACCTCGGGCGGTCACATCGTCACTTTGACCGGAGGCGTCAACGAGAGGAGCTATTGGTAATCTTTTTCCATACGGAGGTACAGCCGCTTGCAGAACTTTGCGACCCCACGACGTACGTACGACGTCTGGCTCTCGTCTTTTCCGATTTGTAGATCTGGGCTCGCGGCGGTCACGGGGGCCCTCCCGCGCCCGTTCCTTCAGCATTATGGCTTGCACGGAGGTCCTGAACGCCACGGCCGTCGCTGTTTGCCTGCTCCATTGAGACCAACTGCCGTCGCGCACTTTGAATGCGGCGCTGGCACATGACGTGTTGAGCGTCATCTGCGGCCAGACCCGTTGGTCTTGGACAACCGTGGGAGTTGGGTTCGACCATGAACAAGCTGCAGGCGCGCTGGCAGGCTCGGAGAAGCCCGAGGAGCGACGTGCTGCAAGCTCCCGGGTGACCGCGGCGGATTGGGCATGGCGCAGGCCGCTCCTACTTGGCGTTGCGGAGGTATTTGGCCGACCAGCAGCCTTGCAGGCGCAGCTTGGTCAGATGCGGAGCATCGAATGCTCAAATGCGTGTGTGAGTACGGTGGCGCGGCCTCACAAAAACCTGAGTGACGCAAAATCGTGCCCAAAGGCACGAAATCGTGTGTTTGAGTGAAATCAGAGGGGTGGCTTCGAATTCGGGCGCATGACTTCGCGACGATGGAATCGCGGCCAGGGCCCGAAATCGTGCCCAAATTTTCTAATCAAGGCTCAAAACACACGCAAATTCCACATATGCACGGCACATCCATAGCCATGTGAGTGAGGGAACCGGCTGCTGCGGCGGACCAACCAAGCGACGCGCCTCGCAGCAAGCAAATTGTGCCAACTAGCTGGAGCATCCGACGGGAAAATCCCCCTGAGGGATTGGCTGCCGCGGATTTGCTGCCTTTGGTCGGTTAATTTAGGTGTTTCTACCCCTTCAGAGTAGATTCAGATGCTCGCGCTGCCAGAGTCACCTTCGGGGTCTCCGACCTGGACTGTGTGCTCTGCCACGCAGCCTCATTGGCTCGCTCGCCATGCAGACATCGAGAGGCTGGACATGTGCGATCGCAAAGAGACGTACAGGTGCGCGCCCTTTGCTTTACTAAGCTGCGCGTGCCCGGCACACCTCTTGCAACCATTCTCACCGAGGCGTGTGCCAATGCAGGCACATGCGCCCGCAGTCAAGGAATTAATGCCTGGTGCGCGCACTCACCGCCAGACATGAGCACCATGGCGAGGCATGCCAGCACATACAGCAGGGTCGCACAATTTGCCCGGCCACGGCCGTGAACACCTGTTCTGCTGACATCTCTC
>Ga0209713_10001074_pt1 | contig 16051 bp, 4 predicted proteins | sample ArcOceMetagenome_3_FD_187444 | JGI IMG/M metagenome (GOLD analysis project Ga0209713, IMG submission 187444) | Marine eukaryotic phytoplankton communities from Arctic Ocean - Arctic Ocean- Svalbard ARC20M Metagenome (SPAdes) (version 2) | ecosystem: Environmental > Aquatic > Marine > Oceanic... | reverse complement strand
TAATGGTGATCTAACAGTGATCTAACAGCTGCCTAGCCTCATGATCTAACACCTGCCTTGGTGAGCCAACAGAAGCCCTTATCGCCAGATCAGCGATCCAACGTTAGATCCTACGCCCTGGTCGTTGGGCAGTGGCCGGCATGAGTTGTCTGCCACGACCGCAAGGCGCGCGTCGAATCGCAGGGTGCGAGGGTCCACGGGCTGGGAGCGGCGTACACGGCCAGCCCTGGTTCTTCATATCGCACGCCGCATCGGCCGATGGGATTAGGAGGAGCTGCGCGAGCCAGGCGTGCCGCCGCATTGGAAGGAGCCGCACGGGCCAGGCGTGCCGTCGCATGGCTGCGCAGTGTCAAATCACAAACTTGAGTATTTTTGCTACCTACATTGTTGAGTCCAGACAAAAAGACAAAGAACGCGGACCCTAGCTAGCTAGAGGACGCCCAGAGGGCGTCTCGGAGACACACACAACCACTAGCCCTCGCCGGTCCTCCACGCCAAACGCACGCTCCCCTCACACCCCATCTTCCTCACCGCATCATGCACATCACTGCCCGACGTAGCCTCACCCAACGAAATATCCTCCCCTTTAGACCAGAAAGCAAGCGCTGTCACCCCTCCGAAAACCTCCTGCAGTGCACGTCACGTCCATTCTTGACAAACGCCACGCCTGCGGAGCTCCGCCGCGTGGCTTCGCCCCTCGTCGCCGCTCATCCGACTTCTACATTCATATATGGCGCTCGGCACCTTCCAGGCTGCTTACGCAGCGCTCGACGAAGCAGTCAAGGCGGGCGAGAGCCAGGCGGACGCCGTTCCTCCTGCGCGCGAGGTCCTAAAGGCAGCCCTGTCAAGTTTGCTGACAGACGTGGCCGCAGGCAACAGCTCTGCTGAAGCTGTCGATCGTGTGCTTGTGACTTGGCGAGCACCAGCGGGCAAGTATGACAAGGACTCTGGGCCGCTCCCGCCGCTCCTCGACGCGGCGCTGCTGAAGGGCTCGCTGCTTGCGGCGCTCAAAAGCTGCGCGCACTACCCAGCTCTACTCGCCATGCCGCAGCTGTTGGAGACGACCCGCAAGCTGCTTTGCGCGGCGCCCGCCAAGGGTGTGGCGACCTTCTTGGTCGACGCTCTCGGCGCGGACATCGACGCGTGCCACGACGCGAAGACGCTTTCGGCGGTGCAGGAGGTTCTTCGCGTTCACATGCAGGCGGAAGGGCGGCTGAAGAAGGATCTCGGCGGTTTCGTCCTCGCGGCTGACAACACCAAGTCGGTGCGGACGGCGGCGAACAAGGCCGCCAAGACGCTGGCGATGGTCGAGGAGCAGGACAAGGCGAGGGCCGCCGACGCCGCGAAGAAGGCGGCGGCGGAGGCGGCGAAGGTAAAGGCCGCGGAGTTCGCTGCCTTGCAGAAGGGCGTGGCGGACCTCAAGACGACTTGAGGGGTGAGGGGTACATGCGCGGCGGCTGTGCAACCGTACTTTCCAGTCGCCGAACGGCGCACACACACGGCACGAGGGTCGGACTTTCATTTCTAAATTGCCGTTCCTTAGAAGCGTGCAGAAGCCTGCACGTATTACAAGGGTGCAGAACACCGCAGGTTAACACGAAGTTTGGCAGCGGCCCCGGATCGAAAAGCTAACGCGCCGAAGCAAGCGACCGACTCGCAGCCATGTGGGACAAGCTCCGCTCCAAGTTCATGGGCAAGCAGGAGTGTCGCGTGCTGGTCGTGGGGCTCGACGGCAGCGGCAAGTCGACCATCGTGCAGCGGCTAAAGTACGGCAAGACGGACGAGTCGGAGGTGATCCCGACGATCGGCTTCAACATTGAGTGCGTCGAGTACCGCAAGATGGTCTTCTCGCTCTGGGACCTCGGCGGTGCCAAGGAGACGCGCGGCTTCTGGCGCTTCTACTACGAGGGCAGCCAGGGGGTCATCTGGGTGATGGACTCGTCGGACCGGGCGCGGATCGAGGAGGCGCGCGAGGACCTGCACCGGCTGCTGACCGAGCACGAGCTCTGGGACTCGCCGCTGCTCGTGATGGCCAACAAGCAGGACGACCCGCGGGCGATGCAGCCCCGCGAGATCACCGAGAAGCTGCAGCTCTACTCGCTCGCCAACCGCAACTGGTACATTGTCGACACGAGGGCGACGCACCCCGACGCGTCGGAGGCCAACCTGCACGCTGGCCTCGACTGGCTGTACGAGACGCTCTCGACGCCCGCCGCGCAGCGCCAGGAGCGCGCGCGGCTGGAGCACCGCGAGCGTGCGCGCGCGCACGGGGGCAAGCCGGGCGGGTAGGAACTCCGTTCGTCGTCGTCGTCGTCGCGTCGGGCTGCGCTGTGGATTAGAATTGGTTGATTTTCAAAACTCCTAAATTTCCCAAAAGGCCTGACCAGCCAGAACACACAAATAACGTGCCACGCGTCGTCGCCTCCTCGAGGACGCCGCGTGTCCAGATCGAGATGTCCCTTCCCTAGGAATCCCTAGCCAGCGCGCCTCAACAGAGAGATGCAGAGCCCTCCTCAGAGCCCCACCTCGAGGAAGAGGGCGCAGCCGGCCTGCAGCCAGGTCGCCTCGAGGCCGGTGCACGGTAGCCTCAGCTCGGAGAGCAGCACCTCGCGCGACTGGTTCTCGTAGACGGGGATGAGCGCCGAGCGCTCGGCGGGGTAGGGCTGGCGCGCGTCGTGCGGCAGCCACGCGAGGTGGATCGGCGGCATCATCGCGAAGGTGGGCGCGCCGTCGGCGAGCGGCGCGAGGCCGTGCGGCGCGGCGCACGAGGCGCCCTGCACGAGCAGCCCGTCGACCTGGAAGCGGAGCGGCGCGTCGCCGAGGTCGGTCGCGTTGAGGCCGCACATGAGCCGCAGCCCGTCCATCGGCACGCGCGCCTGCCGCGCCGTCTGCTGGCGGAGCGCCGTGAGGAAGAAGGCGGGGTTGAGCAGCTCGGAGAGCTTGACGGGCGCGCGCAGCAGCTGGCCCATCTCGAGCGCCTGCTGCCAGCCCTGCAGCGCCGTCAGCCGCGCGACCGCCTGCTTGATCCACGGCGCGGGCGCCTCCGGCCCCTCCCACAGCGCCGCCCACGACGCGGGGACGCCGCCCGACATGAGCGCGTTGCCCTCGGTCTTGGTCTGCGCGCCGAGCAGCTCGGTGCCGCGCACGAGCCGCCCCAACGCGCCGAGCGACTCGTCGACCGTCTTGAGCAGCGCGCGCGCCTTGCCGAGCTCCATCAGCACGAAGCACTCGACCGACGTCTGCCCCTCGGACGGGTCGCGGCCGCCGCCCTGCCGCAGGCCCTCGCAGCCCTGCGTCAGCTTCGCCCACAGCCCGAGCATCGGCGAGAGCGCCGCCGACCACGCCTCGCGGTCGAAGGACGCCGCGGCCGTCGCGTCGGTGCCGAGGCGGCGCAGTGTCGTCTGCAGGTGCACGCCCTTGGCCGTCTCGACGTAGCGGTCCGAGTTGGCGGGGAGGCCGAAGAGCGCGGGCGTGTCCTGCGCCGGCAGCCGCGAGATGATGGCGAGGTAGTCGCCGTGGTTGGACGTCGACGGCAGCACGACGCCCGGCGCGAGCCGCCGCTCCTTCTGCGTGAGCATCGACGACGAGAAGAACTGCTGCAGGTAGACGTGCAGCAGCCGCTCGTCCTGCTGGTTGTCGACGCGCCCGCCGTAGATGGCCGTGCCGAGCAGGCCGTGGATGGTCACCCAGTCGGGCTGGCCGGTGGCGACGCCGCCGGCAGAGTCGCAGATGTCGGCGGCCGAGCGGAGGTCGGAGGGCGAGAACTCGTAGAACTTGGTCCAGCCCTGCGGGATGTACGTGCGCCGCTCCTGCAGCACGGCGTGGAACCACGCCAGCACGAAGAGCAGCTGCGCGCGCGTCGCCGAGCCGCGCTCGAAGTAGTCGCGGTGCATCAGCGACTCGAACGTGCGCTGCAGGTTCTTCTGCAGGCCGGGCGGCGCCTCGAAGGTGATCTTGAGCGACTGCTGCAGCAGGATGGCGGGGAAGTGCGCGTGCGGCTCCGTCGTGAGCCACAGCCGGAACTGCGGGTGCGGCGTGATCGCCGAGAGCGCCTTCTCGAGCTGCGGCACCCAGTGCACGACGAGGTGGAGGTTCTTGAGGCAGAGCCAGTTGCCCGCCTTGGCCGCCTCGTACAGCAGCTCGATGGCGGCGCGCGTCTGCTGGCCGCCCATCGCGAGCTGCCGGAACTTGCCGGGGACGACGCGCGCCGCGTAGTCCTCGAGCTCCTGCGTCGGGTCGGCGCCGGGCGTCGTGATCATCAGGATCGGCTGCGGCGCCGACGAGTCGAGCTCGTGGATCTGCGCGAGCGACGACGACATCGGCGAGAGCGACGCGATGCCCATCGTCGCCGTCGCAAAGTTGAAGAGCGCCGCCGGCAGCCGCTCGGGGCGCAGCGCCTGCACGAGCAGCACGCGCTGGAACGGCGAGACGCCCGGCGGCAGCGTCGGCGGGAACTCGACCTCGCACTTGTCCGACTGCGCCCACGCCTCCCACGCGCGGCCGTCGTGCAGGTTGAGCTGGCTGACGACGCCCGGCAGCGCGGCGCCCATCGACGCGAAGGCGCTGCCGCGGTCGGCGTCGGCCCACGGCGGCAGCGACGGCCCCGACGTGGCGTCGCCGACGAGCAGCGCGCCGGAGAAGAGCTCCCACTCGTTCTCGCCGAAGAGCTGCGGCTGCAGCAGGTGGACGAGGTGGACGGCGTACGTGAGGCGGTCCTCCTTGAAGAGCGAGCGCGAGACGGAGCCGAAGACGAGCCGGATCAGCAGCGGGCCGAGCGAGCGGACGCGCTCGTCCTCCTGCGCGTGCTCGAGCTCCTTGGCGCCGAGCGCCTTCTTGAAGAGCGCGAGGAACATCGGCAGCGAGTAGCGGTACATCGGGTTGACGCGGCGCAGGTCGAGCAGCGTGAAGAAGAGGCGCGAGCCCACCTGCGCGATGGTGCGGTAGACCTCGCGCTGCCCGTCGAGCGACTCCTGCAGCTGCGACGCCTCCTCGAGCTTGTCCTTGACGGTCATCGACTTGGACTTGAGCTCGTTGAGCGACGAGAGCAGCGTCTTGTTCTCGAGGATGTTGCCCTCCGACGAGGCGAGCTCCTGCAGCAGCTTCTGCTCCATCTGCTCGAGCTGGATCTTGAGCTCGTCCTCCGCCGCGAGCAGCGTCGACTTCTGCTTCTCGAGCTCGGGCTTCTCGTGCTGGATCGTGATGCCGAGCAGCTGCCCCTCGAGGCCCGACATCGTCACCGAGAAGTTGACGACCGTCACGAGCGACGCCACGTCGGGCGGCACGTCGGGGTTGGGGTTGCGCGTCGTCAGGAAGAGGCGGAACGACTCGTTGTAGTCGATGGCCTTGTCGCCCACCTGCACGACGAAGCGCGGCCCCTGCCGCGCCAGGTCGCGCCGCAGCAGCGGCACGAGCATCGGGTGGATGTCGTCGGCCTCCGAGACGACCATCGTCTTGCCGAAGCGCACGCCGAGCTCGAGCGCCTTGGCGAAGCGCTGCTCGTGCGGCGTCACCGCCTCGATGGTGCCGCCGTCGGCCTGCAGGTACGTCTTGAGCCACTCGGTCGCCTGCGACGACGGGTCGATGATCAGCGGCGGCTGCTGCGCGTTGAGGATGACGATGGCGTTCTCCGAGGAGAGCTTGTCGGCGGGGAGCCCCTGCGACTTCCAGCGCAGCAGCTCGCCCTCCGACGAGAGGAAGGTCATCAGCGAGAAGCCGCCCGTCGTGACCGACGAGCGCATCGCCATCTTGCCGCCGTCGGCGCTCTGCGGCGCGAGCAGCCCGTTGAGCGTCGCGCTCTGCACCCACTCCGCCATCACCTCGGCGCGCTTCGCCTCCTGCTCGTCGGCGAGGTACGTGACGAAGCCGGCCGAGAGCAGCGCGTTGGCGGCGATCGCGCTCATGTCGTCGCCGAGCTGCCCCATCATCGTGTCCCAGCGGCCGCGCTCGCCCGAGAGCTTCTCGAGCAGCGTCTGCGCCGAGCCGAGCGTCTCCTCCGCCTTGGCGAGGCTGACCTTGAGCGACTCGGCCTCGGCCGTCCGCTTCGAGAAGTCGGCGCGCAGCTCGACCACCTTGCCGTCGAGCATCGAGAGCGCCGACTTGCACTTCTCGAGCCGCTCCTTGGACGACTCGAGCTCGGCCTGCAGCTGGTCGTTGGCCTCCATCAGCGGCGAGATCTTGACGAGCACCGCCGAGTACTCGAGGTTGGCCTTGACCCACGCGGCGAGCGGCGCCGCCGCGACCGAGACGCGGTAGATCGTGGCGTGCTCGAAGGACTGCGACTTCTGGTTGACGATCTCCATGACGCCCTCGCGGATCTCGGGCGTGATCTTGCGCGAGTCGAAGTTGATGATCTCGTCCTTGACCGACTTGTTGCCGAGGAAGCGCTTCATCGAGATCCACGAGGTGTCGAAGTTGCCCATCAGCCGCAGCACGCCCTCGAGCACGTCGCGGATCGCCTCGGGCGGCATCTTGAGCGAGCGGATCTCGTTGAGGTTGTCGGACTTGATGCCGCCCACCGCCGCCTTGGCCGCCTCGAGCACCGGCTGGATGCCGGCGAGCTCCTGCTCGATGCCGCCCTTGCGCCGGTCCATCTCCTCCTGCTCGACGCCGAGCTTCTTCTGCAGCTGCTCCACCTCGGCCTTGCGCTCGACGGCCTTCTCCATCGACTTCTGGATGTGCTCCATCGCGACGTCGGCCTCCTGCTGCTTGGTCGTCAGCAGCGCGCGCTGCTCGACGGCCGTCTTCGAGAGCTTGTCGACCTCGATCGTCGCCTCGTGCAGCTTGTCGAGGCCGCCCTTGAGGTGCTCGACGCGCTGCGCCGTCTTGGCGCGCTGCCGCGTGAAGATCTTCTTCCACACCTCGAGGAACGACACGTACATGCGCGGCGTCGCGCTGCTGGCCGCGCCCATGTCGCCCGTGACCGCCGCGGCGCCCGTCGAGTTGTGGATGGCCATCATCGTCTTGACCACCGCCGGGCGCCGCTCGGGCTCGAGGTGCTCCTCGGGGATGTCGTCGAAGAACTTGGCGGGCAGCTGGTCCATCGACGTGTCGTCCCACGTGCCCATCCACATCATCGCGCAGCGCGTGTACAGCGCCGGGTTGGACTCGCAGCGCACCAGGAAGTTATCGTTGGCGTTGTCCATGCAGAGCGCCACGTGCAGGTAGCGCTGGACGCGCGCGACGAAGAAGTCGAAGAGCGAGCGGTACTTGAAGCCGTGCTGCCCCATCTCCTCCTTGAGCGGCGCGAGCAGCGGCTCGAGCTCCTGCGGCTCGAAGAGGCCCGGGATCTCGCCGCTCGAGAGGATCGAGTTGACGCACTCGATCAGCGCGTCGCCGCGCAGCTGGTGGTCCTCGAGCAGCAGGCAGACCGGCGTGCCCTGCACGCCCGCCTTGGGCAGGATCGTCTTGAGCTCGGCGCGGAACGACTTGAGCGAGTAGTCGCGCACCATCGCCGGCGAGATGAGCTCGATGCCGTGCATGAAGCAGACGAGCGTCAGCAGCGAGCGCCGCCCCACGCCCGACGAGCCCACCAGCAGCAGGTGGCCGCCCGGCATCGAGAGCACGCGCTCCATGCGCACGACGTTGGCGAGCGCCTCGGGGAAGAGGACCAGGTCGAGCTCCTTGACCTCGCGCTCGAGCCGCTTGAGCTGGCCGAGCACCTCGGTGTTGTAGTCGCCGAGCGACGCGCGCTTCAGCGTGAGCGCGCGGTCGGGCGCCGCACCGACGCGCTCCGACGCGCCGACGAGCAGCGGCGAGTACGTGACGCCGTCGGCCTCGACGGCGGCGTTGAAGTGCGAGCGGAGCGACGACGAGATGATGTTGTCGAAGCGCGAGCGGTCCTGGCGCGAGACGAGCCGGTCGCGCAGCTGGCGCGACCCCTCGAAGGCCCACACGTCGAAGAGCGGCGCGCCCTCGTCCTGCAGCTCGTACCGCAGCAGCCCCTTGAGCCACGCCGAGAGGTCGCGCGGCGTGAAGAGGTAGTGGCGCTGCTCGTCGACGGAGAACTTCTTGCGCACCGCCTCGTACACGTCGACCATGCACGCCGCGAGCTTCTTGGCGGCGCCCGGGTTGTCCCACGTCGGCGAGCCCTGGCACTGCCGCGAGAGCACCGTCGAGAGCAGCGCCGAGTAGATCGAGTTGAGCGCGTCCTTGTCGGGGTACGAGACGTACGCGAGGCGCACGTTGGCGGTGAAGCGCGTCGAGAGCGGGTAGCGGCCGACGTTGCCCGACGGGTTCATCGACGCGACGACGTGGACGTCCTTGAGCCCGACGAAGTCGAGGTTCTTGTCGTAGAAGCCGCCGTAGGTCGCGATCTGCTGCAGGAAGGCGACAAGCTCGGCGGTGTCGTACTTGTCGGGCTTGGGCAGGTTGATGTCCTTCAGGTAGAGCACGACGCGCGACGCGTCCTTGGGCCGGTAGACGCGCCCCTGCTGCGTGCTCGACATGGCGCACGCCTGCGAGAGCTTGTGGATGACGTGCGTCGAGAGCGTCTGCGCCGAGCAGTGCACCACGGCCACCTGCGTGCCGCGCGAGCGCGCGAACATCTTGGCGAGCAGCATGTGCTTGCCGGCGCCCTCGGGCCCCACCAGGATGAGCGGCTCCATCCGCTCCATCCACGGCTCGAGCATGTGCTCGTCGCGCTGCACCGACGCCGTGCGCACCATCGCGCCCTCGTCCGACGTGAGCTCGTCGAAGGAGATCGCGACCTGCTCGTCGGCGTACAGGTCGTGCTTGGCCATCGGCTTGTTGTAGAAGCCGTCGAGCGGGCGGCGGTGGTCGGCGGGCGCCTCGTTGGTCCACGAGTAGAGCAGCCGCGCCAGCTCGGCGCGCTTCTCGGGGTAGAGGTTGGAGCCGAAGCCGCGCACCGCCGCGCACGTGAACTCGGGCTTGGACGCGACGCCGACGAGGTGCGAGAGCGCGCCGTGCACGACGCCCGCCTTGGTCGTCTCGACGACGCGCGCCGAGGCGTTCTCGGGCGCGAGCACCCACTCGAGCGCCTTGAAGAAGAAGTCGTCGACCCAGCCCTGCAGCTTGGTCTGCAGCTCCTCGGGCTGGCGGCGGATCCACGCCGTGACGATGCAGTTGATGTCGGACGACTCCTCGTCGAGGAAGATCATCCCCATCCGCGAGACGGTCGCGGGCGACGCGAACTTGAGGTCGTGCGTCTCGAAGATGAAGTTGACGTTGGGGCCGAACTGGATGCGCTCGCCCGACGGCATCGTGAGCAGCCGGTTGTCGTCGAGCACCGAGTTGAGCGACTCTACCCACTCGGGGTCGATGTCGCCGTCGCAGATGATCCACGACTTGACCTCGGGCGGCTCGCGCACCACCTTGCGCGCCGACGACGTCAGCACGCCGTCGAACCACTCGCGCGTGTCCATGTCCATGTGGCCGAGCAGCTGCTCGCGCGGCATCGCCTTCGGGTTCATCACGTACGTCGGGATCTTCTGGCCGAGCTTGGCGAGCGCCGCCTTGAGCACCTTCCAGATCGTCGACTTGCCGCAGCCGCTCGGCCCCACCACCACGACGCCCATCCGCTGCTGGCACGCCTCGTGGAACTGCAGGATCTTGCGCACCTGCAGCGGCAGCGCCTCGAGCTTCTCCTCCTGCAGCACCTCCCTGACCGCCGCCTCGAGCTGCTCGTACGCCACGTCGGACACCGTCGCGCCCGGGAAGATGTCGCCAATCAGCGCGTTGAACGCCGCCGTGTCCGAGTAGGTGAGCTTCGAGAGCGTGTTGACGCGCAGCGCCTGGATGAGCACCGTCTCCTCGAGCTGCGGCGTGAGCTCGCCCTTCTTCTTCTGCTCGTGGATGAGCTGCCCGCCGTTGCGCAGCACCGTCTTGAGCGCGCGCAGCCCCCAGTCGTAGTGCTGCTGCCGCGAGAGCAGCTGCTTCGAGAGCTGGAAGACCGCCACCAGCTTGACCGCGAGCGCCTTGGCGGTGGCGAAGCCCTCCGAGTACATCATCACCTCCGAGATCAGCTCGATGTCGGGCTTGGACATGGCCACCGCGCGGAAGAGCGCCGTCAGGTTGTCGGGCAGCTTCGAGCGGCCGCCGTAGCCCTTGCCCGCCGGGTTCATCGTGATGAAGATGCCGGCGTTCGGGTCGACGTCGGTGGCGGTGCCGTTGACCTCGCAGCGCGGCTCCTTGCGCTTGATCGCGTTCTGGATGACCTGGATCGACTGCGAGATCTCCGAGAGCTGGTCGGGCAGCAGCCGGTTGAACTCGTCGAAGCAGCCCCACGCGCCGCACTTGACGAGGCCGACGAAGATCCGCCCCATCGACTTGGAGTCGATGCCCTCGTCGCAGTTGAAGACGAGCACCTGCCGGCCGAAGGCGCCGCCGAGCGCCTTGACCGACTCGGTCTTGCCGGTGCCGGCCGGGCCGTACGGGTTGCCGCCGTAGCCCATGAACATCGCCTGCGTGAGCGTCAGGTAGCACTTGTCGGTGAGCGGCGTGTGCACGAGCTTGCCCGCGTTGCCCTGGTACTCGTACGTGTACGCGAACTCGGCCGAGACCATCCGCATCTTGACGGTCTGCTGCTCGGAGAAGTAGTAGCGCAGCTGCTTGCGCCACGCCCAGTCGGTGGCCGACGTCGTGTTGGCGGCGAGCTGCTGGTCGACGACGTCGATGTGGTGGATCAGGTCCATCACGAGCGCCTTCATCTTGAGCGAGAGCAGCTCGACGTCGGTCTCGTACGACGTGTACTCCTTGAGCTTGCCGAGCAGCTCCTTCTTGAGCGCGTCGAGGCCGCCGCGGCCGCGCCCCAGCGCCGCCTCGCAGTCGCGCGTGAACGAGACGACCTCGGCGACGCACAGCACCTGCGACGCCGACCGCTCGAGGTCGAGGCCGGAGGCGGAGAGCGTGTCGGCGACGCGCTGCTGCAGCGTCGCCTTCATCTGCGCCGAGAGCAGCTGCAGCCACGACTCGACGGCGTCCGAGATCGCCACCGGCTTGAGCAGCGGCACGACCTCGCCCTCGAGCGAGCACATCGCCGTGATCGACGCGTTGCCCTCCGAGAACTGCACCTTCGAGATGCCGGCGAAGAGCTTCTTGAGGTGCGACTGGATGACGACGGGGTTCTTGGCCTGGCCGAGGATCTCGAGCAGGTCGTCGTCGCCGATGAAGTAGAAGCGCGGGAAGCGCTGCCGCTTCTCCTCGAGGAAGTCGGCGAGCGCCTTCTGGCAGCGCTCGAGCTGGTCGAGGATCGCCGCGAGCGTCGACTCGAGGTCGGGCACCTTGGTGAGCGAGAAGACGCGCGCGTCGTCGCCGATGCCGAGCATGATCGCGCGGAAGTCCTCGTCGACGCGCTTGAAGCGCGCCTGCTCGTGCGGCATCGCGCCGCGGCCGAAGATCGGCTCGAGGTAGACCCACTTGCGCTGGATCGGGTTGAGCTGCGCGAGCGCGCCGTCGAGCACCGTCAGCTTCGACGTGTACTGGTTGACCTGGTCGGCGAAGCCGCCGAAGAACGGGCTCTCCTTGAGCGAGCCGAGCAGCGCCTGCAGGTCGCTCACCTGCGTCGTGAGGTCCTTCCAGTCCTTGATGAGCGGCGTCTGGCGGCCGTTCTCGTCGTGCTCGGTCAGGCTGAAGGACGCCTCCTGCGACCAGTTGCGCACCTCCTGCACGGCCTCGCGGATGGCCACCTCGCCCTGCGCGCGCGCGTTGAGCGTGCGCACCTCCTCGGCGTTGTCGGCGAGCGCCTGCGCCGCCTCGAGGAAGTGCGAGAAGCAGAGCTTGTCGATCTTGAGCGCAGGGTCGAGCCCCAGCTTGCGCACGAGCGTCGCCCAGTGCTCGGGCTGGAACGCCTCGCCGCGCACGAAGCGCAGCAGCGGCGCGACGTCGCGGAAGCGCGACAGCTCGTTGCGCAGGTGGTCGGCGACGGTGCCGGGCGGGCACGCCTTCGACTTCTCGCCCCAGCTCGCGACGAAGTCGTCAAACTCCCACAGCCGCTGCCGGAACGAGATCCAGTCCTCCTTGGCGAGGGTGTCGAGCTCGGCCATGTACCCCTCGAAGACGGCGCACGACGAGACGTACGCCTCGATGTCGGCCTTGACGTCCTCGAGGCCCACCAGCTGCGGCGGCGCGATCGAGAAGTGCTCGCAGTCGAGCACGAGCTTCTCCGACGCCGACGTGACCTCCTCGAACTCGGACTGCCACTCCTTGACGCGCGCGATCACCTCCATCATCTCGTCGCGGTTGTTGGTCTCGAGCTTCTTCGGCTTGAGCTCGAACCAGCGCGCCGAGAACTTCTGCACCGAGCCCTGCAGCTCGGTGACGCGCCCCGCCATCTGGCCGCGCAGGTGCGTCATCTGGTCCTCGATCCGGTCGTTGAAGGCGTCGAGCGTCAGCTCGAGCTCCTCCCAGCGCGACGTGAGCGCCGCCAGCTCGAGGCCGCTGCGCGAGACCGAGCGCATCATGCGCGAGAGCTCCTCGAGACGCTTGAACTTGGCCTTGACCGCGTCCTTGCCGTTGAAGATGCCCGTCCACTCGCGCTTCGCCGCGCCGATCTCGTCGACCGACTGCGGCCGCCGCGCGAGCGCCTCCATCGACTCGTTGACGAAGTCGTCGATCTCCTTCTGCCGCGTCGCCGCCATCCGCCGCATCCCGAAGAGCAGCGCGTCGGACGTCTTCTGGTGCTGGTCCTCGAGCGCCGCCTTGAGCGGCGCGAGCGAGACGGTGAGGCAGTCGACCTTCTCGAAGTTGGGCAGCTTCTCGGCCTCCTTGCGCTTGGCCTTGAGCGCCTTGAACGACGCCTCGAAGGCCGACGCCTCGGTGCAATGCTCCTCGACGAGGTCGTCGAGCGAGCCCTCGTAGAGGCCGAGGACCAGGTACGGCTTGTACGATGCGAGGACGGCCTCGAGCTTCTGGAAGAGCTCCGACGCCTTCCGGTACACGACCTGCAGCGAGCGCAGGTTGCGGTCGGGCATGTCGCGGAAGATCTTGAGCACCTTGTGCTTGCCGCCCGCGCCCTCCTCGAAGTAGCCGAGGCCCTTGAAGGACGTCGGGATCGAGATGAACTTCTTGATCTCGCGGTAGAACTCGGTGCGCAGCTCCTCGAGCGCCGGCCGCAGCTGCAGCCGCCGGTTCTTGAACTCGAGGTCGCACTTGATCTGCGGCAGGTCCTGGTGGAGCCCCTCGAGCCCCGCCTGGTACTGGTGCTCGAGCACCTTGAAGAGCTGCATGTCCCAGTGCATCCGCCACCCCTTCATGCCCGTGTAGTGCGGCTGCAGCCCGTCGACGGTCGCGCGCAGCGACTCGACGCGCTCCTTCCACTTGGCCTGCTGCCGCAGCAGGCTCACGTCCATCAGCTGCGCCACCTGCTCGCCCATCATCGTGTGCACCTGCCGCAGCTTGCGGTTCTCCTGCGTGAGCCGCTCGGCCGCCGCGTGCAGCTGGCCGATGTACGCCTCGAGCTGGTTGGGGTCGGACCACGTGATGATCTTGCCGCCGCTCTTGCCGCCCTTGTCGGCCGTCGCCTCGGCGCGCGGGTTGGTGGCGAGGTGCTCGAACTGCAGCGCAAAGTCGAGCAGCAGCGGCTTCTGCGAGCGCACGATCTGCGTGTCGATGTTGTTGTAGAAGTGCGCGACCTGCTTGAGCACGACGCCGTGCCGGTAGAAGCGGTGCGCGACGTCGGCGTTCCACTGCACCGCCTCGGGCATCTTGAAGCCCATCGCCGTCAGCTGGCGCACCTCGCGCAGGAAGCGCACGAGCCGGTCCGAGTAGTTGACCTTGAGCGAGAGGTCCTCCTTGGAGACCTCGAGCAGCTTGCCCGTCAGCTGCATCGCGAGGCCGGAGCGGTCGTCGTGCAGCTCGCCCTCGACACTTGCGACCCACTCGGCGTACTGCTGCTGCGCGTAGTCGTTGAGGTAGACGTGCAGCTCCTGCGCGCGCGCGAGGAAGCGCGCCATCCCCTGCAGGTCGTGCAGCAGCGTCTCGGCCGCCGAGAGCATCTCGCCCACCTTGTCCTGCAGCTGCCGCGCCAGCACCACCTGCGAGACCACCTCGGGCATGTTCTTGCCCGTCGTCTGGCCGCCGCCGCCGCCGCCGCCGCCGCCGCCGCCGCCGCCGCCGCCGCCGGGCGGTGCGACGCCGCTGACGCCGTCGGCCTTGCCGGTGCGCGCCTCGAAGTCCTCGCGCAGCACCTCGAGCTGCCCCTCCATCTGGCCGAGCAGCCCCTCGCGCGCCGGCGCCAGCTCGGCGAAGACCGTCGGGCGCAGCACGAGCTCCTTGTGGCGGAGCGCGTCGCGCAGCAGCGCGTGCCCCTTGAGCCCCGACGTCGAGAGGCGCGCGTGCAGCTTGCGCGCGACGTCGCGCTCGATCGGCGACATCAGCCGCATGTACTCGGACGTGGCGGCGTCCCACGCCGGGCGCGCGTACGGCGAGTGGTGCAGCGGCGAGAGCGGCTCAAACGGCGCGAAGACCTCGTCGGCGTGCAGCTCGGCCATCTCGCGCTCCGAGAGCAGCCCGAGCAGCTGGTGCTGCACCGTGCGCATCGTGAGGACCTCGTGCAGCCGCTGCTGCAGCCGGCCGAGCAGCTCGTCGTTGAAGCGGCCGCCCTTCCACGAGCCGACCCAGAACTGCGTCGTCAGCGTCGCCGTCGTCGCCGACCACGCGTCGCAGAGCGCAATCGACTCGCGCAGCGCGGCGCTCACCTTGCGGAACGGGTCGCTCCACACCTTGAGCTTGCCGAGCGCCTGCTTCGCGTGCCCGTCGAGCGCCGAGCCGACGACGCTCATCAGGTGCATCATGCGCGCCTCGTTGAAGCCCATCCGGTGCAGCCCGTCGAGCACGTCCTGCATCTCCTGCAGCAGCTCCTCGAGCTCGGCGGCCGGCAGCTGCGCGAAGCCCGCCAGCCGCTCGGCCACCGGCCCGAGCACCGCCCAGAACTGCTCGGCGCGCCCGCGCACCTCGGCGGCGCGCGGCCCGCTCGCCGCGGCGCCGTAGCCCATCGAGTTGAGCCGCCAGTGCTCGCACTCGTCGGCCGGCGTCACGATGCCCGCGACGTCCTCCTCGGAGGAGCCGGCGCCGCCGCGCTGCATCGCCGAGGAGAGCCCCGCCTCGAGCTGCTCGAGGTTGGACGCCGTCTTGGCATCGAGCTGCGCATGCGGCAGGAGCGACGGGGCACACACGGGGGGTCAAGAGAGAGAGAGAGAGAGAGAGAGACCGGTCGGCACTCGGGTGGGACAGGGGTACGACAGGAGTGTGGGGTGGTCATGGGATTCGGCCGGCACGGTGCGCACGGCCAGCGGGCACGTTGGCATGCCGTGCCGAGCGTGCGGCTGGCGCTGACCTGGCCAGACTGCAGCAGCACGGGGCCGTAGAGCTCGGTGAGGGCCAGCTGCAGCGTCTCGAGCGGATTCGAGACCTTGGACATTAGGACAGCGGTCGCAATGTTCTCGGCCGTCAGGGGCTCGGAGCCGCGCTTCGTGAAGAAGACCGCCGTAGAGATCTCACGCGAGAGCGACGCCGTCGTCGAGAACTCCAGACCGCCGTCCTTCGGGTAGGCCTGCAGCACGCGGGCGGTCGGCGACTCCAGGAAGTCGGCCACCGCCGACTTGGTGGCGGCGCCGTTTTGGTTGACACCGAGCGCGGTGCTCGCGCAGGACACGATGTACTCCGTGCGCTTGTCCATCGCGTTGCGCTGGCACACGTTCGACAACTCGCGTTGGCGTTGGCGTTAGTGCGAGAGTTGCGCAGCGCTCCGCACAGCGAGGGGAGGCGACGACCGGCAGCAGCGGATGTGATTCTGGTAAGCTGTCTCTGCAACACACCGGCCCTTCCACCACTTTGTAGGCTGAACCCGCATTCGCTTCGAGTCTTATCCTTGGTCACTCATCGAAATTCGAGGACCCGCGCGCGCGCGCACGAGCGCGCTGATCGAAGTTTTGCGTCGTGCCGGTGACGACCTGCAGCTGGCTGCACACATAGCTAAGCTCGCTAGCCGCTAGCCGGCCTAACCATGATCGCCTACCTGCCCAGCGACTTCTGGACCGTCGCCTTCTGGCATGGTGATGGCACGGCGATCCCCAAGGTCGCGCTGCGCTCATTAGTC
>Ga0209713_10001072_pt1 | contig 16070 bp, 10 predicted proteins | sample ArcOceMetagenome_3_FD_187444 | JGI IMG/M metagenome (GOLD analysis project Ga0209713, IMG submission 187444) | Marine eukaryotic phytoplankton communities from Arctic Ocean - Arctic Ocean- Svalbard ARC20M Metagenome (SPAdes) (version 2) | ecosystem: Environmental > Aquatic > Marine > Oceanic... | reverse complement strand
GGAGGAGGAGGAGGAGGAGGAGGAGGAGTTGGGGCAATGTGTGTGAGCGGCAACCGAGGGGGTCTTGGGGAGATGCAAGCACCTGCGAGTGCAGGTAGGCCATCGCGCGCGCCATCCCGACGGCGATGCCGAGCTTGTGCGCGCTCCACGTGAGCGTCACACCGAGCGTCGCGTGCGAGAGCAGCTGCACCGGATGGGAGGGGGCACACTACAGTGAGCAGCACGGGTGTATGGATGGGGCGACCATGGGGGCGACATCTCCCAGAGGGTTTGGAAGGGGGTATCATCACCTGCTGCAGGTGGCCGTGGCCGCACACAGCTCGAGGACCCGTTTTTTCGTTGCGCCAGCAGCCGCCGATGAGCTGCGCGATGCGACGATGTGCGGGCATGTGCGGGTGGGTGGGTGGCGGGTGGAGGGGGGTGGTCGGAGGGTGGGTGCGTTTATGCGCGAGAAAAAGCGGAGCACCTCCACTGGGCGGGCGGTGGCGGCCGCGTCTATGTGCGGCTAAGGGCGGAGCGGGCGGGCTGGCGGGCCGTGCCTGGACGATGTGCGGGTGGCGCAGCGAGAGCATCAGCTCGCACTCGGCCGTGAAGGCGCGCAGGGCCTCCGGCGTGATCCGGTTGCGCGCGAGCTTCTTGACGGCCACCGGCGTGCCGCGCCACTCGGCGCGGTGCACCTCGCCGAAGGAGCCCTTGCCTGTGGAGCATATGTGGTCGTCGGACGCAGCGGGAATCGGTGCAGTGATGAGGCATGAGGAGTTCAGCTTCCTCCTGGCGGCATCTGAGCGGCTGGGCCTCTCCTCCCGAGTGTGGAGGGCAGCCGCGAGCCTTCATTCAGCCTGATGAGCCGATGGTGGCCAGCCATGGCGCCGCCAGCACCGGCCACATTGACCGTGCCGCGGCGTGCCGAGCAGCTCGTGCACCGTCAGCTCCGCCGGGTCGATGAGCGTGCGCCGCAGCCGCTGCGAGAGCTTGGCCTCGCTCAGGTGGTCGTCGAGGGCGGCGCGCTCCGCCTCGGTGGCGCGCTCGAGCTCATTATGCCTGTGTCAATAATAACGAGCCGGCGCTCGCTTCGGCCAGATGCGCCTCCGGGCGGCACAGACTCAGGTCCAGGGCAGCCCCAGGCTTCGTTCGGCCATCCCAGGCCAAATCAGCGACCTGGGTCCAATCTGCCTTTTGTTCTGACCATCCCGTCGTGCTGGCGGCGCGCGTCGTCCTCGTTGCGCTCGGCCTGCCGCCGCTCCAGCAGGTGGTCCCACACCGTCTGGAAGTCGTGGCGGAGCTGCACATCGGCAGGGGCAGGGAGGGAGGGAGCACACCACTGTGAGCAGGCGGCGTGGATAGGTGCCAACACCCAGAGGGCAGGAGGGGGGTAGCATCACCTGCACGTCGGCGCGGCGCGACACGACGAAGAAGGTGACGAGGATGAGGTAGACGCCGAGCGTGTCGTACACGACGCCGTCGACGTAGCCGTCCGGGTCGAGGTCGCCCCACGCCCAGCGGCAGAAGGCGTACCTGAGAGCCGCGCGGGAGAATGAGCGCGGAGCGAGCAGCCAGCCGTCAGAGGCGCGCGGTGGGCCGATGGAGCGTTTGCGGACGCCGCTTCCAGTGACGTTGGGACGATGAGTTGTGGGGTGGGTAGCGGGTGTGGGGTGGGTAGCGGCCGAGGGCACACCAGCCCGTCGCCCAGTGCGCGAGGAGCAGGAAGCGCGGCGCCGAGAGGCGGCAGTAGATGGCGACGAAGGCCATCGCGAGCACCGTCGCCTGCACTCATAGCGCGATCGGAGGAGGGGGGATACGCACCTACCGGGATCGGCGCAACCATGACGGCGTGCGAGGGTGGGGGGGGTAGAAGCACCTGCAGCCGCGTCGTCTCCTCGTTGACCATCACGCCCATCCCGACGCCGTCGCCGTCCATGCCGCTGCCGCCGTCCGCGCCGTCTGCGCCGTCGCCGTCGCCGGTGCGGTAGCGGCTCTGCTCGGCAACGTAGTCGGACTGCAGCTCCGCCTGCATGGCGCGCGCGCGCGCGCGTGGGCGAGAGGGGGCATGAGCACCTGCATGGCAAGGTAGGGGCAGAACCACCCAACGGAGCACGGGAAGGGGCATAAGCACCTGAACGGCGCGCGCGCGTGGGCGCCGGCGCCGAATGTGCCGCGCCCGAGCGCCGCCAGCAGCCGCGTCGGCGCAAACGAGAGGACGGTCGTGTAGACGACGCCGACGGCGAAGACGAGCGTGTCCGAGTGGTCCACCGTCAGCCGCCGCAGGAGGCCCGGTGCTTCCTCCTCGAGCTCGCCGCCCTCCCACCCATCGTCCTCTTCATAGCCCTCCTCCTCCTCCTCCTCCTCCTCCTTTCGCTCGCCACCACCGTCTCCGTCTCCGTCGCCGCCACCGTCTCCGTCTCCATCGCCGCCACCGTCTCCGTCTCCGTCTCCCTCCCTGCCAAGCGCGTCTCCCGGTGGCGGCGCGACGTCCGACGCCTCGGTCGGAATGGCCACCTCGCTCCCCACAAGGGCGAGCCCGCGCCCCGCCGCCGCCGTCGCCGTCCCCGACGCCACACCTGCCACACCTGCCACCGCCGCCGCCGACCCCGCCGCCGACCCCGCCTCCACCGCTGAGGCCCTGCCCGGGCGCGATGCGCGCCTCGAGACGCTCATCCGGAAGCGGCGCGCGCGCCCCTCGCTCGTCTCGTCGGCCGTCGACGTCATTCGTGTTCGCCGCGACGACGACGACGACGACGCTGTGCCGCGGCACGCCGGGCTCGTGATCGGCGTGCCGTGTGACGAGGAGCTCGTGGTGGTGGTGGGGCGCGCATGGCCAGTGCTGCTACCGCCTTCACGGCTGCTGCTCGTCTTTGGCTCGGGCGGCGTGGTGAGCGCGCCACGGCCGCAGAGGCCGCAGCAGCAGCAGCAGCCGTGCACGACCGCGCCGCAGCAGGCCGCCACCAGCCGCAGCGGGAAGCAGCCGGATAGCAGCATCCACAGCAGCCACGTGACCGCCGGCAGCAGCAGCAGCTGATACCACGTTTCGAGCTCCGCCGCCTCGCGCAGCAGCGTCCCCTCGTACGCCCCGTCGAAGAGAAAGTCCCTCAGCATGTAGAACTCGGCGGAGGCGACGAGCGTCGAGAAGAGCGCGGCGGAGCACACGGCGCGCGGCAGCGCGCGGCTCTTGTGCCGCACGTAGTGCCTCTCCACAAAGTCCTCGAAGCGCGGGAACAGCTTGCGCCACACGCCGGAGACGCGCGCCGCAGCGACCGACGCGAGCGACGGCGTGAGCGAGTTGCGGCTCGGCGCGTTGATGCTGTTCAGGTCGTGGAACGACGAGTGGTGCGTGCGCATGAGGTGCTGCATCTGGCCCGACGGCTCCGTCTCGGAGTTCTGCGGCGCGCGCGACTCGGCCTGGAACTGCACCGTTGCCACGAGCGAGCTCAGGTCGACCACCGCGCCGCTCATGCTCATCCGGCGTGGCGTCAGCGTGCGGCCACAGTCGTTCATCGACATGCGAGGCGTTGCAACGGGCGAGTCAAACGTCGGATCGCCCATCGAGGCTCTGCACTTGTCGCTCATGAGCGACATGCGTGCCGTCCCGCCCGCCGGCATCCGAGACATCGACCGGCGCTCGTGCTGCAGGTCGGCGAGCGAGCGCCGCTCGAGGTGGCCATCGGCAATCGAGTGCCGCTCCGGCGGCTCCAGCCCGGCAATCGACACGCGCTTCAGCGCCGTGCTTGGCTCAGAGTCTGCCATCCAGCTCGAGTCAGGGGGATCCTATTCTTTTCGCACATCTTTTCAGCCGTGAACGCACCAACACGGCGCCGTTCGCCGTCCTGTGCAAATCCAGTCGTGCGCAGCGCCGTTTCCGGGTCTTTTCTGTCTACCTCTGTATTCCTGGATGCAACCTTGTTTTTGTACATACCCTTCCCCCATACTTCCACACGAGTGCTCGCGAGCGCGGCACCTCAGTACACGTACAGGAGGCGCATCGTCAGACCGAGTAGACCGGCCCTTTCATCTCGACGCCCGACGTTGCCCCACCCCGCTCGCCACCACCACCGGGGCGCCGGGCTGGCGCAGGATCTCGACGTTCCCCGACGGGGACGACGGCCGCCGTTCCGCCCGAAGAGCTGGCCTCGTCAGACCGCCTGCTCGCTTCCTTGGCCTCGTCAGACCGCCGCCTGCTCGCGTCCTTGAGCGAAGCCATAAAGTCGTGGAGCGTAACGCCCCCGCCATCGCCCCCCTGGCCCCACACCGCCGGAGACAGCGAGTCCGAGGACGTGGCCTGCTCGCGCGTGAGCCGCCCGGGCCCCTCCTTGACCGCCGCGCTTCCCTCGTCGTAGCCGTAGAGGTCGGAGCGGCGGCGCGCGTCCCTCCGGCTCCGCTTCTCCGCGTCGTGCGCGTCTTGCGCCGCCTGCGCCGCCTGGTTGGTGGTGCCGGCCAACGCATCTGCGCCATCGGACGGAAGCGTCAACTCGTCGAATCCGACGGACGGCTGCACCAGCGCCGGCACTGCCCCATCCGACGAGTCCGCGTTCATCACCGCCGCCGTCGTATCCGCCGCTGCCGCCGCCACCGTGGCTTGCACGGCCTGAGGCGCAACCATCTCGAGCGGGCCACTCGGCGCCGGCAGCGTGCCCGGCCTCACAGTCCCTTTCCTTCGCAGCGTTCCCCGAGGGATCCCCGCGGCGGTGGAGGCGTGCGCGGGCCCGGGCGCGATCCTTGTCGCCTCCGCAATCGTCGTCGGCGCGCTGAGCTCCTCGACGGCGTCGGCGAACGTGGCGCGCCGCAGGGCGTCGTACTCGGAGCAGCGCTGCACCAGATCAGCGAGGGCGTCCCAGCCGTCCACCGCGGGACGCAGCTGCTCATTCTCGACGCGCCGGACGAGTTCCGTGGCGCCCTCGCCGTCGCCGTCGCCGTCGCCGCCGTCGACAGCGCAGTCGTAGACCTGCCGGTGCGTCCACAGGCACTCGAGGACGCACGCGAAGCTCCACACGTCGACCTTCTCGTCGTAGTGCTCTCGTCGCAACATCTCGGGTGCCATGAAGAGCGGCGTGCCCGCCAGCTCCATCGTCTGGGCGAGGCTCGCCTCGCGGCTCGCGCCAAAGTCGGCGAGCTTGGCGGTCCAGCCGTCATCGACCAGCACGTTCTCGGGCTTGAGGTCGCGGTGCAGCACCGGCGGTGACTGCGCGTGCAGGTAGGCCATGCCGCGCGCGACGCCGCCCGCCACGCCGAGCTTCTGCGCCGACCACGAGAGCCGCGAGCGGCTCGGCTCGTGGAAGAGGAGGTCCTGCACGACGGGGAGGAGGGGCAAAGCAGCGCACGAGGGTGAGTCGTCAGGTCAGCGGAGAGAGTGGATCAGAGAGGAAAGGATGGAGGCATGATGAGGCGGTGAGAAGGAGAAGGAGTAGGAGAGCCTGGGAAGGGTGATGACGGGGGTGTAGCCATCACCTGCAAAGTCCCCTTCTCGCACAGCTCGAGCACGACGCAGACGTTGACGTCCTCGAGCGTCCAGCTGCCGCCGATGACGAGCAGCAGGTTGGGGTGGTGCAGCGAGAGCTGCAGCTCGAACTCGCGGCGGAACGCAACGAGGTTGGCCTCGTCGAGCTTGTTGCGGTGCAGCTTCTTGACCGCGACCGGCGTGCCGTTGAGCGTCGCCCGCCACACCTCGCCGAAGACGCCTGCGCCGAGGCGGCGGCCAAGCTCGAGCTCCGACGCGTCGATCATGCAGCGCCTCATCACGTCGGGAATCTGCTCTTCCGACAGCACCTGCCGCATCGCCTCCGCCTCGTCGATCGACGCCCGCTCGCGCTCGCGCATCTCCTCCAGCTCACGCCGCAGCGCCTCCTCCTTCCGTGCGCGCACCGCCTCGGACGCCGCGACGGCCGTCACCTCGACCACCACCATCGCACCGCCGAGCACGAGCGCGCCGAGCCTGTATGGTCAAACGCGGCGAAAGTGTCAGCTTTGGACGGCCTCTGGCAGGAAGGCAACGGCCTCTCGGTTGGATCTGAGGAACTGGCGCAGCCAAGAGAGCCATGGTGACCAAGCTGCCGAGCGTCGAGCCGAGCAGCAGCGCCGCGTTGGTCTTCGGGTCGATGGCGAAGGCCTTGGCAAGCTGCCCCGTGAGCGAGTCGTCCACCTCCTCGACGAGCGTCTGGTACCTGATGCGTCGACATCAAATGCAGGCGTGAGAGGAATCACGCTAGGCTCACTCGCAAACGCACAGGGTGGAGGTGGCGGAGGCGTCGAGATCGATGGAAGCGCGAGACGAGGCACGCTGGGCTCGCTCGCGCATGCCGGTGTCGACGCGGGTAGGGTGGAGGTTGCGGTGGCTGAGGAATGCGGCATGGAGGCGCGCACTTGAGGATGAGCGAGAAGAAGAAGAACATCACGAGCGCGAATCCGGCTCCGAGCGCGATCATGTTGTCCTCGGGCCGCTTGTACGGCTTGGCGACCATCAGCATCACCAGGAAGCAGAGCATGATCACGAAGGCGAGGATGAGCTGGTAGACCTCGCCGGGCATCACGACCGACATCGCGCCGACGAGGATGAGCTTCTTGAGTACCTCGACCTGTGGCGCCACGCACACGAGAGGACCATGCGGGCGGGATCGCGTGTGACGAGGAGGGAGACGTGGATGCTCGAGTGCGGTGCGGGGCGGTAGTGGCGTCACCAGCTCCCAAAAGAAGAAGTTCTTGTCGTACTCCTCTGTCAGGAAGGTGACGGACTTCGAGAGCTTCGTCGCCTGCGCCGCCTCTCCGCTCCAGATGGCGTGTCGCACCTGATCAGGGTTGGATCCAGAGTCAGAGAGTTTGGCTGGAGACCGTCTGCATGCCCTGAGCAGCCGCGTGGGCCGTGGCAAGGGTGGCGGCGTGCGTCGCACCTTCCAGAGCAGGACGACGTACAGGCACGGCACGCAGACGGGGTACAGCAGTATCGCCAGGTAGGCCGTCGCCTGGATGCGCCGGTACTCGGGCGTGTGCGCGCCGTGCGCGTCCCAGCAGATGACGGCGAGGTCGGCCGACATGACTGCCGGCCCTGGCAGGCCATCGTTGGCGTCGAGGTCGTCGCAACGGAAGGCCTTGAACGCGAGCGAGGAGACGGTGGGGAAGGCGAGGAAGGTGACGCGCAGCGCGACCGGCATCGCCCTGTAGGTGCTCTGCCTGAAGGCGATGACGAAGCGCTCGACGTCCACCAGCGACGCACCGCGGGAGCGGCCTCCTCTGCTCCGGCTCGAAGCCGGCTGCGACGACGAGGACGACGACGACGACGACGACGACGACGACGACGACGATCTCGCTCGAGGAGGTGACAGAGGAGGTGATGGAGGAGGTGATGGAGGAGGAGAGGCGGCCGCAGAGGCGGCCGCGCGACTCCTCTCGCTGCTCGCACGGCGCTCGCTGAGCGCCGCCTCGTGCGAGCGGTCGCGCCCAAACCAGCCGAAGACCTTCGTACCGAGCAGCACGCCCAGCGGCGCGAGCATCATGAAGAGCAGCTTCGACTGGCCAAAAGAAAGGACGGCCCGGGATCTCAATGTTTGGCATTGGGCGTGCATGGCATTGGACGTGTGCATTGGGCGTGCATTGGGATCGGGGAGGAGGAGAAGCACCTGGAACGACGCTAGCGAGACGCACGCCAGCGGCAGCCCGAGCCCATCGAGCTCGAGGTTGGTCCACGCGAAGAGTTCGAGCGTCGACTCGACGCTCCGTGGGAAGGTGACCATGTCTGTGTCGTCGGCGGGGCGAGAGATGAGGTGATGAGGCGGGCGCGCGGGCAAGAGAGCTTTGGCTGCTCTGAGGGAAATTGGGAGCTGCCACGAGATGGTTCGAGCCCAGTGAGGCCGCGGCGTACAGGTCTCGCCCACTTTCGTGGCGATCTGGTAGAAGGTGAAGAGGACCTTGACCTTGATCTTGAGGCGGCGCTTGATCGACTTGGCGTGGCGCCTCCACCAGCGTTCCTTCGTCGTCACAAACTTGCCGGCGCGCGTCGGCTGCCGCCCCGCCGCCTCGGCCTGCTCCACCGTCGCCCGCTGCGTGCGGCACCATCGGACGCACGCCGCCAGCAGGCAGACGCAGCAGGCGAGCACCATCACGACGCCGAGAACGAGGAACCGAAGCATCCCTCCCGCCGCGCCGCACGGCAGGCACTCCGCCCTGCCGCGGTCAAAGTAGACTCGGCCGCCGCCCTCCGCTGCCTCGCAGAGGGCGCAGTACGGCCCGCCCGTGAGCTCCTTGCACCCCGTGAAGTCGGCGGCGGCGCAGGCCTCGCCGCCGCAGCCGACGCACGCCGAGCCCCCGAGATTGCCCGGGCAGCGGCGCACGTCGGTGGTGTTGGCGTGGGCGCGCCAGTGGCCCTCCTGCAGCGGCAGGTGCTCAAAGGTGACGCCCGGCACGGTGCAGTTGGCGCTGACCGGGCACGACTCGCATCGCAGCGTAGCACTCCTGTTGCCGTTGCCTTCGTCGTCGGGCGCAGCCGTCCGATTGGCAAAGTAGCCCTCCTCGCAGATGCACGCGGCGACACTGGTGCTGCCCTCCTCGGTGGTGAGCGCGTGCGCGGGGCACGGCCGGCACGCGCTCTGATCGATCCGGTCGGTCTCGCCGTTGTACGTGGACCGCGGGCACGCGATGGTGTTGCCCACCGAGCACCAGAACCCCGGCGGGCAGCTCGCCTCGTACTCCTCCTCCACCGTCTCCGTCCGCGCCGCGGCGTCCATGGTCGCGTTGACTTGCAGCGACGCCGTCAGCTGGCTCGCGCTGCTGGCCGAGTTGACGGTGCGCGTCAGCGACGCCACACCGGCGTCGCTGCCGTCGGCCGGTCGAATGGTGACGATGAGCCGCAGGCTGCCCGGTTGCACCGCGAGCGAGATGGAAGCTTCGGAGACGTTGTAGAGCGCCGCGAGCGACTTCCGCGTCGCGTCCTCGTCGTAGTTGGCAACGTCCGCCTCCAGCGTGAGGCCAAAGGTCACGACCGTCGCATCGCGCGTCTCGCGTGCGGCGCCCGCCTCGATGAGGATTGGCTCCGAGCCGGGCGGAGTGTTGACTGTGTCGGCGTCGTAGCCGGGACAGTAGAACCCCGACGCCGGGCAGCGCTTGGCCGCCGAAGAGCCGATGGGGGCCCATTCGCCCTTCTTGACCTTGATGCACTGCGACTGCGCCTCGAGGCCGGTGCCATTGCCCCACGTGCCGCCCGGGCACGGCGTCGCCGAAGGGTTGCTGCCCGCGCAGTAGCCCCCGGCGCTACAACGCGCGGGCTCCCCCGTCGCCCCCGGGCACATGCTGCCTGCGGGGCACAGGCCTGTGCACTGCGGCCCGTTTTGCGTCGTCACGCCTCCCTCGTCCGAGTCCAGCCGGCCCGAGACTCCTGGCGCGCAAGCGAATGGGAAGTCGTCCTCGACGCCACTGATGCTGAGATCCTGTGTGTCGTTTCCTGGCGCGTAGATCCACCGCCCGCGAGGAGCCGGCAGCTGGTACCGCAGCTGCCCCTCCTCCAGCTTGACGCTTGGCGCGGTGTTGCGCTGGAACAGAGTGTGGTTCCGCAGAACCACGCCAGACGGGCCTGCGGACCGCACGTAGATTGCGCTCCCTGCGTCGGTCGCTCGGTTGTCTTCAAAGCGGCTGTCGTCGAACAGAGCTTCGCCCGCACCGATGAACACGGCGGCGCCGCGCGCGGCCTCGTTGTCGGTGAAGTTGCATGTCTTGGCCTCGACCCTGCCGCCGCCCACGACTGCGAGAGCGCCGCCCTCGATGGATTGGCTTCCGACGAAGGCGCAACGTTCGAACGACGCGGAGCTGCCGTTCACTCGGACGGAGCCTCGGAGCTGGAGGCCGCGCATCTGCAGCGGTGGCGCTCCTGGTGCCGTCTCCAGCAGCACATTGTCGCCGCTGAGAGTGCGCAGAAAGACCTCTCCAGGCGGGTCGGCGACCAGCCAGACGGCGCTTGCCACGACACTGGCGTTGAGCGTGATTGTCGGCATCTCGTACGTTCCGGCTGCGAGCCGAATCTCCACTGCGAGGCCCGCAGGCTGGTGCGTGTAGAGAGCAGCGAGCTGCTCGGCGAGCGCGGCGGCGGTGCTCGCTTGCTCGGGGCGTGTCGGCGGCGGAGGCGATGGTGGGGGGGGCGATGGCGGCGGAGGCGTCGGTGGCGGCGATGGAGGAGGTGGCGATGGAGGTGGTGGAGAGGGCGGCGGTGGCGATGGCGGCGGCGACGGCGGCGGAGATCGAGGCGGAGGGCAAAGAGGCGGAGTGGCTGGTGGCGCTGACGGCGGTGGGGCAGTTGGTCGCGGCGCGACTGGCGGCAGAGGGGGTGAGAGCGGGGGGCTCGGTGGTGGTGGTGCGGGCGGCTGCAAGGGGTGCGGAAGGGAGGGTGGAGGTGGTGGTGCCGACGGTGGTGGTGTCACCGGTGGTGGCTGCAGCGGGGGTCGCAGGGGAGGTGAGGATGGAGGAGGTGGGGTCCGAGGTGGGGGTGATGGCGTCGGTGATGGAGGAGGGTGTGACGGAGGCGGTGGCGACGGCGGTGGTGGTGAGGGCGGCGGGGGCCATGGAGGCGACGGGGGCTCCAGTGGTGACGGCGGCGGCGGCGACGGTGGGGGTGGTGCCCACAGGCAGGCCTCATAGGAGACGAATTGTTGGCACACGAGCCCTCCGCAGCATGGTCCCAACGATTTGTCAGAGCAATCTTGGAACTCGAGTACACAGCCTCCTGGCGACGCAGGCGGCGCAGGCGGCGGAGTGCTGACGCATGCTCCCAGTCGTTCAGTGCCGATGTTGATATCGACGCAGACCAATCCGTCACAGCATTCGCAGCTGCAGTCGTTGCAAGACGACCATTCCTCGACACACAGAGGTTCCGAGCTGGGTAGTCTCGGCGGAGGGGGCGGGCGCGATTGAGGGGGAATGCATGCGCTGTGCGACGCGCCGGCAAAGTCGACCTGAAAGCAATCCATTTCTCCGCAGCAGCCGTCGTCGCCCACATCACTGCATGGCTGCCCGAGCGTGCGACACGGCGTCGACGGTGGATCAGGCGGAGGCGAGGCCGGCGGCGGTGGCGGCGGCAGCGACGGAGGCGGGGACGGCGTCAACGGCGTCGCGGGAGGCGGCAGCAGTGGCAACGGCGACGTAGGAGGCGCGGTAGGAGAATCGGAGACGCACGCGGACATGGACTCGAAGAGGAATGAGAAGCTCCTGCACGTCATGCCGCCGCAGCAGTCGCCCGAAGTGGCGCACTGCACCCACTCCGCGTTGCAGGCGGCGTCGCCCGGGTCGTCGGCGGGCAGGCAGGCAGTCAGGCCCATCTGGCTGGTGCACGTGAGTGCGCCGTCGCAGTCGCTGTCGCTCCCGCAGCCCATGGAGAAGGCGGACCCGCTGGTGGACGACTTGCAGACGGAGTAGCCCAAGGCGCTGAAGCAGTCGGTGCCCGCGCAGCAGTCTCCCGCCGCGCAGGGCGACGCGAGGAGCGCGCCGCACGAGGGCGGGAGCGAGGCGCCGGGCGGATGCGACAGCGTCGACGGAGGCGGTGGCGGTGGGGCCGGCGGTAGTGGCGACGGGGCCGGCGGTGGCGGCGACGGGGCCGGCGGTGGCGGCGACGGGGCCGGCGTCACGGGCGCCGGAGGTGGCGGCGACGGGGTCGGCGGTGGCGGCGACGGCCCCGGCGGCGGAGGCGATGGGCTCGCGACACATTCACTACATCCAGCACAGGACTGCGAGTATGTGCACTTTGTGGACCAGGTGTTGGCGTTGTTTTCGCACCATGGCTGGCAGTTGTAGGGAGACAGAGGCGGGCTTGACGGGAGTGGCGGTGGCCCCGGAGGTGGGGGCGACGGCCCCGGAGGTGGTGGCGACGGCCCCGGAGGTGGGGGCGACGGCTTCGGCGGCGGTGGAGATGGGCCTGACGGAGGAGGATGCGAGGGCAGCTCGATCGCAGGTGGCGGCGTCGGGGCCGCCTCGCAGGCGCTCATCGACTCGCCGAGGAGAGAGTAGCTTGCACACGTCAGGCCGCTGCAGCAGTCGGACGACGCGGAGCACTGGACCCACTCGTTGTTGCAGGCTGTGTCGCCAGGGTCGGTGGCGGGCATGCAGAAGTTGTAGCTGCCGAAGAAGCTGTAGCTGTACGTGTTGCACACGAGCTCACCCTGGCAGTCGGCGTCATTCAAACAATCTTTTGAGAAGGCCGTGCCGCTGGTAGACGAGATACAGGCGGAGTAGATGACCGCGCTGAAGCATTCGGAGCCCGCGCAGCAGCTGTTAGCCGTGCATGGCGACGTCAGGAGAGGGCTGCACGACATGAGGGCCAAAAGCTAGCTGCAGATTCGTCGACCACATGGAGCTGTGAACAGCCTTTGGAGGGGCGACACCACCAAGATCCGCCAAAATCGCCACCAAAGGCACCAGAGCCCTAAAAAAAGGGACGCGTTCAGCTATCCGATCCTGACGATGTGCTACCGCTACTCATGCTGCTACTCCTGGCCGGCCGCTTCCTCGCCGCACGGAACACAGGCAGCTCCAGCTCGACCTCGTCCTCCGCGTCGTCCGCGGCCGCATCGTGGGTCGGCGAGCTTGCCGCACACGCAGGTTGCCGCCGCGGCCGCTGCTCGCTCCGCGCCTCCCGCTCCACGTCCGCCCAGCGCGTCACGGCGTCCGTGAGCTCGGCGGCCGTCACGCAGCCGTCGGCGTCGCCGTCGAGCACCTGCATGCAGCATGCAGGGTCAGATCTGGTGTGCGGCCAACGCAGGGCTGCGGCCAACGGGGAGTTGCGGCCAACGCAGGGCTGGATGGATGCAGCAGTGTCCACGGTGCGCTGGGACTGATTGCGTTTGCGGTCAGCGCCACCTGCAGCAGCACGCGCTGCCACAGCCGCCGCTCGTACGCCACCTCGACGGCCGCCGCCGGCCCCTGCGAGGGCAGCTCACCCAGCCGCAGGCAGCCGTCGCCGTTGCCGTCGAGGGCGCGGAACCGCGCCGCCATGAGCGCCGCCACCTCCGCGGCCGGCGGGACGGCGCCTGCTGCGGGCGGCGGCGCCGTGACGACGGCGTCGACCTCGTCACCACCGCTGCGCGGCGAGGCGGCGGCGGCGGCGGCGGCGGCGGCGGCCGGCGTCTGGCCAAGGGGCGTTGGAGGGGTCTGGCCCAGCAACCGCCAGTACAGCGCGCCGTACCGCGCCCAGCAGCGGCGCATGTCGGGCGCGCGGCGCAGCGCGCGCAGCTGCGCGTGCCAGCGGCCCGCGGCGGGCGGCGCGTCGAACTGGTGTGTGACGGACACGGCGCACCCCTCCGACGTCGTGACCGTCTCGTGCACAAACGACGGCGGGAAGACGAGCGCCTCCCCCGGCCGCAGCACCGCTTCGAAGGAGGCGTTCCACCCTCCCTCTACCGCGTACGGCGCGCCGTCGCTGAACCACGGCTCGTCGTCGGCCGCGACGTCGGGCGAGGTGCCGGTGGCGGCGGTGCCGCCGCCGGCGCCGGCGCGGTCGGCGCGTCGTTCGGCGACCTCCCACATTGGGCCGAGCCGCCAGCGCTTCTCTCCCGCCACCTGCAGCGAGACCGTCGAGCCGCAGTGGGCGTCGGCGTGCGCCTGCGCGCCGGCGCCGGTGCGGCTGAGCCAGACCTCCGGCGTGGCGAGGAACTCGGCGCGGTCGGCCTCGCCCAGAAAGTACGGCAGCCGCGACGCGCGCTGCACCTCGCGCAGGTAGCGCGCCTCCGACGGCGGCACGACGAGCCGCCGCTCGTCTGACTCGGCGTATCCGGCCTCCTTGATGCCCCAGTACACGGGCCCGTGCCGTGGACAGCGCGGGTCGGCGCAGCCGGTGTCCCGCGGCGCGCCATCCGAAGCGCGCTGCATCGACGACGTGCTGTCGCCGCCCTCGACGTCGAGGTGGTTGACGACCGTCGCATTCGGGAAGCGGCGCGCAAACTCGTCGCACGTCCACCGCGCCATCGGCCAGTCGCCGAGGCGCGCGGCGTAGTCGGTGACGATGAACGGGTGTCCGGCGATCACGAGCGCCTCGAACTGAGGCTGCGTGAGCGCCGCGAGCCTCGGCACCTCGGGCCCTCCGGTCCGGATGCCCGCCAGCGGCGCCGGCGCTGCAGCCAGCGCGCGAGGCGTCCCGACGGCGCGGTGCACGCAGACGATGCACGCGATGCCGAGGACCAGGCTCGCGAGCAGTGGGTCGACCTGGGTGGCGAGCGACATCTAATGCCGTTAGTCCTAACGAGCCAAATGATTGCGCAGCCAACTATCGCGCCGTCTTGGCAAAGCCTATGGCCTCGGCTAGCGAAAACACCGACGACGACCCGCTCCCGACGGGCTGGATCACGGTCTCGCACCAGGACCTCGGCGTCTGCTACGTGCACCCAGTCAGCCGCGCCTGCACCTGGTCGCGCCCGCGCGTCGTCGACACGGATCGGCCGGAGGAGCAACCGATGCCGGAGGACGAGACGCAGCTGTCGAACGCGGTGCAGATGGAGGTGCAGTGGGCGCTGCGCGACGCCAGCGAGCGCAAGCGCGACGCGGGCGAGGGCCAGCAGCCCAACGACGGACCGCTCCGGAAGCCGCTCGCCGACCCAAGGCAGCAGCTCGAGCGCGAGCTGGCAAACCGGCCGCGCAGCTCGTACGCCGACTTCCGGCACAAGCTCGTCCCGGGCGGCGACCGGCTGATGCGCGACGCGGCGTCCATGCTCCGCAGCTACGCCAGCCAGATGCTCGCCGCGCGCGTCGAGGTCGACGAGCGCCCCGAGCCGGGCGAGTGGCCGTACAGCCCGGCGCCGACGCGCGTGAGCATCCGGGTGCTCGGCGTGCTCGTGGGCGAGGCGGTCGGCAGCGGCCACGACATCGCGAAGAAGGTGGCGACGGAGAGCGCGCTGCTGACGCTCTGCCCGCTGCGCTGGCTCGAGGAGCTCCATTCCATCGGCTGGGGCCCGCAGCTCGCCGAGCACGGCCGCTGCTACCAGCCGACGATCGTCGACGTCGCGGGTCGGAGGAGTCGTCCAGCCCCTCCTCCGCACGTTTTAGCGCGCTTGAGAGCCACACCCTGGTGCCACACCCTGGTGCCATACCCTGGTGCCACACCCTTGAGAGACACACCCTGGTGCCACCGGGCCTGCCGCTCTAGCAGTGGCCGTGCCGCCTCGTGCCGCGCCCGCATGCGAATGCCATCTCGCGCCCGCATGCGAATGCCATCTCGCGCCCGCATGCGAATGCCATCTCGCGTCTGCAGGTCGACGTCGCGCTGATGAGGTCGCTGCGCATCGACGACCCGCGCGTGATCGCGCTCGACCCGAGCCTGAGCAAGTCGCCCGCGATGGTGCTGGCGGACTACTGCGCGGCGACGCTCGGCAGCATCATCTACGAGCACCACGGCGTCCGCGCGACGCGCACCGTGCAGGCGGGCCACAGCCCGCGGCAGAGGCAGAGGGGGGTCCAGCGGGGCTTCGAGTACTTCGTGTCCGTCGGCAACCGCTCGGCGACCGCCTTCGACACGAGCCGCCGCCGCGCGCGGCAGCTGGCGTGCCTGCGCTTCCTGTGCGAGGCGCACCCGCAGCTGCAGCGGTGGGTCGACCTCAACGCACTGTACGAGACCGTCGCCAAGAGCGTCGGCGGCAGCGCCAGTGGCGGCGGTGGCGGCGGTGGCGGTGGGGGCGGCGGTGGCGGCAGTACGCCGCAACGGAGCTCGAATCTGCGACGCAGCCTCGCACACCTACCATCGCGCCCCGCCGGGAGCCCACACACCCGACCCAAACACCCGAACACAACGACCCGAGCCCCCGAGCCCCCGAGCCCCCGGACCCCCCCGGCAGGCGTGCACCACCACCCGCGTTTCGCGCCGCTCTCGCGCGCCGCCGAGACGATCCTCTCGGCCGATCGGATGTCGATGCGCTCGAGCGTCTTCCGCGCGCGCGCCGAGGCGCGGCTCGCGCGCACGCTGCCCGGCGGCGGCGGCGGCGCCGCCGAGGCCGGCGGTAGCGGCGGCGGCGGCGGTTGCATTGGCGGCGGCATTGGCGGCAGCGGCGACGGCGGTGGCGGCAGCGGCGGTGGCGGCGGTGGCGGCGGTGGCGGTGGCCGTGGCGAGGGCGGAAGCGAGACGACGG
>Ga0209713_10001071_pt1 | contig 16073 bp, 15 predicted proteins | sample ArcOceMetagenome_3_FD_187444 | JGI IMG/M metagenome (GOLD analysis project Ga0209713, IMG submission 187444) | Marine eukaryotic phytoplankton communities from Arctic Ocean - Arctic Ocean- Svalbard ARC20M Metagenome (SPAdes) (version 2) | ecosystem: Environmental > Aquatic > Marine > Oceanic... | reverse complement strand
CTTCCGCGCGAAGCTGTCTTCCGACCGAAGCTGACACCTCTACCGCTTGATTAGTTTCGGACTTGTCGATCACGGAGATACAGATACACGAGCATCCAACCAGCAAAAGAGCACAACCAGGCAGGCCAGCCAGATGACCCGCGGTAGCATCGGCGGACCTGGTAGCTTCTCGGGCGGTGGCAGCTTCTCGGGCGCCTGGAGCCCGCTCACGGTGCCGCCGCTGCCGGCCGTCCTCTTCTCGCTCCCGGACGGGCCCTTCCAGCACCGAGAGGTCAACGACTTCGCGGCGCCGGAGCCGGCGGGGGACCGCCGGTGCATCTGGACCGGCGCTCTCGATGCCCACGCCGGTCCTGGGCAGAAGCTGCTGCACTTTGTCGTGCTGGACCCGGATGAGCTCGTCATGCGCACGGCGCTCGGCCTCGACACCCGGCTCACTCCTGCGGGCCACGAGCAGTGCCGCCAGCTGCAGCGGCTCACAGAATCACTGCGGCCAGGGCTGTTTATCACGTCGCCGCTGACCCGCACCGCGGAGACGACGCTGCTGTCGTTTGGGCCGCAGATCCAAGCGAGCGGAGCGCGCGTCATCGCCCTCGACGACCTGCGCGAGACGGTCGACTACCGGTGCGACGCGCGGCGTGCGCGCGCCGAGCTGGCGGCGGACTTCCCCGCGATCGACTTCTCGGGCTGTGCCGAGCGCGACTCGATGTGGGCAAAGTACGAGGGACGGCACGACCGCGAGTCGGCCGACGCGCCGGCGCTCGCGGCCCGGGCGCGGCGTGCCCTGGCGAGCCTCGCGGCGCGGCCAGAGAAGGAGCTGGTCATCGTGACGCACAAGGGCTTCCTGTGGAACACCCTCAGCATGGGCCAGCCGGACGGCAAGTTCCCCGAGATGCCGCCCGTCTTCGACTTTGGGGACGACGACGTCCGGCGGTGGATGTGCTCGGCGTTTGCAGAGTGCGAGGTGCGCTCGGTGCTCGCTGACTTCAACCCGCCGCCCAAACGGGGCGCCATAGGTGGGAAGGTGATGTCCACGCGGTTTGGGGTTTGATGTTTGAATCAGGGCAAGCAATGGGCACACCGGAAAGCCGCCTTTTCTTACCTCCGAGCGGCCTCGCCGGCGTCAAGCGCTCCCGTGGGCGCAGCGTGGAAGCACTCGCTCCGACGCCATGCCCTCCGAGATCGCTCTCCGCAACCTCCGCAAGTGCCAGGTCGGCCCGTCCTCGGAGGCCCTCAGCCCGTCGCCACAGCCCCAGAAATGGGAAAAGGTCAGCTATTACCACAACCCGGCCACCGGCGAGACGACCTGGGACCGTCCGCCGGGCCGCACGTCGGCCGAAGACTTCGGCGCCGTCCCATCGTCGCCTATGGTGAGACTCGATCTGCGCGGTCCATCATCGCCGCTGCCGGGCTCGTCGCCGCGCGGCCTGTCGCGCGTGGCGGCTGCCACGGAGAACGCCTCGCCGCTGTCCGCACACCGCTGGCCGATGCCGCCTACGGAATCGCCGGAGGAGATTGTCTTGCGGACGCCTCGGAACGGAGCCGAGTCATCGGACGTCCCGCCGGATCGCCTCCGTCGCTCGAGCGTTAGCGGCCGCCGCTCAAGCGTCAGCAGCAGCCCGGCGGCGATGCCGCGGCGCACGATCAGCAGGCTGGCGCGCAAGCACACCGCCGCGAAGCGCGGCGCCGTGTGCCGCGCCGCCGGGCGCAAGCCGTTGTTCGAGAAGGACGCTGGCATGCTGCCCGCCCTCCGCGGCCCTCGCGGCGGCTCGCCGACGCCGACGCCGGCGCGGGCGCCGCCGCCGTCGCAGCTGCTGCGGCCGACGCCGCGGCCGACGCCGCGCGCGCAGTGGCCCGAGGACAGGTACGTGACGGGAAATTTCCTCAAGGCGGGCGGGCTGCCGGCTCTCGCTGGCAAGGGCCTGCGCCGCTGGCAGGCGCGCGTGTTTGTCTTCGAGCCGAAGACGCGTCTGCTCGTCTACTTTGCCACCGACGCCGACGCCGACGCGGCCATCGAGGTTGGCGTGCTCGGCCACCGCGCGCGCGGCTCGCGCAAGGTGACGTCGATCGACTACGACAACGAGCGCACGCTCATCTTCACGTGCGAGGCGGGCGGCGGCACCGCCGACACCAACGTCGTCGCGATGGCCACCAGTCCCGACGAGTGCCAACGGTGGGCGGCCGCCAGCCCCGCGCGCAGCCCGCAAGCGTGAGGGGTGCGGAGGGGGGGGGCTGCAGCACCTTTTAGTTGTTGAAAATGTCTTGTGTTGATTTTGTGCTGCGAATTTGAGATGCATGGATAACGCGCAGCTACGAACCTCAGACGCGTCACCCGCCGGCCTTGAGGACCGACAGCAACCGGTAGCGCATCGGAGCGAGCACCACCTGCCCCGTCGCTGCGTCGACGGCCGCGTGCTCGCCCTCCGCCACGTGCGCGTCGAAGGCGTCTCGCGCGCGCTCGAAGGCTCGCCTTTCCGGCGCGGTGCGCTCGATCTCGCCCAGCGCGCCCATGAACGGCAGCAGCCCGACCATGAAGGCGTCGTCGCTGCCGGCGGCGCCGAGCGCTAGCCGCAGCTCGCCCGTTGCATTGTGCTCGGCACAGGAGGCGACGGAGAAGCCGGCGGCCGCCAACGGCGCGTCGGCGCGGCCGCCGCCCAGGCTGGCGGGGTCAAAGGGCAGCGGCGGTGGCGTGGGCTGCCCGAGCGCGGCGGCCAGGCACCTGCCGCCGAGCTCCATCATCGGCACCCGCTCGTCCTCCCACACGGACGCGCATAGGTGGCCACCCGGCGTCAAGATGGCGTGGATGCCTCTCAGGCACGGCGCCTGCGCCTCGCGTGGCAGCATGAAGAGCCCGAGCGAGCAGGTGACCACGTCGGCTGCCAAGCCGCTCTGCGCCTCGGCGAGCGCCGGCAGCGACAGCAGGTCGATCTGGTGAGCAGCCACCCGACCCGGTGGGCTCGCAAACTCGGCGTCGATGCGCTGCTGCGCAATCGACAGCATGCCGGCGTCGTGGTCGCTGGCGACCACCTCCGCGTTGGGGAAGCGTCGCGCGAGCCCGAACGCCGGCTCTCCCGCTCCCGACGCCAGGTCGAGCACGACTCGCGGCGATGCGTTCGACGCGGCCACGGCTCCGACCATTCGCTTCCACAGCGGCTCGAACTGCGGTAGCGTCTGCAGGAAGAGCGACGGCAGCCGCTGGGCGACGCGAGCGGGGAGGTCGGACATCACCTAGCCGCCGCGTATCCTACAGCAAGTTTTCAAGTTTTTTTGCCGCATGCACATGCATGTATATATGACGCAGCACCTGCATCGAGCTTCATCGAACCCTGGCACCCCGTCACGTATGTTAAACCTGTACCCTGGGTGGTTCATCTCCTCCAGCGTGTGTTGGTAATGCCCCGTTCCCGCACGACGTTTGCCGGAATGAACGTCGAAGACTGCCGCGCCACTGTCGCATCAGCGGCTGTAGCGCAGCTGCGGGAATCAACGCATCGAAGGCCTGCGGCGCGCCTGTAGCTTTAGCGCAGCCAACCAACAGCAGCAGCAGCGATCATGATCATGATCACGCTCGCCCTGAGCACGGCCTGCTTGGCCATGCGCACGCCGCTGGTGCTGCGTCGACGGCACGTGCTCGCCGGCGCTCCCGCCGCCTGGTCTGCCACGGCCGCCTATGCAAGCGACGGATACTTCTTCTCCGGCGGCAAGCCGGTGGCTCGCGACGAGGCCATCAGCAGAATCATGGGCCGCGTCCCGGTGTTCGTCGTTGCCAGCAAGGATGGCCTGCCGTACCTCACCGAGACCGACAGCGCCGGCAAGCAGTCGGGGTCCATCTACATTGGCCTGCGCGAGGCGGCCGAGGCGGCCGAGCGGGTACGAGTCTACGACCCAGCCGCGACGGTCGCCGTGGTGCCACTTGCGTCCGTCTACCCAGCGGTGGCGAAGACCGCAGCAGAGCTCGAGGAGCGGAAGAGCGCCGTGCCTCAGCCGCCCACCGGCTGGTCGCTCGACATGCGCCTCTTCCAGCTGCGGCCGCTCGACGACGAGAGCAACGCCGTGGGCGCCGAGGTGGCGTCGGTGCCGGGCAGCGTGCCGCTGTACTACGCACCGGAGCTCTTCCTGGACGTCGAGGGCACGCAGCGGCGTCCGTACTTCTTCCGGCTAGCCGACCTCGAGAGGACGTGGTCGCGACGGCCGGGCGCAAAGGCAGCCGCAGCCGCCGCGGAGGCGAGCGGCAGCGACGCCGGGCCGCGTGCGCGTGCGGTCGGCCTCGAGCGGCTGCTGGCGCAGATGGAGCGAGGCGAGGCGCGCGACGAGCCGATGTTGATGCCAGCCTCCGAGACCGCCGAGCTGGTCAAGGGCCGCACTCTCGGGAACACCGTCTCACAGCCGCGCGAGCCGTGAGGGAGGTGGTGGAATAAATCTCGAAATGCTTTCGGGTGGGGTAACACAACAAGTAGCGCACGTTCAAGTGTGGCATACCTTTTGAGCATGAACAAAATAACAAATAATGCACTTATACAAATCATGCAAAAGGACACGCGATCGATGCCTGGCTTCAGCCGCGAGCCCACCACGCTTCACTCCGCCAGCCGATCCAGTAGCACCACGAGGAGCCACATACCTGGCAACCCGCCGCTGTCGCGGCGCAACTCCACCAGAGCCGCCGCCACGCCCAGCGCGGTGCCTCGGCTGATCCTCCAGTACGGCCGCCCACGCACGGGCACGACGCTGCAGTTTCAGACGCTGTGCGCGATCGCGCATCTGATCTTCGGCGCCCGCTCCAATACGGTGCGCTGCGTGTCCACGGGCACGACCAAGCCAATCCCGACGGACTACGCGGTGCCAGCCGGCACTGTGGTCGTGCAAAAGACGCACCAGGCTCCTCCGACTCGCGTGAGCCAGCCGGCGTGGCTCTTTGCGACCGAGTCGAGCGCCGCGCCACTTTCGAGTACGCTGCTGCGCGCGCACTCCGAAGCGTCGTCGCTCCCTCTCCGATTCGTTCAGCAGAGCGCCGACCTGGCCAGGCGAGGTCACACGCTGGCGGCTGAGTACCAGCGTGTCTTTCGCCTCTCGGACGCGCAGACCGACTCGCTGCTAGAGTATCTCAAGTACTGGGACGTGCTGCGCCTCTGCTGTGGCGCGCAAATGTCCGAGGGATACCGCGCTGTGCTGCAGCATCGGGCGGCATTCGCTGGTGCGTTCGACGGCGGTGCTGCGGGAGGCGGCAGCAGTGGCGGCAGTGGCGGCGGGCATGTGTGCGAGATGTACAAGCTGGACCAGGTGGAGTCGCTGCTGTTGCGCACCAGCCTCTACATCCGCTTCGCCTCGCGCGACGCGACGCTCCGGCGCGCGAGCTCGCTCGACGGCGACTTTGACGGCGGCTACTGCGGCCGCGCCAACGCGCGCATCGTCGCGGAGCGGCTTGGCCAGAACAACGTGCCGCTCGCGCAGCTGCAGGCGGCGCGCGCCGGGCGGCACCGTGACTGAGCATGTGCCGATAGTTCCATATTCGATATTGTTAAGCTTATTCTTGTAACGACAGCCGAATGTGACAGTGGTGGACAATGTTGGGGAGGGTACGCGGCTCTGCGGGACAGGAAACACTAGTACGACTTACTACACAGACATGGCGACCAGAGCAAGCGAGGCTAGCAGGCCATCGGGTCGCCCGGTTCCGCTTTCTCCGCACTGTGCGATTGGCTGGTGCCGCCACCGTCGCTGCCTGGCGCAGCCTGTGACGTGGCGGCGGATGAGGAGGCGGCGTCGGAAGAGGTGGCGGCGGCGGCGGCGGCGGCGGCGGCGTTTGCTGAGGCGTCGAGCTCATCAGCGGCGTCAGGCGGTGGCGAGCGTGGCGGCACGTCGCGCATCGATGTGCTCTTGACCGCCTCGAGCGCGGCGCGACGCCACTTGCGTGTGGGGCGGAAGCCGCCGGCGGTGCCCAACTCGTCGTCGTCGGCGTCGTCTCTGACGGCAGCGAAGAGCGCCGATGCCTTGCCGCCGGCTCCGACGCTCGGGGCGGAGGCGCGGCCGCCCCACGCCGACGGCGCGGCGGCGCCCGTGTTGCGCGCCATCTCGGAGGCCATTACCTCGTTGGCTTGCTGGTTGAGCATCAGATTGACGCACTGGTTGAGGAGCCCCTGGATCTTCTCTGACTGCTCCGAGCTGCCTGCGTTGCTCGTGTGGCTGACGGCCGCGGCAAGGTCCTTGACAGACGACCCGAGAGCGCTGAGGGCGGCGGAGCCCGCCGTGCCGCCGCCCAGCATCGGAGGCGACGGCTTGGATGAGAGGAGCGGCGCCGATGTGGCGGCATTCGAGCACGGGCACGGCATCGTGCGAGGCGTCCCCGCGAGATTCGTCTCGCCGGCGACGGCGGCGGGCGCGGCGGCCATCGCATGGTTGTGCAGCGCGTCACGCCGCATCGACTCCTTCATCGGCCCGATGCCCATGCCGCTGTTGTGCTCGGCGGTCGAGTTCTCTGCGGTCGCGTTTGAGCTGCGGCGCTCCCAGATCTTCTGCGAGATCGACATCTTGCGCCCGCCGCCCTTCGACGCTCTGGCGTCGTTTGGCGAAGAACTTTCGTGCGACTCCTGCGACTCTTTGCTGTCCTCTTGGATCGTGAACGAGTCTTTGCTGTCTTCTCCCACACTGCCCATGGCGGGGGGACGGCTGCCGCCGCCGCTGCCTTTGACGCCGCCGAGGTCGCTCCCAAGCTTGGCCGACGATCGGCCGCGCAGGTAAGCCGACGAGCGCGCGCGCGAGCGATCGTACATTGCCGAGAGGCGCTTCGTGGGAGAGCCGTCGCCTGCGGCCATCGACAGCTTCGACGGTCGTTTCGAGAGCTCATAGAGCGACGTCGCCTGAGAGGTGGGCGCGGGGCGCACAACCGGGCGCGTGAGGAGAGACAGGCCGCGACGCATCCCTCTCCCTCTCCCCTCATCCCCATCCCCATCCCCATCCCCATCCCTCACGAGGCCAATGCGCCACGCGTATGCGGCGTATGCGGCGTATGCGGCGTATGCGGCGTGGTCTCACCGCCTGCTGCGTCGTCTTGATGACAGCGCCCGAGGCGTCGGTGCGTCGCGTCTGCGGGAAGATATCGTAGTTGAGGGCGGGCTTGCCGCGGTACGACGAGAAGAGCGCCGACGTGTGCTTGTCGATGCGCCTGCGTGGAGGGGGCGGGGGAGGGGGAGGGCGGCGGCGTGGGGCGCACCGAGGGCACCGAGGGAGGAGGGGCCCAGAGGGGAGGAAGGGCGGGGTGGGTGGGCGGCGGCGCGAGACGGCACCGGATCATCTTTTCGAGGTCGACGTCGTTCTCTCTCCCCTCGAAGGGCGTCTCCATCTCCGATGCGCACTCGTCGACAGTGAAGTAGATGAGCGACGCCGCCAGCGTCAGCAGCGGCGTGAACCAGCCGAGGGCGGGCGCCGTGCCAAAGGGGAGCGATATCACGTAGAAGAGGGAGACGACGCGCGTCAGCTGCGCGTACGGCAGCGGGATGATCGTGCAGCCGAGGTACTCGATCTCCTCGAAGATGTTGGAGAGGACGGTGATGTCCTGCTCGATCCCGAGGTGGTGGTTGAACGAGGGGAAGTGGCCCGCCTTGTACAGGTCGGTCGTCGCCTGGTGTAGCATGTGGAAGACGAGCGCGGGCCGGTTGCGGCTCGGGTAGCGGTCCTTCTTGCCGTCGACGACCGAGTAGCTGCAGACGGCCTTGGTGAAGTGCTCGACCTCCTCGGGCGTGATGAGGCCCGTCCGCAGCTCATCCTCGAAGGTCTTCTCCATCCGCACGTGCTTCTTGATCAGCACGCACCTGCCCACCCACAACACCCACGAGACGCGCGCCGCGAGGAGGAGCGGTGAGAGGAGGGGTGAGGGGAGGAGGGCGAGGACCGCGGCGAGGGCGGCGTGGAGGAGCCGAGGGGCTGGAGGCGAGGTTGGGCGCGCACCCGAGCACGAGCCATCGGCGGCAGCGCTCGATCTGTCGCTCCACCTCGTCCACGTGCGACGGGCAGTACGCACACAGCTTCGAGATGATCGATCTCGTCTGCGAGTGCATGTCGAGGATGCATTTGACGGCGCGTTCCCATTTGTTGTCTGCGGCGGCAGCGAAAGGACACGGAGGGAGGAGGCGCCGACGGCGGTGAGTTCGGCGGCGTGGAGTGGGCATGGGCGTGGGCGTGGGCGTGGCGTGGGCGTGGGCGTGGCGTGGGGCGTGGCGGGTGAGCGTCGTTGGGCGTGGTGGCGTTCTGCCCGGGCGCAGCGCACGGGAGCGACGCGGGAGGAGGGCGGGCGCAGGCAGCGCGGGCGAAGGCGCACAGGCAAAGTTGAGACGGAAGGAGACGAGGAGACCGACGATGAGGCCCGCCTCCGAGTGGAAGAAATGGAGGTCGATTTCGTTCCCGTTTATTGTCCTGCGCACGCAGAGGGAGGCCGTGCATACACGTGAGTGGACGACGCGAAAGATGGGGAGCAGCCGCCGTGGTGGGCTGGAGAGGGGGGTGTGGGCGGCTTGGCACGCCAGGTCATCAGGAGGAGACGGGGACGGCACGGCAGCGCCCGGGGCCAGTCGGCAGATCAAGAACGCGTGCTACTTCGCCAGCGGAGGAGCCATGGGCGTCGCCATGGGCGTCGCCGGGGCGGCTGAACAAGGGCTGTGGGCATATCACGCCGTGGCGGTGCCACATATTGAGACTGGCTCGCGTGCCATAAACTGTCGTAGTGATCCAGCAGCGCCGCCAAGACTCCTGCACGATACACAAACGGACAAGCCGCCAGCGTTAGTCATCACAGCCACGATCCCGCCGCGCGCGCGCGCGGCTCGTGGGAGATCAGGCTAGCACATGGGGCTAGCGCCCGGCCCGTGAGGCAGCGGCGGCTGTTGGGGACAAACTGGGTGGCCGGGGCCGTTCGTGTGTGACAGCGGTGGGCACCAATCATGGCCACGCCGAAAGCGCGCGGAAAGATCTTTGGCACTGCCGAGCCGGTGCGGGCAAAGACGACATGCCAGAAATCCATTGGCGCATAGGTGACCGGCATGGCGGCTCAGCGCGGCCGCCGCTTCGCCTCAGCCTGGTGACGAGGGTCGAATGGGGACGGTAGGGCTCGCCGGATGGGTGCCAGGGGGGTCTGCGGCGGCGAGGGGCTCACCCTTGCCCGAGCCGGGGTGCGAAGCTAGGTTCCTAATCTTTTTGGGGCAAAGCTGTCTGCACCGCAGCGATGAGCCGACGAGCGACCAAAACGAACAACAGGGACGAGGGACCTGGGGCTATGGGTCACGAGGACCGGCTTTGATGTGACCAGTCGCCGAGAACCAGTCGCCGAGAACCAGTCAAGCAACAACGTGCAGATGAATCAGAAGAGGAACGATCAGTGAGCAAGTAGGGTTCCTGTACCCTGTTTCTTGAGCGTTTCGGTGACAGGTTTGAAGACGCATACTTTGAACCCGTGTGCATGCGTCAAAGAGACTCGCGTTCCGCGTTGCGCCATCCGCGCCAATGGGCGGCGCCGCTGCCGAGAGCGTTGCGAAGAGCAAGGGCCTGCATGGCTGGATTCTGCCGGCCAAGTTCACCGCGCTGCGCACCGAGCGCCCCGTCGCGCTCGTCTCGTACCACATGGAGAAGACGGGCGGCTCGGCGGTGATGAAGTGGCTGCACAAGCACGCCAAGGAGGACGCGTCGCCTCGGCTGACCTCGCTGTTCGACTACGCGCACACGTTTTGCTTCTTTGGCCTCTATCCGGACGTCTTTCCGGGCTGGAGCCGCCATTGGGAGGACCGATGCGCGCCGGGCGCCCAGCCGGCCGGCAGCCGTCCGCCGTGGCAGACGAGCGCGGTGGCGGTCGAGTTCCACGCGTACACGATGCGCCGCTTCTGGGACGCGCTCGTGCCTCAGCTGCCTACGCTGCGCGCGCAGTACCGCGCGCTCAACGGCTCGTTTGTCACCTTCACGCTGGTGCGTCAGCCCGTCGGCCACATTCTGTCCACGTACCGGATGTGGCCGCCGCAGCGGCGGGTCGGCGGTGAGAAGCACGTCTGGCCGCTCGAGCAGTGGCTCAACGTGGCGGCGGGGCTGCAGGCGGCGATCCTGTGCGTCCGGATCAGGAACCGCACACCGTTTGGCTACCACAACCCGGCAGGGTGCGCCGCCGTGCGCAACGAGAGTCGGCGCCGCCTCGCCGACACGTTCGACGTCGTCGGTGCAATGGCGTGCATGCCCGCCGTGCTGCGCGGCGTCGCGGAACGCCTCGGCTGGCCGCACGACCATCGGGCAAAGGAGCGAATGCGCACTGCGCTCGACCAGTCGCTTCACGCGAGTCGGCCGTCGGGAGTGAGGGCTGGTGGCCAGCTGTGGCGCGAGGCGCGTGACTTCAGCGAGTACGAGGGCCTCAATGCGACTTCACGCAAGGCGCTGCTCGCGGCGGCCGCGTGCGACCAGCCGATTTATGAGCACGCGCTGTTACGAACGGCGGCGATGCTCGGACCGCGCGCGGCCAATGCCGCCGGCGCAAAGGGCAGCTGTGTCAGACGCGAACTGGGGATTTCGGCACCAAGCTTCGTGGCGGGACCATCGAAAACTTGAGCTTGAATGCATTTGGGCCGTTTGGTATTATGAACATTTCTATCAATTGATCCATACTTAACACGCGCAGCCGACCACAGCTCTCACACAGGACTGCAGGCGCGGTGCGCACGGCCACGAGCCACGCTCGGGCACGACCGACATGGAGACGGTGCGCTCTCCACGCGCGTCCTCGCTCACATTCCACGAGACGGTTCTAGGGCGGCCCCCACCGCGCAGTGTCCGGCCAGAGGGCGAAGGGGTCTCGTCACTCGTCACGAGCGAGACCATTCGCCTCCGCGGTGCAAGCGTCGCCACCGACGACGAATCGTCACCGCCGCCGCCGCCAAAGTTGGGCAGCGCCTCCTCGACCGTCAGCGTCACGCTGATCCTCCGCGTCGTCTCGCCGACGCGCCCACGGCCACCCGACGCGTCTCTGCGGCCCACACCGGACGGCAGCCGCGATGGCTTGCGCGGCGCCGCACAGCTCAGCGAGATGCCGCCCATCGCGCGCGCCAGCGCCGCGGCAGGGTGCAGCATCGCGTCTGCAAACGTGGACGGCTCGGCCGAACCGGCTGCGGATCGGGCTCGAAGCGCAGCTCGAGGAAGTGCTCGATCGGCAGGTTGATCGTGTGCTTCGTCTTGACGGTGCGCGGCATGGCGGCTGCCACTGCGGCCAGGCCCAGCAGGCGGCGTGGCGCAACACAAAGCCATGGCACTTTCTTTTCACAGCAGAGGGCCCGTGAACTACTTGGACCGCGCGAGAGCTCTACGCCTCGTTGGCAAAGCGACACAGTTCCTTAGCCGAACGCTTCGGGTATGGAGGCCATCCACGACCCAGCGGCGCCCTGGCTCGCCTCGCACGGCCTTGAGGCGCTCGGCGCTCGGCTAGTCGACCAGGGCGTCACGCTCATCTCCGACGTGGCGCTGCTCACGCCGGAGGACATGGAGGAGGTCGGGCTCGACGCCGAGGAGGCCGAGGCGCTGACGGCAGCCAGGCTGCAGCCGCTCCCACCGTCGTCGTCCGCGCCGCCGCCGGTGGCCTCGGCACCGCCGCCAGTGCTTGCGAGTGTGGTGGCGCCGGCGGCCGCTGGGGGCGACCTGCAGGGCTGGATCGGCAAGCGCGATTTTCGCGACCCGCGCGCTTCGTTCGAGTCGGACGTGAGCTCGGTGTACCGCTCGCCCGCCCAGTCGATCGACGCGTCGGCGCACTCAAACGCCGAGATTGCCGCGCTGCGCAGCCGGCTGGTGTGGCGGCGCTCGGCCGAGGGCGTGCAGGAGGAGGTCCTCGAGGCGGGCGCGGGCGCGGGCGGCGCCGCCCAGCCCGAGGCCGCGGCGCCCGAGGACCCCGCCGCGCTGGAGGCGGCGGCGGCGGCGGCAGGCTTCTCGATCGATCGCGGGGACGACGGCGCCGCCGAGGAGGGCGGCGCGGCCGACGGCGGCGGCGAGGACGGCGATTGGGTCGAGTACAGCGCAGACGATGGACTGCCGTACTACTACAACGCCAAGACGGGCGAGAGCCTTTGGGAGCGCCCGAAGCCGGCGGCGGCGGTTGCGGCCGAGGCTGCGGCGGCAGCGGAGGCCGAGGCCGAGGCCGAGGCCGCAGAGGCGGCGGCAGCAGCGGAGGCCGCAGAGGCCGCAGAGGCCGCCGCCTCCCGACCGCCACCGCCGCCGACGGTCGGCTCGAACGCGGTAGCGCCGCCGCCGCCGCCGCCGCCGCCGCCGCCGCCGCCGAACGCCGTCCCTGCCGCGCCGATGGCGATGCCACCGCCGCTGCCGCCGATGGGAGCGACGGCGGCGGCAGCTGCTGCGGCGGAGGGTGCGGGTGACGACCAGGCGTCGGCTGCGGGGCGGCGCGGCACGGCGGTGGGCGTGGGGATCGTCTCCATTGGGATGCCTCCGCCGCCGCCGCCGCCGCCTGCCGTCGCAGGCGCCGCGCCCTCCGCCGCCTCCGCCTCGTCGTCGTCGGGCCGCGCGGCGCCTGCTAAGCCGCCCGCCTTCGCCTGGGCGCAGTCGCCGCGCGCGTCTAGGGTCGAGAACGAAGGCAGCAGCGGAAGCGGCGGTGGCGGTGGCGGTGGCGGCGGCGGCGGCGGTGGCGGCGCGGCGGCGGCGGGTGAGCGGCCGGCCGAGTCGGTCCGCTGCGTGGTGCACCGCAACAAGCACGGCCTGGGCCTCGTGGTGGCGGACAGCAACACGATCCTCGAGATCGACTCGCGCGGCGGCGCCGCCTCGTGTGCGGAGCTGCGCATCGGCGACACCGTCGTCGAGGTCAACGGCGAGGTCCTCTCGGGGCCGCTCCGCCTCGCCATCGACCCCGACGCGATCTGCTATGCGCTCAAGCTGGTCCGCCTGCCGCCCGGCGTGGCGCCGCCCGCCGCGCCCGCTGCCCATCGCAGCCACGCGCCGTCTGCGCCGCCTCCGCCGCCTTCGACGAACAAGCCGCCGCCACCGGAGCGGCCCACGCCTCCGTCGCAAGCAACCACGCCCCGCGGCGGCGGCGGCGGCGGCGGCGGCAAGCCGGGCCCGATCACGCTGCTGGTCTCGCGCAACACGGGCCCTCTCGGCGTCTCGCTCAACGACCAGAACATGGTCACGGCGGTGCGGCCAGGCTCGGCGGCGGAGGGGGTGCTGCACGTCGCCGACCAGATCGTCGGCGTCGACGGCGTGGCGCTCAAGGGGCGCAAGCTCATGCAGGTCATCAAGCCGCAGCCGTCGCACGCCTTCAGCGTCCTGCGAGGCAGCGGCAGCGGCAGCGGCAGCGGCGGCGGCGGCGGCGGCGGTGCGCCTGGTGGGGGCAGTGAGGCCGAGGCTTCCGACATGAGCGGCGGCGGCGGCGATTCGAGCGGCAAGCGCCACGCCAAGGGCTCCTCCGAGAAGCCGCATGGCGGCGGCGGCGGCTTCTTCGGCCGACACAAGAAGGACAAGAAGAACTCGATCCTCGCCAACGACGACCAGCTCGCTGGGTGGGGCTTCTGACCTCCCGACGCCGTGTCGCGCGTATCGCGCCGAGAGCGGGCCACGCGCAGCGAGGAGAGAAACGAAATGGGGAGTGCATGTTCTGTCGGTGTGATTTGATTTAAGGCCTCAGCATTTGACGCCCGCGACGCTCGATACACAGTACTGTTTTCCCCCGCGGCCCACACCTCTATCGATCTGCTCTCAACGGACGTGGAGCGGCCTCAGGGCAGCGGGGGAGGACACGCGACGCGTCGCCTCTCGCTCCCACCGCCTCACTGGAGCGGCAGCTTGAGCTCCTTCGCCGCCTCGACAAAGTAGCGGATGCTCTCCTCGGGCGTCGTCTGCAGCACGCCGTGGCCGAGGTTGAGCAGGTGGCCGCGGCCGCCGCCCTTGCGGATGCACTCGTGGACGGCCGCGCGGATCTGCGCCTCGCTGCCCATCAGGACCGTCGGGTCGATGTTGCCCTGCACGAGGCGCTCCTGCCCCAGCACCTCGCGCGCGTGCGCCATGTCGCACGCCCAGTCGAGCGAGATCATGTCGCACGCCATGTCCTTCTGCGACGGCAGGTACGAGCTGCCGCCGTTTGCGTAGTAGACGATCGGCACGTCCGGGTGGCGGTCGCGCACGTATTGCATCGCGCGGTTGGCGTACGGCTTCGCGTACGTCTCGAACTGCGACGGGCCGAGGTGGTGGGCCCACGACTCGAAGAACTGCACCAGCTGCGCGCCGCACTCGACCTGGTGGCACGCGTACTGCCCGACGGCGTCGGCGAAGTGGTTGAGCGCCGCGTGCAGCGTCTCGGGGCTCTCCTGCATCATCGTCTTGGTGTGGATGCAGTGCCGGTTGGCCGAGCCCTCGATGGCGTACGCGACGAGCGTGAACGGCGAGCCGACGAAGCCGAGCAGCGACGTCTTCCCCTCCGTCTCGGAGCGCAGCGTGCCGAGGATCTCGCGGAGGAACGGCAGCTTCGCGTCCGGGTCCTCCAGGGGCGTCAGCGCGCGGACCTGCTCCATGCTGCGCAGCGGGACGCCGATGACCGGCCCCTTGCCCTTGACCACGTCGAACTCGACGCCCAGCGCGGGCAGCGGCGTCAGGATGTCCGAGAACATGATGACGCCGTCGACGCCAAACTCCCTCCACGGCTGCAGCGACAGCTCGACGGCAATGTCGGGGGTCTCGGAGCGCATGCGGAACGGGTACTTGTCCGAGTACTCGCGGAAAGCCGACATGTACCGCCCGGCCTGCCGCATCAGCCACACCGGCGTGCGCGACGCCGACTCGCCGCGAGCCACGCGAAGCAGGATATCGTGGTCCTCGGTGGCGCCGGCAGCTGCCGCCGCCGGCGGTGCCGAAGCGGCCGGCGCCTGCGCGCGCAGCAGCCCGGCGCGCGACGCGGTGCCGAGCGGCGACGAGTGGGCCGGCAGGTGCGCCGGCGCGTAGCTCAGGGCCACGCTGAAGACGGCCAGGGACATCTCAACCTCGTTTGCGCAGCTCCTCGCATGCAAATTTGCATGGGTTCGAGCGCTAATTGTGTGAACCAACAACTAACTCGCGTGCTCCTCTAATAAGTCGGCCTCCATGCTGCCACCGGCTTCGGCACCCACTCACAGCTTTCACGTCGCGTCGTCACACGCCACGCCCACACCGGCGCTGCTGTCTCGCCGCTGCGTCCTGCCACTGCTGCTAACGAGCGCTTCGCTCCTACCTCCACGCCCTGCCGAGGCAAGCTCGCTCGGCTACGCTGACGATATAGGCGTGAAATCGTACAGCCAGGTGCAGCGCGCGTGGGAGAACTCGGCCGGCATGTCGCAGCGGGAGATCATGCTGGCCGCTCGAGGTGCCGGCAACGTCAAAGCCAAGGGCGGAGTGGAGAGCGACCGCAGCAAGAAGCGGCGCGCGATGGCTGGCTGCAAGGACGAGCTCTTCCGAAGAAAGGCCGGGTACGACAAGGACGAGGCCGGCTGCAACCAGCGCGTGCTGGGCGGAGAGATCTCGTTCATGATCGAGGTGATGGATGCGGAAGGTGAGTCACTGTAAGAATGCGCACGTGCTTTTCGGAGTTTTTTGTTTGTGTTTGAATGTGTGTCCAGTACGTATTCTCTGTTTTTTACGTCATGCAACAGCTCCCCGCCCTAGACCATGTAACCGCCGTGCGTTTGGGGAACAGGGAGCTCTCACACCTGAGCGATGGCGGAGGCGGAAGGGCCGATGCCGCCAGAGGAGGTGAGCCCACCGGGCACGCCGAGCTCATCAGTGGGCAGCTCGCCTGCGCCCACGCCGCCCCCAAGCGTCGCGTGTGCGTCGTCTGCAGGGTCCCCGGCATCGTCGCGCCCGCCCTCCCCGGCATCGTCGCGCCCGCCCTCCCCGGCCTCGGCGCGGTGGCGTGCAATGTGTGAGGCGGATGACGCAGTGGGCGACGAAGAGGAGACGCTCGAGACGATGGCGGCGCGGCTGCGGAAGGCGCGTGCAGAGGAGGAGGCGCGACTGGAGCGGGCGCGCTCGCTGGAGGCGCGTGGTGTGCTCAATGCGCGCAAGGGCTTCGTGCATGGGCTACGCGTAGGCGA
>Ga0209713_10001067_pt1 | contig 16111 bp, 3 predicted proteins | sample ArcOceMetagenome_3_FD_187444 | JGI IMG/M metagenome (GOLD analysis project Ga0209713, IMG submission 187444) | Marine eukaryotic phytoplankton communities from Arctic Ocean - Arctic Ocean- Svalbard ARC20M Metagenome (SPAdes) (version 2) | ecosystem: Environmental > Aquatic > Marine > Oceanic... | reverse complement strand
GGCACGCACAAATGTGGTTGAGGCAGCACGCGGAGCAGAAGGTGTAGCTCTTTAGCTGAAATCACAATTGATACCGAAGCAAGCGCTAGGTGGTGTGCATCCCACGCAGAAAGACCACACTGCGTAAAACCTTGTAGATCTCCAATTTCCATCCACCGTGGACATGCTGCGGCTGGCTAATACGCTCTCTCGACGCGTCCCCTCGCTTCCCATGACCTGCAGTGCAAGCCGTCTCTTGCACAGCAGGCCCACCTTTTCGTTTGTCGAGCCGCCAGAGGAGAAGAAGGATCAGGACGAGGCCGACGCCAAGTGGCAAGACGAGATGCTGCTCCGGCTGAACGCAGCGGCGGTGCGGCACCACGACAAGGGCCAGCTGAAGCAGGCGCAGCAGCTCTTCGAGCAGCTCGTCGACGGCCGGCGCGAGCTCAACGGCAAGGAGCACCCGATGACCATCTACGCTCTGGGCTGGCTGGCCGACGTCTGCCGTCTCCGCGGCGACCTGCAAGCGGCGACGGCTAGCGCGCGCGCAGCAGTGTCGTCGGCGAGGACTACCCTCGGCTCGGCACACGTGGACACCTTGGGCATGATGACGAATCTCTCATCGATGCTCAAGGACCAGGGCGAGCTGGCCGAGGCGGAGGAGCTCGGGCGCGAGGCCGTCGGCCGTACAGCAAGCGCGAGCCCAAGGGCTGTCCGGAGACGCTCAGTGCGGTCTCTGTGCTTTCAGAGGTGCTGGTGCTGCGCGGCAAGCCCCAAGAGGCCGAGACTTTCATGCGCAAGGACCTTCGCCTCAGCTCTAAAATCCTCGGAACCGATCATCCGCACAGCCTCGTCGCGGCGGGACGGCTTGCGCAGTTGCTCGTCGACCGAGACGAGTACGAGGAGGCGGAACAGATCCTCAGACAGACGCTCGAGAGTGACGAGGCGACCTTGATGCTTCGCGAGCAGCTGGTCGCCTCGCGCCACGCGCCGCTCCAAAAGCTTGGGGAGCTGCTGTGAGCGTGTTGTGTCCCGTCCTGGGTGGAGCCGGCCAGGAACCCTCTCACGAAGGGTTTGCAGGCACCCTGTATATTCACTGGTGATACCCACTGGGTCGTTGTACCATTCTAACAGAATACATGCGCAAAAAGCAGAGCCGGCTGACCCGTCCAACGGGGCGGCTCATCTCATCATCACGCAGTGGAGATACTGCCAAAGCTAGCCGCTAGCACAAGATCCCATGCTGCCGGCCTATCCTCCCAAGCCTCGTTCCGAGCCTTGGTCGTGGCAGCATTCTTCGTGAAGCGAAGCACGTCCTCCCATGAGGTCACAGCATAACGAGCGGCCGCAAGGTCCGCGTGGCGGGCGCGCTGGTGCGGGTCGTGCAAGTCGATGCCACGCTTGGATGCGGGAGCGCTTCTCCGCTTGGCGATGCCGTGGCCCGCGCGATTCAGTCCAAGCCGCTGCGCCTGCTTCTGCGCCTCGGCCTTGCGCGGCCGCTCGCTCCCCGAGGGCCGCTGCACCGAGCGTCCAGAGATGACCAGGCCGCAGAGCTGCTCCTCCGTGCGGCGCAACGGCGGGGCCGAGTTTGAACGGGGCCGCTCATGCTCCTCGTGGTCGCCGGTGTCGGTGGCCTCGCTCTCGGAGTCTGGCGGCACAGCTGGCGTGCCCGTGCCTGGCATAATCGGCTCCGCGAAGGGTCTCAGGTTGATCGGCTCCGTGTAGGTGGTCAGATGCTGCATGTGCTGCACGAGGGACTCCTCAGCGACCATGGCCTCCGCCTGGAGCTGGTCCTGCTGCGTCCACGTCGTGCCGTCGCGCATGGTTGGAGAGCCTGCCCAGCTGAGATGATGCACTATCAGGGAGGTCGGACAGACGAGACTCGCTGCGGAAGAAACGTCAGCCTTACCCCCTCGTCGCGGGGCCAAAAAGGACACGAACAGGAACAGAAAAGCGAGCGCGTGCTCCGCGCTCCCACAAGTTCTGTCGCGAGGCGGAAATGGCGAGCCCGAGCCGCGACCTGATGATAAATGCAGATCTTGGGCCGACCTCGAACCTCTGTCACAACCTCAAATAGTTTCCGACAAAAGGCAAGCTCCTCCTAGCGTAAATATGGAGCTTGCCCGCGGGTACCCTTCGCTTGCGTGGTCTGCTCCCTCCCCTGGCACGGACCGCCCAAGGGAGGGACCCGCCCACGTACCTCCGTTTGAACTCCCCGTCCACCTTCTGTCCGGATCGTTCGCCTCCCAGATGGAGTGCCCCGCGTCGCCCCAGCTGCGCCTCGAGGATCTCGCTGCGTGGGCGGGCTTTGGCCCGGTTCTCCCGGCGGATCCCGCCGTCCCCGGCGCGATCGCGCCGTTCGGCCCGTCGCCGGCGCTCCATCTGGTGCCTGGTGACAAGTTCCCGCACCGGTCCAACGAGGAGACGGGTCGGCCCGAGGTCTGCCGCGCCAAGTACGCGCATGTTGAGGTCCAGCTGCGCGACGGCGACGGCAACCCCATGTCGGGGACCAGCCTGCACCCCGGGGGTCTCGGCCTCGCGCTGGAGGTCTACTCGGTCGCGGGCAACCGCCAGCTGACGGACCAGGACATCCCCAACCACAAGAGCTTCCAGCGGAGCCTCCTCCTGGGGCCGAGCAACCGGCCGCTCGTCCCCGCGGTGACGCTCACGCACGAGTCGTCGCACACCTTCGTCTTGAAGGTCAACCTCCTGTCTTCGGACATCGGCATGTCCGAGATGTACTTCCGGGTGGTCCCGACCACGCCCGGGCTGGCCAACGACCAGAACCTGATCGTCTGCACGCCGACGTTCATCAGCCGGGCGCGCGACCCCTCCGACAAGAAGAGCTACAAGCCCACCCGGACCCTCGAGTGGTACAAGAAGCAGAACAAGATCTGCAAGCAGCGGCTGCGGCTGACGCAGCAGAAGCTGGCGGAGGCTGCCGGCGAGGCCGCCGTCATGTCGCTGCGCGCCATGCCCGAGTACGTGCAGGGCCACCTCTCCGAGGACGACTCGGACAGCGAACCCAGCGAGTAGGGGACGCGAACGCGACCCGACGGGAGCCTGCTGGGCCACCAAAAAAAGACCTGTACGTTATGTGAACGGATGACTGAGGGGCTGTTGTTTGCGTTGCGCACACAGAGGATGTGTTGCCTGTGCCCAGTGTCTGGTCGTCTTTCGCTTTTGTTGACAATATAGACCGAGTTCAATCTTCAAACAAATACTACGTAGAACCAAATGTTTTACACACAAAATGCACGACTCTCGTCAGAGCTCAGTCAGAGCTCAGACGTCAGAGGCCGCTCCGCCCTCCGCTGTCAGCGCTGACAGCTGAAAGTGTTCTATTGTCAGGTGTGACGTTCGTGTGTCGACGTGTCGTGTTACAATTTTATGATCTCTCTCTGTTCCATGGGGAGCCCACGCACCCTGAATACACGCCAGGGTGGAGCCCAACAAGCCTAACAATTGTGCAAACGACACCCCGCGGGCCGCGGCCACTCGACCTCTCATCAGTAGTTGAGGGCGCAGAAGAGCGCGACGGCGCGCTTGATCCAGTGGCTCGAGAAGGTCTCGACGTATCTTGTGAAGAGGCCCGAGCACGGCTCCTGGCTCGGCAGCTCGCACATCAGCACAAAGTTGGTCGAGTGGCCGGTGGTGGAGAGGGTGCCGGCGCGCCGCAGCGTCTTGTAGACGGGGCACGAGTAGACGCCCTCGGTCGGGTTTGGTCGGTCGACCTTCGGGTTGAGCCAGATCGGCGGGAAGACCGAGTAGAGCTCCTTTGGCCGCGCCTCGACGAGCGTGTGCTGGTCGGCGTCCCACGCGGCGCCCTCGAGGAAGAGGCCGTGGATGTAGCAGCCGTCGGGCGGCGCCGCGCCCGAGAGCACCTCGTCCTTGTCCTTCTTGAGGATGTTGAAGTCGAAGCTGACCGTGTCGATCGAGACGACGTACTTGCGCGCGTAGTTCTGCAGCGTGCCCGTCAGGAAGGCCTGCGGGAAGAAGAAGCCCGAGATCCAGTACGACGACGGCTTGCCGTTGGTGATCCAGTCGGAGATGAATCGGATCCGCTCCACCAGGTCGTCGATCCACGCCGCGAGCGGCTTGAGCGACGGGTACGCCTTCTTCTCCCACAGCTCCGGCACCTGGTTGGTGTAGAGCGACTCGGCGAGCGCCTCGAGGTCGCTCGACATGACGACGAGGCCCTTGAGCGCCTTGAGCACGTCGGAGAGCGACTTGACGAAGACCTCGATGAGCGCGTTGTACCGCTGGCACTCCTGCGCGAGCACCGTGTTCATCGACTCCTCGTACGCGAGCGGGTACTTTTTGGTCACCGCGTCGAGGTCGAAGGGCGCGATGTTGCGCTCCTGCAGGCCCTGCGCCACCTCGCGGATGACGTCGTCGCGGCTCTTGCCGCCGCCCGACGAGGCCTTGGCCTGCAGGCCGAGCATGATCTCGCACAGCATCGTCGTCTCGGCCTGCGCGCACGCGATGTCGGCGTTCTCGTGCAGCCCGAAGACGTTGGGGTGCGGGTTGAGCGGGATCGTCGAGATGACGTCGCGGTACGCCTGGATGTTGCCCGCGGGCGGCGAGCCGTACGCCTCGCCCGGCGCGAGCGGGAAGCCGTCCTCCTCGATGCCCTCGTTGAAGACGCCGAGCAGCAGCGTCATCACCATCCGCCGGTCCCAGTCGTCGGTGATGCGGCCGCCGTAGTTGATGTGGCAGATCAGGTTCTGCATCACCTTGTACGGCACCTGGTCGTACTTGCCCATCATGACCTCGAGCTGCAGCACGCAGCACTTCATGTCGCTCGTCGTGAACTCGTAGCCGATGTTGAAGCCGATCGGGCCGAACTTGCGCCGGTCCTGCAGCAGCGCATGGAAGAAGCACACCGCGAAGAGGCACTTCTTGAACTCGGTCGGCTTCGGCGACGACTCGAGGTACGCGTCGGTGTAGTTGAGGTAGCACACGTTCAGGTTGGCCTTGACGCCGCGCGGCGGCTCGTTGGTGATCTTGACCGAGTTCTGCAAGATGGAGACCGGGAAGATGGTCGACGGCATCGACGTGAGCCACAGCCGGTAGTCGCGGTGCATCGTGTCGGGGTCGTACTGCTCGATGACCGCCTCGAGCCGCGGCATCCACGACGAGGCGAGGTGGCAGTTCTGCAGCAGCACCCACGTGCCGCGCTCCATGGCCTGGTTCATCTGCTTCTCGGCAATCGGCCCCTGGCCCTGCCCGAGCGAGACGGGGACGAGCTTCTTGCCAAACTTCATCTCCTCGGCAAACTTCATGAGCGCCTCGAAGGGGTCGGCGCCCGACGTGAGCACGAAGACGATCGGCATGACGTTGGACGCGTCCTTGAAGCACTTGCCGATCTCGAAGGCGGGCGGCTCGATGAAGCGCTCGCCGATGTTGGCCGAGACGAAGTTCTGCATGCCGGGCACGACCTTGTCGCCGCGCACGCAGCGCAGCACGCACAGCTTCTGCAGCATGTTGAGCTTGGCGTCCCACTCGCCCGGCAGCTGGTGGTTGTGCGGCTCGTTCGAGTCGAAGTAGTCGCGCCAGCCGGGCAGGTTGGCGGCGACCGAGCCGGCGACGCCGCCGAAGGCGGGCAGCTTGTCGAGCGAGCAGAGCGCGCTCCACACGGCCGAGGTGAGCCACTCGGGCGCCGGGTTCTGCATCTCGATGCGCGAGCCCGACGTGCCCGAGAGGAAGAAGCGCCACTCGTCGGGGTCGATGAGGTTGTCGCCCTGCATGACCTTGATGCACACCATGAACGAGAAGAGCAGCTTGTGCGCCTCGAAGAGCGAGCGGCAGATGTTCAGGTAGAGCGAGTACGAGAAGTAGTCGTTGAGGTTGACGAGGCGCTCGGCGATCTCGTCCGACTTCTCCGACTCGTCGATGGCCTTCATGAAGAGCGACGTGAACCACGGCATCGAGTACTGGTACATCGGGTCGACTTGGCCCATGTCGGCGACGCAGAAGAAGAGCAGCGCGCCGCGGAAGGCGACGGGCCGGTACTCGTTGCGCGTCTGGTCGATGGTGAGCTCGGTGGCGCGCGCCTCCTCGGCCTTGACGGCGATCTCGTTCGAGGTGACCTTGGACTGCGCGAGCGTGTTGATGAGGCCCTCGTCGTCGAGGATGTTGCCCGTCGACTCGGAGAGCAGCTTGAGGATGTTCGACTCGATGTCCTTGAGCTGCGCCGCCATCTTGGCGCTCTGGATGATCAGGTTGTTCTTGGTCTCCTCGAGGTCGGGCCGCTCCTTGGCGACGGTGATGCCGAGCAGCTGGTCCTCGAGGCCCTCCTGCGTGATCGTAAAGTTGAGCAGCGTCACCTTGACCGCCACCTCGGGCGCGTAGTGCGGGTTGGGCAGCTTGGTCGTCAGGTAGAACTTGAAGTCCGCGTGGTACGGGATCGTGTTGTCGCCGATCTTCATCACCTCGTTGCCGCCCTGCTTGAAGGTCTGCTTGAGCAGCACCGGCTCGAGCGACGGGTCGAGCGTCGAGGCTACGTTCTCCATGATGACGGGCTTGCCGAAGCGCACCGCGTTCTCGAGCGTGCGCAGGAAGTCCTTGTCCGACGGCTTGCAGATCTCGACGCCGTTGTCGCCCTCCATGTTGCGGATCCACTTGTTCGCCTGGCCCTGCGGGTCGATGGCGAGCGCCCAGCGGCGCGAGTTGGCGAGGATGATGCCGTTCTCGGTCGAGACGAGGTCGGCCGGCAGCCCGTGCACCTGCCACGCGCGCAGCTTGACCTTGTCGTCCATCACCTGCGCGAGCGTCGCCGTCGCCGAGCCGGGCACCTCGGCGGTGCGCAGCGAGCCGACCCACTCCCTCTCGCAGCCCTGCCGGTACGCCGAGATGAACGGGCCGAGGTAGGCGACCGAGCCCGCCGCGACGCAGACGTCGCCGACGAGGTTGGCCTCCTCCTGCGTGAGCGACTCGACCGTCGCGATCCAGCGCGTCTTCTCGCCGCCGAGGCCGCCGAGCAGCCGGCCGGCGCGGTCCATCTTGACGGTGGCGTCGGCGACCTTGGCGGCGAGCTCCTCCTTCTTGGCGACGGCGTCGTTGAACTTGGACTCGAGGTCGGCGATCTTGTCCTCGACCTCCTTGAGCTCGGCGCGCAGCTTGTTGAGGCGCTGCGTCAGCACGTCGAGCTCCTCCTGCGACTGCTTGAGCGCGAGGCGCTTCGGCTCGACCTCCTTGGCGACGTGGTGGTACTTGTCCATGGCGCGCACCCACTGGCACATGGCCGTGCACGACTTGGAGACCGCCTCGATCTTCTTGGGCTGGAAGTCCTCCGACTCGATGTACGGCTGGATGTTCTTGACGATCTTCTCGGGGATGTTGTCCTTGTCGAAGTTGAACATCGAGTCGAGCAGCCCCTTGGCGTCGCCGAGCATCTTCTTGCCCGGCTCCCAGTAGTCGGCCGTCTTCTGCCCCGCCGCGCCCACCATCTTGGGCGGCACGCCCTTGAGCACGCACATCGCCTCCATCACCAGCTTGACGCCGCCGGGCGGGTTGGCGTACTTGGCGACCTCGGAGATGTCGGAGAGCTTCAGGTTGCGCAGCACGGCCACCGCCGCGTCGAGCGCGGGCAGCGCCTCGGCGAGGTCGTGCTCTGCCGAGTCCTTGATCTGCTGGCACTGCTCGGCCTTGGTCGAGGCGATCTCCTCCTCCTTGGCGACGGTCGCCTGCGTCTCGGCCGCGGCCTCCTTGTCCTTCTCGATGACCTTCATCATCTCCTCGACCTCGCCCGACGTCTTGATGAGCACCGGCTGCATCTCCTCGAGGTGCGTCTTGAGCTGGTCGACCTCCACCTCGGTCGAGCCGAGCTTGTCGAGGCCGATGACGAGCCGCTTCTTGGCGGTGAGCACCTGGTCGCGCTTGAACTTGAGCAGCGTCTTGAACGTCGAGAGCAGCTCGAGGTACGACGTGGGCGTCACGTAGTTGTAGCGGCGCTGCTCGCGCAGGTAGCGCATCGACTCGGTCTCGACGGTCTGGTGGATGATGCCGCACGTCGTGACGATGCCCTCCTTGACCTCGTCCGAGCCGAGGTCGATGCCGTCGAGCGCCGTGAAGGCGACGGAGCGGAGCGCCTCCTCGGGCCACGGCGCGAAGAAGTCGATCGTGCAGTTGTTGACGAGCGACGGGAAGTTGCGCAGCCGCGCGGGGAACTCGGAGCCGAGCGGCGACATGCAGAGCGCCATGTGGATGTTGCGCCGCACGCGCTTGACGAAGACGGAGTAGAGCGCCACCTTGGTGAGCGGCAGCCCCGCCGCCTGCGCGATCGGGCGCATCGCGGCGGTGATCGAGTTGAGCTCGTTGTCGTCGAAGAGGTTGGGCACCTCGCCGCTGTTGAGGATGTTGTTGATGTCCTCGAGGAACGACTCCTTGACGATCTGCGTGTCGGCGAAGAGGAAGACGAGCGGCTTGCCCTCCTCGCCCGCGATCAGCAGCGCCTTCTTGATGTCGTCGCGCCACTCGGCCTTGCCGTAGTTCTTGGCGATCTCGATCTGGAAGCAGTCGTACTCGGCCATCGCCGCCGAGAGGCGCGCGAGCGACTGGCGGCCGCTGCCGCCGACGCCGAGCAGCAGCGAGTTGCCGAGCGGCTGCCGGATGACGCGCGACATGCGCGCGACGTGGCCGACGGCGTCGACGAACATGACGAGCGGCATCTTCTTGGTGTGCGTCGAGTTGTAGTCCTCGAGCTGCTCCTCGACGACCGAGACCATCTTGGCCGTGTCGGTGATCTCCGAGTAGAGCTTCGGGTCGGCGCCGGGCACCATGAAGTCGCCGTAGATCAGGTGGGTCACCTCGACCTTGACGACGTCGCCCCACTCCTTGGCAAAGTACTTGGGCACGAGCCGCTTCTCGAGGTCGTCGAACCACGAGCGGTCGTGGTTGTCGACGAGGCGGTCGCGGTAGACGCGCATGTTCTCGTGCGCCCACAGCCGGATGAGGTCCTCGCGCGTGTTGATCTCCTTCTGGCTCGCCGAGAGCACGCCCTGGATGACCGAGGCGACGTCGCGCAGGTTGAAGGTGTAGTGCGGCTTGGCGGGCGTCGGCAGCAGCTCCTTGCCGACGACGTTGTACAGGTCGATGGTGGCGGAGACCATCGGCGTGACGATCTCGACGAGGTCCTCGGGCAGGTAGTTGACGACGAACGTGTGCAGGATCATCTGGAATATCTGCATCATCGCCGCGTCGTCCATCTCGGGGAAGGACACAAAGTTGAAGTAGCGCAGGAAGCGGTCGGTCACGACCTGGCGGCCGCCGCCGGGCGGGCCGAGCGCGCCGAGGAACGAGATGTCGATGATCTTGCGGAACTCCATCAGCTTGCGGTCGTACCAGCCGCCGTGGCCCATCCACTGGCGGAGGATCTCGATGGGCGGCTGCGCGCCGTAGAGCTCGCGCTGCGGCATGTTGACGTCGTCGACGAAGACGAGGAACTTCTTGCCGGCGGGCGGGCCGTAGATGCCCTTGCGCCGCTTGTCCATCTTGGCGTCGAGCAGGTCCTGCGTCTGGTTGGCCGAGGTCTGCGCCGAGAAGCCGAGGAAGACGGGCGCGAACTTGTCGGGCATGCCCGTCATCAGCTTGGCGACGAGGTTGAGCGTCTTGCCCGTGCCGGTGGGGCCGACGGCCAGCACGTGCTTCGAGTGGACGCAGAGCTGCTCGACGATCCACATGTAGCGCACCGAGTCGATCGTCGGCACGATGATGTCGGCAAACTCCGTCTTGGGGCTCAGCTCGAAGGGCGGCACCGTCTCCATCCAGCCCGTCCACGCGCCCGACGGCACGGCGATCGAGTAGTCGTACAGCAGGCCCTCGGCCGGCGCGCCGACGGCGTCGGCCTTGCCGATCTCGGCGAGCTTCGCGCGGAGGAAGGCGTCGAACTTGAGGCGCGACTTGGCGTCGAGCGCGCCGCCCGCGCCCCACAGCACCGCGAAGAGGACGAACCTCTCGACGAGCGACGGCAGCGCCTCGGCGAGCTCGGGCGGCACCTCGTACGCGCCGTCGATCGGCACGAACTGCGTCCAGAACTGGTGGAGCAGCGCGAGCGTCGACGCGACGAGGTTGTTGTCGACGGTGCCGAGGTACTCCTTGGTCTTCTTGCGCGTGAACTCGACGGCGCCGGCGTCGGTGTCCATCAGGCCGAGCAGCATGCCGCGCAGCGTCTCCTCGTGCGCGCGGACCTCGTCGGGGAGGCCCATCAGGTACGAGAGCACCTGCGCCTCGACGCCGACGATCTTGTCGGGCTCCATGTAGATGGTGCCGACGCGCGAGACGGTCGCGGGCGACGCGACCGCGAGGTCCTCGACCTCGAAGACCATCGACATGTACGGCGACATCGTGATGATCTCGCCCGAGACGAGGCAGAGCTTGCGGTTGTCGTCGAGGACCGTGTTCATCGACTCGATCCAAAGCGCGTCGACGGGGCCGTCGAAGATGAGCCACTGGCGCGACGTCTTGCCAAACTCGGAGAACTCCTTGACGGCGGCGCGGTAGAGCACGCACAGGATGCCGTCGGTCCACTCGTGCGTGTTCTCGTCGAACTCGCCGTAGAGCTGCCCCATCGTGATCGCCTTCGGGTTGATGATCCACTGCCGCGTGTACGAGTACTTCTCGTCGCCGCCCTCGGGGTTGACGGCGGGGTCGAGGTCGGCCATCGCGTCGAGGAGCATGTTCTTGGCGCTCGTCTTGGCGCCGCCCGTCGGGCCGACGGTCATGAAGCCGTGGCGGAGCACCGAGACCTCGTAGATCTGGATGCAGCGGAAGATGAACTGCTCGGTCGGGATGAGGTGGTTCTTGGCGCAGTGCTCCTTGATGCGGTCGGTGAGGTCGGTGTAGTCGGGCGTCGGCACGATCTGCCCCGGGAAGAGGTCGGAGAGGATGCCGTTGAAGAGCAGCATGTCCTCGGCGAGGAACTTGGGCCGGTTCGAGTCGGCGAGCGCCGAGAGCACGAGCAGGTCCTCGACCGCCTCGCCGCCGGCGGCGGCGCGGTTGTTGCCCGCCGCCTGGATGACGGTGTTGACGGCGCGCATCCCAAAGTCGTAGTGGTCCTGCGACGAGACCTGCTCGGAGGCGAAGCGGAAGGTGGCGACCATCTTCTGCGAGAGGCGGCGCGCGTCCTTGTAGCCGAACGAGTAGAGGCGGATCTCGGCGATCAGCGCGTAGTCGGGCACCATGCACGCCACGGGCCGGAAGAGCGCCTTGAGGTTGTCGGGCAGCTCGGAGCGGCCGGCGTAGCCCGGGTTCATCGTGATGAAGACGGCGTTGGCGAGGTCGAGCGGGATGTCGTTGCCCTCGAACTCGAAGCGCGTCAGGCCGGCGGCCATCGCCTGCTGGATCGACGAGACCTGCTGCGCCACCACGCTGAGCACCTCGAGGTCGATCCGGTTGAACTCGTCGAAGCACGCCCACGCGCCCGACATGGCGAGGCCGCGGAAGAACTTGCCCATCGCGATGTAGTCGAGGCCCTCCTGGCAGTTGAAGACGACGCACTGCTTGGCGAGCGCCTTGGCGAGGTCCTTGGTCGTCTCGGTCTTGCCGGTGCCGGCGGGCCCCGCGGGCGCGCCGCCGAGGAAGAGCTGCAGCGCGCCGGTGAGCGTGAGGTAGATGCGGTCGGTGAGCGGCGTGATCACGAGGCGCATCGTGTTGCCGAGGTACTCGTAGCCGTAGATGAAGCACGCGTCGAGCTGCTTGACGAGCGTCTCGCCCTCGTTGTAGCCGGCGTGCGTGTCCTTGCCGGCGAGCTCGTAGCGCAGCTGCGACGCCCACATGAACTCGGAGGCCGACGCGACGCCCTGGTCGCGCAGGTCGCCGACGACGTCGCGCGCGTGCACCTCGATGGTGATGAGCGCGCCGAGCGACTTGCGCTGCAGCTTTGTGATCTTGCCCGAGACGATGCGCGTCAGCTGCATCAGCTGCTCGTGCGCCTTGACAAAGTACTCGGCGGCGCCGGCGTTGCCCTTGGTGCGCAGCGCCTCCTCGACCTCGATCGTCCAGAAGATGGTGCACACGGCGATGAGCGTGGCGCCCGGCCACTTGAGCACCCACTCGCCGCGCTCGGTGTTGCGGTAGTCGTCGGTCGAGTCGATGATCTTCTGGCGCGTCGTGTTCTTCATCTCGTTGAGCACGTCGGTCATCCAGTACTCGACGCCGCCCTTGGGGTAGAGGCCCTTGGTGAACGGCACCTCCTCGCCCTCGCCCGAGATCATCGCCGTCATCTGCAGGTCCTCCTGGAAGCGCAGCTTGGCGATGTTCTCGAAGCACTTGGAGAGGTGCTGCTGCACGGCGAGCGGGTCCTTGGTCTGCGAGAGGATCTCGAGCAGCTCGTCGTTGGAGAGGAAGTAGAAGCGCGCGAAGGCGCCGCGCTTCGTCTCGAGGTACTCGGAGAGGCCCTTCTGCACCATCTCGAGCATCTGGTTGCCCTCGGTGAACTGCGGCAGCAGCCGCGCCGTCTTGCAAAAGGTGAGCGCGTGCGGCTCGCTGGAGGCCGCCGCGAGGAGCTTGCGCCACGTGCGGTCGACGCCGTTGAAGCGCTTGCCCTCCGTCGGCAGCTGGCGCATGATGTCGTCCGACGAGAAGATCGGCTCGAGGTACATCCACGAGCGCTGGCACTTGAGCCACTCCTCGAAGATGTCCGACATGAGCGTCAGCATCTTCTCCCAGTCGTCGATGCGCTGCGCAAACGGCCCCTTGAAGGGCGAGAAGGACATGGCCTGCGTCATGACGATGTGGTCGTCGAGGAGCATCTGCACCTCGTCGAAGCCCTTGAGCACGAACGTGCCGCTCTCGCGGTACGCCGAGATGTCGAGGTCGACGCTCGACCACTCGCCCTCCATCTTGTCCATGGCCACCTCGATGGCGTACTCCTTGCCCGCGACGTCGGAGACCTTGGTGCAGGCCTCGATCTGCTCGTCGAGGCTCATCGTCTTGAGCTTCGTCAGCGTGAAGTCGTCCTTGGTCGCCTGCGTGAGGTCCTGCCCCGTCTGCTTCGAGAGCTCCTCCCAGTGGCGCTCGCGCATGCCGGGGTTGCGCAGCGCCGTCACGAGCGGCATGACGGGCATGAAGGCCTCGACCTCGTCCTTGATCTGCTTGGCGATGTCGCCGAGCCCCGCCGTGTCGGCGAAGGTCTTCGAGAGCTTGTACATGTTGCGCTGCGAGTTGGCGAGGTTGGTCTCCATCGCCTCGGGGTCGAGCGCCGAGAAGGTGCCCGTCAGCCACTCCTGCTGGTTCTGCACCCAGTTGCCCGCCGTCGTCCAGAGCGTCGCGTACGGCTCGAACTTCTTGGCCATGTTCTGCAGCTGCGAGTAGTCGGTGATGTCTTTGCCGAAGATGCCCTCGCGCGAGTTGAAGACGACCTTCTGCTGCTCGGCGCCCTTGAGCTCGGCGTTGATCTTGGCGACCTCCTGCGCGACGTCCTTGACCTTGGCGAGGTCGGTGTACTTGCCGAAGCCGTTGATGACGCGCTCGAGCTTGTCGACCTGCTTCTGGAAGACCTCCTGCTCGCTCGTCATCTCGTCGGCCATCCGCGCGCGCAGCTCCTCGCCGAGGTGCGACACCGCCTCGACGGCCTCGTCGATGCGCCGCGGCCACGCCATCGTCGCCCAGAAGGCCTTGAAGTCGTCGTCGGGCATCACAAACTCGAACTCGTCGAGGGTCGCCTGGTCCTTCATCATCTCGCAGAGGCCGAGCTGCAGCTCGGAGAGCGTCGCCGGCAGCGCCACCACGTACTCCTCGAGCTCGGCGACCGCCTCGATGCTCTGCGGCTTCTTGCCGAGCTCGCGCGCGATCTTGTCGAACTCCTCCTTGAGCTCCTTGCCCTTGGCCTTGATGCGCGTCGCGAGCAGCTTCAGGATGAGCTGCGCGAGCTGCGTGTGCCGCTCGACGAGGAACTTGCGCACCGACGCCGTCGACACCCAGAAGAGGCCCATCGACACCTGCAGCGGCACCTCGGCCTCGATCTCGGCCACGCGCTTCTGGTGCGCCTTGACGTCGGCCGTCATCTGCGGCACTGGCTTCTCCTCCACCTCGTACGCGGCCATGTGCGCCTCGACGTCGAGGGTGACCATCTCGTCGTACCGCGTGTAGAGCGCGAGGTACTCGGCCATCGGCGGCAGCGCCGCCGCGAGCACGGCGCGGACGCGCTCGCGGCACGTCGGCGCGACGCCCTCGTGCGCCGAGATGGTCTGCAGCATCGGCGTGTGCGACCAGAAGAGCTGCTCCATGACGTACTTCTCGAGCTGCGGGATGTCCTGCACCGACGCGGCGCCCTTGTCGAAGACGCTGAGCGCCGCGTCCATGCAGGCCTGCGGCGCGACGCGGTACACGACGCCCTCGCCCTCCTTGACGAGCAGCTCGAGCGAGAAGAGCGGCGCGGCCGACGCCGCCGGCGACACGCGCACCTCCGACGGCGAGACGACGCCCACGTCGAAGGCCGCGCGCTCCTCGATGAACTTTGCGTACGCGTGCAGCGAGTCCTCGGCGAGGAAGGTGACCGAGTCCTCCATCATGAAGGTGACCATCTTGAGCAGCCGGCGCAGCTTCGAGATGGCGTAGACCTCCGAGACCTTCTCGTTGAGGTTGTACCAGCCCTTGCCCACCTCCTTGAGCGAGCTCTTGACGCCGCTCTTGAGCGCCGACGACCACGTCTGCTTGAGGTACTCGACGGTCGTCGCGAGCGCCGCCGCCTGCGTCTGCTCGTACTCGTCGGCGCCGACGCTCTTCGAGAAGGCCGTGTTGTAGAGCTGCAGCTGGAGGACCTTGTTGCACTCGGTGCGCACCTTGACGCAGCACGCGATGATCTCGCGCTTCGAGAGCAGCGTGTGGAAGCCGAAGCCGTGCTTCTGCTCGAGGCACTCGTGCGGCGGCACCTCGACGACGGCCGACCACGGCACGGCCCGCCTCTCGGGCGGCGGCGGCAGCTTGAACGTCGCGAAGATCGAGTGGGCGTCGGCCTCGTCGGCGCCGTCGGCGAGCCCCTGGAAGATGATCGACGACATCGTGCGCGAGTACTCGAGGCTCACCTCGTTGAGCAGGCTCGCCGCGTTGACGTGGCGCTCCTTGAGCCGGTCGGTGTTGAGCGCGAGCGCGAGCATCCGGTTGATGCGCTCCTTCTCGAGCGGCGGCAGCTCCTCGGTGGGCATCGCGTCGATGAAGAGGTTGAAGCGCATCAGGTCCTCCGCCTGCGAGCGCGCCGTGTGCGCCGCCGCCACGCGCTTGGCGAAGACGAACGGGTCGTCCGCCGCGAAGCACAGGTTGATCCGCGAGACGGCCTCCTCGCGCGCGCCGCCGCTCTCGTCCGTGTACGTCGCGGTGAAGCTCTGGCTCTCGTCGTCGAGCGCGGTGACCTGGCAGTCGAGCCACTGGCCGCGCCCGTCGTCGCCGCGCGCCAGGCACTTGGCCGGCACGAAGCCGCTCGTGCCGTAGTCGTCGACCGCGAGCGACATCCACTCGCCGAGCGCGCGGCTCTCGTACTCGGTGTCGTCGAAGAGCTCGAGCGGCATCGCGTGCGGCGGCTCGGCGGCGCCGCTGTCGACGCCCAGGTCGAGGATCAGCTGGTGGATGTCCTGCAGCGAGAACAGCCGCTTCTGCCGCTCGATGACGATCTTCCGCGGCGTCTTGCCCGGCCCGGGGTTGAAGGGCACGAGCACCTTGGGCTCGAGGGCGCGCTGCGGCGCCAGCTGCCCGTTGGCGGTGGCGTGCTGCGCGACGCCGGCCGAGCCGGCGGCGAGCGCGGCCGCGTTTTCGGCGGCGACCTTGTCGGCCACCGCCTGATCCTTCTGCGTCTCGAAGAGCGCGGCGCGCGGCATGCGCTGCTTCGGGACGGCGAGGCGCGGCTGCAGCTTGGCGGCACGTGGGCCCTGCTGCGAGACCTTCTTGAGCTGGACCTGGCTATTGGGCTCCAGCTCAGCATCGAGCACCTCCGAGTAGAAGCCACGCTGCCGCACCGACGCCACGCCCACCGGCGGCGAAATCGGCCGCCCACCAGACGGCGACTCCGGGTTCTGCCGTGCGCACGGGATGGGCGTGAGACGCTGGGGACTGGGCGGGGGGGCTGTGAGCGTGGGGATGTGACTGCAGGGAGAGGCTAACCCAAGCAGGTGCCATTCAGCCGGTCGCCTCGGGGCGG
>Ga0209713_10001066_pt1 | contig 16114 bp, 18 predicted proteins | sample ArcOceMetagenome_3_FD_187444 | JGI IMG/M metagenome (GOLD analysis project Ga0209713, IMG submission 187444) | Marine eukaryotic phytoplankton communities from Arctic Ocean - Arctic Ocean- Svalbard ARC20M Metagenome (SPAdes) (version 2) | ecosystem: Environmental > Aquatic > Marine > Oceanic... | reverse complement strand
TTTACGCTGTGGGGGAAACGGCCTCTACCGGTTTACATGGCGCTAACCGCATGGCTAGTAATTCATTATTAGAATGCCTTGTTTACGCTAATTCAGCTGCAAAGCATATCCGCAGCCAGTTGCCTTTTAAACACTTTCACCCAATTATTCCTGACTGGGATGCTAGTAGGGCTCGTCCCGCCAAGGAGGCTATTGCCATTAGTCATAATTGGGATGAGTTACGCCGCTTTATGTGGGATTATGTTGGTATCGTTCGTACAGATGATAGGCTAAACAGGGCCCAGTCTCGCCTTCGCTTATTGCAACAAGAGATTAATGAATATTACCAACAACATCATATAACCAGTGACTTACTCGAGCTACGTAATTTAGCAGATGTTGCTGATCTTATTATTCAGTCAGCATTAAAAAGAAAAGAAAGTCGTGGCTTACATTACACGCTGGACTACCCAAATATTAATATTAAAGATAGTCCTCAAAACACAATTATTGCCGGAAAGCACTGAAGCAAAAGATAATTGCTATTCAATCTTGTCACCCCCTCCTAATGTCATTAGCTTTGTTTTCAAATCCATTGCTTTTTTAAGCTACAATAATTACACATTTAAAAGAATAGACGGAGTATGACGACATCTATGCAAAACCTAATTCAACAAAGCACAAATAATGGTAGCAATTATACTACTTTAAGTAATACCACCTGCTTTATGATCCTAGAACACCTTGGTGTGATTTCAGTATCTGGCGATGATGCTCAGGTTTATTTACAAAGCTTACTCAGTAACGACATCAAGTTACTTAATATCAATGAAAGCCAATATAGTAGCCTTTGTACACCTAAAGGACGTTTACTCGCCCTCTTTCTCATTATTCGTACAGATAAGAATACCTATCAACTAATTTTGCCCGACGGTCTTTGTGAACCAATAAAAACACGACTGACCATGTACATATTAAGGTCAAAAGTCACCGTGGCCAATACTTCTGAAAATATGATTTGTATAGGTTTGACACAAGATAAACCTAGTCTACCAATCAATACCAGTTATCACACACTACCCAGCATATTTCATCGAGGCATAGCAATTACCACCACTACCGAAGTTGACGCTTTATGTAACTCATTAATTCAACAACACTACCAACCTATGCCTCAGGCTTATTGGGAGTGGCTAGATATCACATCCGGTATTGCTAAAATAGAACTCGAAACTCAAGAAAAATTTACACCTCAACAACTCAACCTAGACATTACAGAGGCAGTCAACTTTCAAAAAGGCTGCTACCCGGGCCAAGAAGTTGTAGCTCGCTTGCATTATTTAGGTAAAGCCAGTCGTCGTTTATTCACTGCTAAAGCAAGTACATCAGTTTTACCTGAAACAGGCAGTGAAATATTAACAACTGAAGGTCAAATGGCCGGCCATATTGTCTCAGCACAGCAACAAGGGCAAGATGGCTTGGTATGTTTAGTTAGTATCAAGCTCGCCTGTTATGACTCTAGTTTGTTAATTGACCAAACCCCAATAACTTTGACAAGTGGCCTTGTGGACTAGTAGCTTTAAAGCCCTTAAGGTGAGGGATTTGGGTATTTATTATGGACTTTTTCAATATCAGATCTTAACTCCCGGCTTATCTGAATACCAACACTAGCTATATTACTTTCCAATTGCAACATAGTTGTAGCCCCAATAATGTTACTGGCAACAAAGGATTGCGCATTAACGAAAGCAAGCGCCATTTGTGCAGGATCTAACCCGTACTTCATTGCTAAACCCACATAGCTACCAGTTGCAGCAATACCTTGCTCGCTACTATATCTTACATAGTTAGGCCACTTAGTAATTCTCGCTTCTGCAGGTTTTTTATTATTTAAATATTTCCCACTAAGAACACCAAATCCTAACGGTGAATAAGCCAATAAACTGACATTTTCTCTATGGCTAATTTCAGCATTTCCTATTTCATAGCTACGATTCAATAAATTGTATGGATTTTGTACTGAAACAATAACAGGTAAGTCATACTCTTTTGCTAAAGTCAGAAATTGCATAATCCCCCAAGGAGTTTCATTCGATAGGCCGACATATCTAATTTTTCCTGCTTCAACTTGTTTTTTGAGAGCACGTAAGGTTTCAGCTATTGGTGTTAAGGCGGCCTCCTTGGCTCCAGCTTCGTAACCTAACTTACCAAAATAATTAGTATTTCGCTCTGGCCAATGCAACTGATATAAATCAATATAGTCTGTTCTTAGACGCTTTAAACTCGCCGATATTGCTTCAGTTATGTAATCTTCAGTAAATCGTGTTTTACCACCACGAATATGATTAACCCATTCACCACCCCCCGCAATTTTACTTGCCAAGATGACCTCATTTCGCCTGCCCCGCATAGAAAGCCATGAGCCTATGATAGACTCTGTCTTACCATACGTCTCAACCTTCGGAGGAATAGCGTATAATTCTGCGCTGTCAATGAAATTAACACCTTCATCAATGGCAAAATCTAGCTGGCGATGGCCTTCTTTTTCAGTGTTTTGCTCACCATAAGTCATCGTTCCTAAACAAATAATACTGACATTGATTCCCGAGTTTCCAAGCATTTTATAACGCACGAATTGCCCCTTTTTTTACAAAAAAATAACATACTATATTTAGATGATAATAAAACATAACGTTAATCACATTAAATTTATAACTCATTTTATAAGTTCTTGTAATTTTCTAAAAGCCTTATGCGAAACTCCATAAAAGTTTATCACGATGCAATAAATTCTCTTTCACAACGTGAAGATCGTTCGTTACCAGTTAAGGATTTACTAATCTGGGAAGATAAGCTAAAAAAACTCACTTGTTATTACGCCCCTTTTCAACATGTTAACAAGAAGGCCAAGATTATCATTGTTGGGATCACACCCGGTAGAACTCAGATGAACCGAGCGCTTAATGCACTGAAACATACTATGGACGACACTCATAATATAAATCAAACTACTGACACAGCATTTAAAACAGTCAAAAGGCTTGCTAGCTTAAGTGGAAGTATGAGGCCCCGTATTGTTGCAATACTCAACCGCCTTGGTTACGCCAAATTATTGGGCATTAAATGTTGTAGTACCTTATGGAGAGAAGACAATCACCTTGTCCATTTTTGTTCCGTACTAAAATACCCTGTTTTCGTTACTGGCACCGATTATTGTGGTCAACCCAAATTATTCAATACTTCTAAATTAGTGAGACTCCTCTTCGAAGAGTTTGTTCGCGATATGAGAACTATAAATCCTAAGGCTGTTATTGTCCCTTTGGGAGAAATGGTCGCGGATGTTCTAACCACCCTTCACCAGAACGGTCATATACATCAGAAACTAACCACCTTCGAAAATAAAGTTGTTGCACCTCCACACCCTAGTGGAGCTAACGCAGAGTCTATTGCCTTGTTATTAAGAGAAGATTACCCCACACTTACTAACTATCAAAATGAGATGTATAAACAATACATCTTAAAACAAAGCTGGTTGAAGAAAAAAAATGGTAAAGCTCAACCAAAAGAACACTACAAAAAAATGCGCACCGCTCGTTGGCATACAATGCTCCTTGTTCGCAAGGCCTACAGTCTTAAATGTAAACTTTAACGATGACTATACAAACTAACAACCCTCTGCATGCCTTAACCCTCGAAATGGTTCTTGTTACACTAGTTGACCATTTTGGCTGGCAAGAATTAGGTAAACGTATAAACATTCGGTGCTTTACGAGTGAGCCATCTGTCAAATCCAGTTTGAAATTCTTAAGAAAAACACCCTGGGCTCGTCAAAAAGTCGAGGAGCTATACTTATCTCACTCTCATAATGAATGAAGTAATAACAAATCAACCCACAATTAGCGTGCTAGGTAGTGGCTGGTTAGGTTTCCCGTTAGCAAAATCACTTCTCGAACAAGACTATTACGTTAATTTATCAACACGAAACATAAGTAAGTTTTCATTACTAAAACAGGCTGGAGCAAAACCCTTCTACTTTGAAATTGATCACATCAACGACAAAATGGCAGAGTTTCTAGTTGCGAATATTTTAATTATCAATATCACCTCAAAAAATCTAATTAGCTTTCAAAGTCTTATCAATTACATAGCCCAATCACCTATCAAGCATGTTCTCTTCATAAGCTCTACTTCAGTATACAAAAATAAAAACAGGCTAGTTACTGAATCCGATGGTGATGAATCAACAGAATCGATCTTGTACCAAATTGAACAGTCTTTTCAAAAGTCTCTCGACTTTGATATTACAATTTTAAGGCTTAGTGGTTTAATAGGCTACCAGCGCCATCCAGGAAGATTTTTCACTCATAACAAACCCATTTCAAACCCAGATGCACCCGTTAATTTAATTCATCGCGATGATTGTATTGGGTTAATCATTGCTATTATTATAAAAGGTGCTTGGGGTGAAGTATTTAATGGCTGTGCTGATACTCACCCAAATAAGCGCGACTTTTATAGTCACACTCGACAATTATTAGGTGCACCTCCACCATTGTTTGCAGACACAACAGAAAGTAAGTACAAAATTGTTAGTAATGATAAAATAAAAGCACAAATAGGGTACCAGTTCCTATACCCAGATTTAATGAATATTCACTTTAAAAAAGATGGTTGATAAAAATGGCTAAAATCACATACAAATGCCCTTGTACCAGTGGCAAACTTTATCCTGACTGTTGTGAATTGATACATAAAGGAAAAACTGACAGGCCCGATGCTGAATATACGGTGCGTGCTCGATATACTGCTTATTGCTACGGTAATATCGGCTATTTAGTTGATACAACACACCCGAGAAAACGACGTATAGGAGATTCATTCTCATTATCAAAATTAATCAAAAAGACTCGTTGGCTTGGCCTTAAAATTGTCAGCCATGATGCTGGTGATGAGGTTTCTCACGTGGATTTTGTAGCTTACCGTCTTGAAAATGGCCTGATAGCGCAACAGCACGAGCGTTCAAAATTTGTATTGATTGAAGGTAAATGGTTCTACTTCGAAGGAAAAGAGCTACCCCCCTTAAAATTAGAACGTAATGAACTTTGCTTTTGCGGTAGCGGTAAGAAATTTAAAAAATGCCACGAAACCTTACCGGCTAAAATAGAAGCAATGTAAGCTTAAGCAGCCTGGACAGGTATCGAGTGTCGCATTTGTGTTATGACATTATTTTCATCAAGATAGACTAATGTAGGCTTAAAGTTTGCTACTTCAATCTCATCTAAGTTTGCGTAAGCACAGATGATAATACGATCACCAGGAGCTGCTTTATGTGCAGCAGCACCATTAACTGAAACAATCCGAGATCCAGCTTCAGACCTTATTGCATATGTTGTGAAGCGTTCTCCATTAGTAACATTATAAATTTGTATTTGCTCATACTCATTAATACCTGCTGCTTTCAATAAGTCGCTGTCAATAGCACATGACCCCTCATATTCCAGCTCAGAATGAGTGACACAAGCGCGATGTAATTTTGTTTTTAATAACGTTAGTTGCATATACAGTTAGTAATAGTAGAAATTGAGCCTATTATCGCTTTTTACCTGTTATCAATCAAGGTGACAAGCGATATTATCAATAAGCCTCGTTTCTCCCAATTTCACTGCCATCATAATACGAAGAGCCTTATCTTGATGATTTGCAGGCATTAAATCTGTTTCACGACAAATCTCCACATACTCTGGAGCAAAACCACGCTCTTTTAAAACTTGTTTTGCATCCGTACAAAGCTGCGTATAGCTTTCTTCACTTTGGTGAAGTTGCAGCTTTACAGTCTGTAACATTTGATAAATTCCTGATGCGATCATTCGTTCATCGCTGGTTAAATATTGATTACGAGAGCTCATTGCTAAGCCACTTTGTTCACGATAAGTTTCACCAGCGATAATTTCAATAGGCATATTAAGATCTTGCGTCAACTTTTTAATGAGCAATAACTGCTGATAATCTTTTTCGCCAAAAACTGCACTGTCCGGCGAAACCATATTAAATAATTTACTAACAATTGTTGCTACTCCCTCGAAGTGGCCAGGACGATGGTGACCACATAACCTTTCACCTATCGCGGGCACAGTCACTTTAGATTGGCCCTTCATTCCGTTCGGATAAATCGTGTCGACATCAGGATTGAAAACCATATCACAACTTACTGAAGATAATTTTTGTATGTCAGCTTCGATTGTTCTCGGGTAGGCAAGTAAGTCTGTTTTATCGTCAAACTGAAGAGGATTTACAAAAACGCTGACAACTACTTTGTCAGCCCTACTTTTAGCATACTTTACCAGAGATAAATGACCTGCATGTAGGTTCCCCATGGTTGGAACTAACCCTATCTTCAAACCTTTTCGACGCCATGATAAAACTTTTTTTCTCAAGTCTTGGAGCGATATTACTGTATCCATTAGTATTGCTGATCTTCATTTGGAAATTCACCAGATTTAACTGCTTTTACATAGTCTGAGATTGCAGCAGGAATTCCTTTCCCTTGGATTAGAAAATCCTGACTAAAACGGGGCCGTTTTCCTGAAGTAATACCCAACATATCGTATAGCACTAGAACTTGACCATCACACTCTCCACCAGCACCAATCCCAATCACTGGAATATCCACAGCCGTTGTGATTAGTTTACTTAAGGATGCCGGCACACATTCTAATACCAGCATTCCGGCACCTGCCTGTGCAAGCTGTTTAGCTTCTTCGACCAAAGTTTTCGCCTGCTCTGGATCACGGCCCTGTATACGGTAGCCACCTATTTTATGAACTGATTGCGGTAATAATCCAAGGTGGCCACAAACTGGAATACCACGATCTACCAATTTTTTTACTATGCCAGTAATGACAGATCCACCCTCTAACTTAACCATTTGTGCGCCACCCTTCGCCATTAATAATGCTGCGTTACTGATAGCTTGATCAGCATTGGCATAGCTCATAAAGGGCATATCGGCAATCACAAACACCTTTCCACTTCCTCGTACTACGTTTTGCGTGTGATATACCATTTCATCAACTGTTACAGGTAAAGTACTTTCCTGACCTTGTATCACCATTCCTAAAGAGTCACCTACCAATATGACATCTACACCTGCTTCTTCAAGTATCGTACTGAAACTAGCATCATAAGACGTTAATACTGCAATTTTCTCACCAGAGGCTTTCATCTGCCTCAACTTCGTTAATGTATGCCGACTCATTTTGACTATTCCATGACGGGTTGTGGGTTATAATAATTACGACCACTATGACTAAGATTTATTTGGCTAATTAAATTCTCATAATCTTGTTCACTGTCTACCAAATTAATTTGCTCTGCATTAACTATTAACAACGGTGAAGCTTCATAGTAATGGAAAAAATCGGCATAACTTTCTGTTAAACGCTGCAAGTATCCATCTTCAATACGTTGTTCGTAACTTATTCCACGTTGTGAAACTCTATTTTTTAAAACAGATAGAGGTGCTTGCAAGTAAATAACTAGATCAGGCTTACGACTTTTCATTGTTAAATTGTCATAAACCATGTTGTACAAAGCTAGCTCATCATCATCTAGAGTGATTTGAGCAAATATTCGATCTTTATCAATCATAAAGTCAGAGACTTGCAAATCATTAAACAAATCATCTTGCTCTAGGTTTTTACTTAACTTGATACGTTGCATTAAGAAGCTCAGCTGTGTTGGCAAAGCAGATTGACGGGGGTGAGTATAGAACTTTTCTAAAAAAGGGTTTCGTTCTGGCTCTTCAAGCAATGTTGTCCCTGAAAAGCTTGTAGCTAGGCGATTAGCTAAATGGGTCTTCCCCACACCTATCGGGCCTTCAACAACAATATAACGATGAGGTAATGTTGTTTTTACATTCATTTACTTATCAACCGTTCTAAACCGTCTCGTGGACACTCTGCTAATAGACTTGTGATTAATCCTATACCAGGAATCATAATATCAGCATCAATTTCTGCTAAAGGATAAAGCACAAACGCGCGTTGGGCTATTCCTATGTGTGGTACTTTTAATCTAGCATCTGCTATGAGTTCGTCACCATATAATAACAAATCTAAGTCAATTGTACGCTCGCCCCAGTGCCGTCCTCTGACTCGACCCTGCTGTTCCTCTATTCTCTGTAAACAATCGAGTATGTCATGTGGTGTTAATAACGTTTCTAACTCAGTGACAGCATTAATATAATCTGGCTGATCTTGTGGCCCCATCGGTGGGCTTTTATACATTGATGAGCATACTACGAACTGTGTCATTGGTAATGTCATTAGTGCTTGTTGCGCGGAATGAATCTGACTTTCAGGGTCAGCTATATTGCTACCTATACCTATAAAAACACGCATTACGTTTTATTTTCAGCTGCTTTCTTAACGCCAGGCTTTCTTCTCCGCCGACGCTTTTTTTGCTTATCTGGTGCTAAGGCAGTTACCATTTTTTGCTGCTCATCTTCTGTAGAAAATTGAAAAGTTGTCCACCACTCAGCTAACTCCTCATAAGGCTCTCCTGAATCGACACGTAGTAGTAAAAAATCATAGGCTGCACGAAACTTGGGATGCGTTAATAGCCTATATCCACGTTTACCTTGTCGCATATTTAACCTTATCTGCATTATCCAGATATCTTTCGTAACCAACGTAAATCTTTTAGGAATAGCTACTCGCTGCACTTGCCTTGAAATAACATTTATTGCTGCCTGTTGTAATGCGGGTATGGCCGGAATATTGTGGTCCTGATTCTGTTGCCATTCTTTCGCAACAGGACCCCATAAGATAGCCGCAAACAAAAAAGCTGGTGTTACTGGTTTTGATTCTTCAATACGCTTATCCGTGTTCTCTAATGCTCTATTGAGTAACTTCACAGCTAATCCTTCGGGCTCTGTCTTCAATATGTTGCCAGTTTTAGGAAAAAGAAAATCGAATATGCCATATTGCACAAGCAACTTATGAGTTGACACCGCATTACCTGACAAATAAAGCTTCAAACACTCATCAAATAGGCGTGCAGCAGGAATATTTACTAATAGCTTTGCTAGTTTAGGTAAGTGATCTTCAGTGTTTTCATCAAGCTTAAGATTTAACTTCGCTACAAAGCGCAAGGCTCTCAACATGCGCACTGGATCTTCACGGTACCGTGTTTCAACATCACCAATTAGGCGTATCTTCCCTGCTTGTAAATCAGCAATGCCGCCAGTGTAATCAACTATTGAGAAATCACGGATATTGTAATACAAGGCATTAATCGTAAAGTCACGACGCCACGCGTCCTGTTCTAATGTCCCAAAGACATTATCCTGAACGATCTTACCTTGCTCATCAATATGTTGTGTTGCTTCAGGTGGAGCCCTAAATGTAGCAACTTCAATAACATCTCTACCAAAGCCGACATGAACTAGTTTAAAACGCCTACCTATCAGACGACTTTTACGAAACAAACGATTCACCTGCTCAGGTGAAGCATTGGTGGCGACATCAAAGTCTTTGGGTTCATGACCCAGTAAAAGGTCACGTACACAACCACCAACTAAGTAGGCTTCATAACCGGCATCGTTGAGACCATACAGTACTTTTAAGGCTTGGGAGCTTACCTGAGAACGCGACAAAGTATGATCGCTTCTAGGCACAACCAAAGGCATAGCATCTTGTATCTGTTGATGTTCAGACTCTTCGCTTAACTCCATCGCAGGACGTCGTCGAAAAATTTTATTTAAAAATGACATTAATAGCTATCATAGCATGCCTACTCTAATTAACAGCGCTGAAAATAATGCGTAATATTCCATTGGGACCTCATAAATTGTGAGCCTCTATCACCAGTTGTACAGGCTTAAATGAGCGGCGATGAATCTCTGACACTCCCAATTTCATTAAAGCATCTTGATGCATTTTTGTTGGATAGCCTTTATGTTTTGCAAAACCATAGCCCGGAAAATACTCTTCCATTAATATCATTTCTTTATCACGGGACACTTTCGCTATAATTGATGCTGCTGCAATAGCAGGTTCCGTTTGATCTCCCTTAATAATAGTAGTCACTGGGCACATTAAATTTGGTGCTTGATTGCCATCTACTAACGCATGGCTCGGCACTATACTCAAACTTTCAACTGCTCTTTTCATTGCTAATAAAGTAGCCTGTAATATATTAAGTTGATCAATTTCTTCTGGTTCTGCCCTACCAATTGCCCACGCCAATGCATCTTGCTTAATAGTAGCTGCGAGAATTTCACGACTCTTTTCTGTTAATTTTTTAGAGTCTGCTAGGCCTAATATCGGTCTATTTGGATCGAGAATAACTGCTGCAGTGACAACAGGCCCTGCCAAAGGGCCACGTCCCACCTCATCAATCCCAGCAATATATCCAGTCGAATACTCCCTATTTAAAATCATTGAGCTAACTTCACGAGAATCTGCTCAGCTGCATTGTAGGCTCCACCTGCTGGTCCTAGTGATAAACGAACTTCTTGACCAACCTTTGCAGCGACAACTTGGCTATCGTCTCGCGTCAACCTATCATGTATTTCTTCTTCTAAGCGGTCGACAGTAACTTCATCTTGTATGATTTCAGTGATTAGCTTCTTACCCGTAATAATGTTGCATAATCCGACATAGGGTATTTTTACTAAGCGACTCATGATTCCATAAGTCAACGGTGATACTCGATAACAAATAAAGTGCGGCACATTCAACAAAGCTATTTCTAACGTCACCGTTCCTGAGGCTGCAACAATTACATCGCAGGCTGATGTTAGTTCGTAGAAATCACTGGAAACAACTTGAACTGGTATTAGCGCATGAGCTAAAATAGAAGTAAATATAGTTGCATCCAGACCAGGGGCGATAGGTAAAACAAATTGGAGATCAGGATCGTTCTCATATAGTTTACTACCTGCTTGAATCATCAAGGGCAGTAGCACCTCAACTTCGCTGAGGCGACTGCCAGGAAATAAACCCACGACTTTATGACCTTCATCTAATCTCAGTTTTTTTTTGGCTTGTTCGGTTGTTAATTTTCTCTGAACCACATCAATTAATGGATGACCAACACACTTGACTGAGACACCCGCCTCCTCATATATCGGTAATTCAAATGGAAACAACACCAACATCTCATCCACAACTTGTTTGATTGTTTTTACTCGACCTTTCCGCCAAGCCCATACTTTTGGACTGATGTAATACACCACCGGAATCGATAGTCTTTTGGCTGCTTTAGCTAGTTTTAAATTAAAGCCAGGATAATCTACTAAAACTAATAAGTCTGGCTTTTCTGTTTTTAACAACTCAACCATTTGGTCAAAGATTTTTTTTAAGAATCGGTATCGCTTTAGTACTTCTAATAAGCCCATAACTGCAAGCTCTGAAAAGTCGATGATAACGTTCATGCCTGCTGCACGTAGATTATCGCCACCAATGCCGCTGACTCGTGTGTTAGGTGACTGCTTTTTTAACTCTGTAATAACTCGCGCGGCATGCGCATCTCCAGAGGCTTCTCCCACGACCAGCATGATGTGCTTATTATTCAACCTTCTTGTGGCCCTTTGGCATAACCTACTAACTCTAAGCCAAAACCAGATAATCCTGTCAATTTTGTTGGCGTACCCATTACACGCATTTTCTTAACTCCTAGCTCTGCCAATATTTGAGCACCAACACCAAAAGTACGCATATCCCAACCCACTTTGGGGCCGGTTAATATTTCACTCCTGTCTTGCTGCTGGTAAAGTTCGACTTTATCGGCTAGACGTTTGTTTTGTTGAGGCTGTCTTAAGACGACGAGAATACCTTTACCTACTCGTTGGATTTCAGCCATCACTTCATCCAAAGGCCAATGCACTGTGTCTCGTGTAGCTCCTAATAAGTCGTTTAAAGGATCCGCCATATGAACTCTAACTAGTGTCTCTTCTTCCGTTTTAATATCGCCATAGACAAGCGCAAGATGAACTTGTCTGTTGACTGTATCTTGAAAGCTAACAAGCTCGAAGTCACCTTGCTCTGTTGGCATGTGACATCGTGATAAGCGTTGTATGGTCATCTCATTTTCTAAGCGATAACTAATTAAGTCCGCTATAGTGCCAATTTTTAGTTTGTGGAACTCAGCAAAGCTTTCTAAATCTGCCCTCCTAGCCATACTGCCATCTTCATTAAGAATTTCAACAATCACTGCTGATGGTGCTTTTCCTGACAATTGTGCTAAATCACATCCTGCTTCAGTATGACCTGCCCGAGTTAATACCCCACCTAATTGCGCCTTCAATGGGAAAATGTGTCCGGGCTGAACTATATCTTCAGCTTTAGCTTCTGGGTTAACTGCAGCTCGAATGGTAAGTGCACGATCAGATGCCGATATCCCTGTTGTGACACCCTTTGCAGCTTCAATAGATACTGTAAAGTTTGTGGCATAAGCAGTTTGGTTATCTGAAACCATTGGCGTCAAGCGTAACTTTTTGCAATGTTGTTCCGTTAATGTAAGACAAATCAAGCCCCTGCCAAAGCGCGCCATGAAGTTAATATCTTCAGGCGTCACACATTCAGCAGCCATGACTAGGTCACCTTCATTTTCCCTATCTTCATCATCCATGATGATAACCATCTTGCCTTGCTTAAAATCATCGATAATTTCAGCAGTTGTATTTAATTTCATTATTTCAAAAACCCGTGTTTGAGCAATTTATCCTGTGTAACATTACTTTTTTCTCCAGGTACCAGTCGTTCTAAATACCGAGCAATCAAGTCCACCTCTAAATTTACACGTGTACCAACTTGATAATCTTTAATGATAGTCTCTTCTAATGTATGCGGAATGATATTCACCTCAAAAATATCCTTTGATACTCCATTAACTGTCAAACTAACACCATCAATAGATATAGAACCTTTTTCAGCTATGTAACGTTCTAAATTACTAGGTACTTTAAACTGAAATATAATTGAACGTGCGGAAGTTTCTCTTTTTATACATTCACCCATACCATCAACATGGCCACTAACAAAATGACCACCGAGCCTGTCACTTACTGCCAATGCTTTTTCTAGATTTATCTCTGAACCAACTTTAGCTGTCCCTATGCTACTTCGCTCCAGTGTTTCTTTTGATACATCAAAATATACGCTGTCACTTTGCATAGAAATTACAGTTAAGCAGACACCATTGACCGCAATACTATCCCCCAACTTAACATCATTTAATTCCAACTTCTGAGTTGCAACTTCCAGGCGGACATCTCCACCTTTTGCTTTGACAGCTACTACTTTCCCAAGCGCAGCAATAATACCCGTAAACATATTTATTCTTCCTATTGATATTTCAAATGTCTAGAGATTCATCCGTATATCGGAGAAGCTGTGATACGCCAATCACTACCTACGGCACGAATATCAGTAATGTTTAACGCTATGTTCTGTGACATTTTTTGTAAAGCTGGCAGATGAAACAGACCTTGCGCACTATCACCCAATAATTTAGGCGCCATGTAAATAACTAATTCATCAACTAAGCCTGCTTGAACCAACGCCCCATTGAGTTTTGACCCAGCTTCGACCATAACGTCATTTATTTCACGTTCGGCTAACCGATTCATTAGCTTTTTCAGATCAACATGTCCTCTGTCAGCCTGGATGACCATAACGTTCACCCCCTTTTTATCTGAAGGCTTTATACTCACAACCAACGTCTCGGCTTCTGAATTAAGGATCTTAGCATTAAGAGGTATTCTCAAATTACTATCAATGACGACTCTTAGTGGTTGACGAACCAATTCCCCCTGAGGATACCAATCTCCTGGCCTGACACTCAAACTTGGGTCATCAGTTAATACGGTGCCAATGCCTGTCAGTATTACTGAACTTTGTGCTCGCAATTTTTGCACATCTTGCCGCGCATCCTGACTGGTGATCCATTGGCTTTCGCCTGAGGCCATTGCTGTTTTACCATCAACACTCATTGCTAGTTTACTTCGAATATATGGCCTACCCATTCGCATTCGTTGACAAAACCCTTGGTTTAACTTTTCTGCCTGCTCTTCCAACACACCAAGAACAACTACAATACCCACCTGTTTAAGCTTTTCGATACCACGGCCTGCCACCATGGGATTTGGGTCTTTCATAGCGATAATCACGCGTTTAATACCAGCTTTAATTATGGCGTCACAACAGGGCGGCGTCCTGCCATCGTGACTACAAGGCTCAAGAGTAATATAACAATCAGCACCATTTGCTTCTCTTTGATTAAGCTGCAATAGAGCATTAACTTCCGCATGGGCCTCACCCGCTCTATGGTGCCAACCTTCGGCGATTATCACTTCATTCTTTACAATTACACACCCTACTCTTGGGTTTGGTGCTGTAGTAAAGACCCCTCGCTCGGCCAATAATAATGCTCGCGCCATTAATGATTCTTGTGACATCAAATACTAATTACGTGCTTCACAAAAATGAAAACTATTATCAGTTCCAACCGGCTCACTCGTGCATTTCCTATACCAATTCTCTCTGGTGGCTTGGATGCATTCCTGTTCAAAGGCGTAGTTTGAAAGAATAACTTGAAGCATAGACCTACTCCTTTGATAAAGGATCTGAAAGACCTTCCATTCGTTCAATTTCTTCACGAAAGGCATTAACATCCTGAAAACTTCGGTAAACTGATGCAAAGCGAACATAAGCAACTTCATCTAGTTTATGTAATGCATCCATCACCCAGTCACCAACTAGTCGGCTAGGAATTTCCCTCTCTCCTGTGGCTCTCAACTTATGGATAATTCCTTTTACCGCACTATCGACAGCATCAATACTAACTGGTCTTTTTTCAAGTGCTCTAAGGAAACTTGCTCGTAATTTATTTTCGTCAAATATAGCTCTGGATTTATCGCGCTTTATCAGCCGAGGTAAGATTAGCTCAGCTGTTTCATAGGTAGTAAAGCGTTCGGTACAATCAGTGCAAAGCCTTCGCCTTCTGATAGAGTCAGCTTCAGCTGAAAGGCGAGAGTCGATAACTTTTGAGTCATCTGCACCACAAAATGGACAACGCATATATTACAACCCTTTAGTTTGTCTATGCGCCATTGCGCAGACAATATAGATACTAACTTTCCCCATCAAGGACTGATTATGAGTAAACAGGGTGTATTTGGCAAATGCCTTTCACTTGCTCTCTGACACTTTTAACAACAGCCTCATCTCCACCACTGCTAATCACATCACACATCCAACCCGCCAAAACCTTACAATCTTGCTCGTTAAAACCACGGGTTGTGACTGCAGGGGTTCCGATACGTATTCCTGAAGTGACAAAGGGAGACTGTGGATCATTTGGAACAGAATTTTTATTAACCGTGATATGGGCATCTCCCAACCAAGCATCGATATCCTTTCCCGTCAGGCCAGCATCAATAAAGCTCACTAAAAACAAATGATCGTCAGTACCTTTAGATATGACATCATAGCCTCTCGTCATAAATACTTCCGCCATAGCTTGTGCATTTTTAATTACCTGTTGCTGATAGATTTTAAAATCAGGCAGCATCGCTTCTTTAAAAGCCACAGCCTTTGCTGCAATCACATGCATCAAGGGACCGCCTTGATATCCTGGAAACACAGCCGAATTTAATTTCTTTTCAATCACTGCATTTGATTTAGCTAAAATCAAACCACCACGCGGACCACGCAATGTTTTGTGTGTAGTGGTAGTAGTTACGTCAGCAATTTGTACTGGGCTGGGATACACACCAGCAGCGACTAAACCTGCTATATGCGCCATATCAACAAGTAAATATGCACTTACTGAGTCAGCAATCTCACGAAACCGTTGCCAGTCAATTATTCGTGAATAAGCAGAAAAACCCGCAATTACAAGTTTAGGTTGATGCTCCTTAGCTTTTGCTGCAACTTCATCATAATCTATTTCACCAGTTTCAGTATTGATACCATAAGAAACAGAATTATAAATTTTACCTGACGCGCTAACTTTTGAACCATGGGTTAAATGGCCACCATGCTCCAAACTCATACCAAGAATCATATCTCCGGGTTCTAATAAAGCAAGATAGACAGCTGCATTAGCTTGAGAACCTGAGTGAGGTTGT
>Ga0209713_10001065_pt1 | contig 16125 bp, 2 predicted proteins | sample ArcOceMetagenome_3_FD_187444 | JGI IMG/M metagenome (GOLD analysis project Ga0209713, IMG submission 187444) | Marine eukaryotic phytoplankton communities from Arctic Ocean - Arctic Ocean- Svalbard ARC20M Metagenome (SPAdes) (version 2) | ecosystem: Environmental > Aquatic > Marine > Oceanic... | reverse complement strand
CTCATCCGAAGAGTCCGTAGCATGATCCACCATCGCGCCGTCACCCTTGACCTCGGGGAAAGCTTTGCTGGTTCCCAATTCTTCCTCCGTAGAAGGCCGCTCGACCAACAGGGGAGAGCTCGAGCCCGATGGCACATCATCGATTTGAAAGATCAAGACATGGTCTGGGTAAACCTCGAATGCTTCCGCCCCTTCGGGCTGGTAGTGCTCGTCAGACGCGCAGTGCCCACGCTTACGACTATCGTAGTCACGCAGCGGATGAGCCGACTGCCACCGATTCCCCGCGGAGGATCGAGAGCTTGAGGATGGAGGCATCCAGCCTTCCTCAGCATCTTGCTGTAGAAAGTGGACATGTGCTTCGTCTTCCTCAGAGCTATCGCGTTGTACGTCGGTGAGCATGACGCGCGGCCCGCGCGAAGGCCCCGACGTGGGCCTCCTATCAGAGCGATCCGCCCATGGATGAGCGGTCCCACCAAAGGTTGGTGGTGCTCGAAGTGGTCGCTGTACATCCTGTACCGCCTGTGGCCAGTTTCGCATGGAGCACACATTGTCTTGGTGAGAGAAACGACAGTTCTTCCCCCGGGGACACGAGTCCCTCTTGTTAACCTCAAACACGCAAGCCGATTGAGCTGCCGACCCCCCCACCATTGGAGGTAGAGACCCCGTCCCCTTCACTGGCCAAAACTTGGGGTAAACATCATGAGCACATCGAGCCCCCCCAGGTCCCGTTCCCGGACGATTCTCTCGGACGGGCCTCTCATACGAAGCCCCAGGTCCCGTTCCCGGACGAGTCTCTCGGACGGGCCTCTCATACGAAGAGGCACCGCCTACCTGAGCAGTGTGGACCATTGTTGGCCGCGCGCCTCGACGCGCCGGAAAGTCGAATGATCGGACCACTGGCGGCCGCTGCAAGAACTCCGGTGGTTTCTTGAACACGGTTGCGGGAAGAGACTCCTTACCCACGGTTGATGCATCCAAAGCCGCGAAAACACTGTCCGTTGTTTCCGACAAGGTCAAGAGAGTCTTATGGCCCGGCACGTCCTCCATGATGAAAGGAAAGCCTGTGCGTGTGCACTCTCGAAAATATTCATCAGCCGCAGCCACAAGAAGGAACTGCCGCAAGTATTCTGGCAGCATTTGCCGCATCAGCTGATCTCCGCAAGCTTGCTGAGACACAAACTCCCACTGACTTCGACCCGTGCGGTCCGCCAGCTGCATCGTCACCACACGCGCTTGCATGAATTGCAGCACGTAGCTTGCGCCTGCAACCAATTCTGTTTGCTTGACACCTTTGAGCTGTTCCAAGCTCAAGCGGTATAGATTTGGCATGTTAAACATCTTTTGCACATGAGTAAAGAAGCAGTGTACACACTCATGCTCCGGGCAGCCATTTTGCCGGAGTGCCGGCAGCATAGTGTTTGTCCACTGGCTGCATTGCTGAGACAGCCACGCGTTGAAGCGCGATGCGTGTTGCAAATTACGCATCGTCAAACCTTCCTCCGCCGTCATCAAGATGACAGAGTCAATTTGACCGAAGAGCTCCAGTGCTGTAGCGGTGCTGGGCCGGTCACGACTAGATGACCGTATGAACTCTGCCATAGCCGAAGCCTGTTCTCCCGTCCGAAGATAGAGAGAGCGGGGCTTGTCATCTCCTCGGCGCGCAGCCTGTCGTGATTCCATTGCTGCCTTTGAGGTTGAGCGGAACTCAGCCAGGCATTTTGTTGCCATCGGCTTTGTCCATCGGCGGATACGGCACGGCGGCCGGCCCGTTTCTGTGGTGACCCAACACCAAGTCGGGTTCTTATTGACCAGAGACCGCAGGGCGGCAAGTTGCTCCTGAGCAACAGTCTGCTGGTAGTCGACAGCGGCAGCGCCAAAGCTGTCGGACAAAATCTCAAGAACGGCCATGTGTATTTCGACTCGGAAAACACCATGCACCAAGCCCTCCTGCTCCTCCATGGTCAACCCTTCATATTGCTCAAGATTAACAACATCGATGAGCTTCTCGAGGGTATGCTTGCCGGTGATGTACTGCCAGCTAGCGTCTTGAACGTCGGAGGGCAGCATTTCAAACGCGATCAGCGCTGCCTCTTCATCCGAAAGGGAGGTTGGTGCCTCCTCTTCACGAATTTCTCGGCCTAGGGCTGCACCAGCACCCTCAAGGTCGTCCTCTTTGCCTTCACCATGTTCTGGTGGCCCCCCGGCAGTGCCGCGGGGTGCAACGGCTTCTGTGATGGCTCCTCGCTCATTCACAAGGCGATCATCGTCGCCTTCATCGGCCAAGGCCACCGTGGCCTGCCGGTTCCGCGGGGTCATGAATCCCGTCAACCGCTCCATCTTGGAGCTCTTCTTGGCTCTTATCTAGCCTTCGAGACTGTACCTCCAGCTCGATTTCCTGTGTACGTACGCGCGAAGAGTTAGTCGCGAGCCGCGCTCTACGCCTTTCAACTCTTTTCTCTTATGAACGAAACGAAGCTCCCTTGCCCGATCCCGTCCCCTCTGTAGCAGCAAGCTGGCCGGCTTACCGCTATTAAGTGTCTATGGCCGTAGACACTCTCCTCAAAGTCAGGTAGCTAGCTAGTCTACCCAACGTGCGACGCCTAACAAATCAGTTGTTGGCGACTTTTAACTCGAATGGCTGGCCCGAGGTCTCAATCGAGAGACCGCGGTTCAACCACACCGATCCAGCTGTAGCGAAAGACCAATACCGGTCGCTACTTTACTCTATCGGACCGCAACTCGGTCCTAACCGTCGACAACCCAACTCCCCGGTTGGTTGTGAGACTCTTCAAAGAGGTGTGACCACCTCGTTTTCTTCGGGTTTCAGCTTCTTCCGGACAACAGTGGAATCTCTCGAGGCCACGCTCTCCTGGCCATGACGCCACAAGGAGCACGCGACACACAAGAGAAAACCCAAAATTTCCTCTCTGATCCCTCTGCCGCCACCGAGGGAATGGCACCCTCACAGGGAGGCCTCTCCCTGCACAAATATAAACACACAAAAAGGCCCACGCGCACCCCCGCACGCATGGCCCTTCCCATACCGCCCCCTCCTGTCCGCCCCTCGGGGCTACCCTCCAAGCCCCCTAGGCCGTACAGGATACACTCAAACTTGGCCCGCCCACTGCCTAGGCATGCCCCCACGGCAGCCCGGGCAGTGTTTAGCCGATCGCTACATAGCCCCCCTACTCCGAAGGACGCTCGTCCCCGAGTGTCACTCAGCTCCTGCTGCTGAGTTCGTGCGACACTGGTCCTCAGATAGGAGCACGGTCAGGTAGGCAGATTCTTGCAGAAGGCTTCTTGTCAAATTGACATGACTCCCTGCCATCTGTCGGGGGCTCACTCATACTACATGGCTAGCATGTGCCGTTTCGTGGTGTGCCCGCGAACTATCCTCCTTATTAGCTCCTTCTGTTAGCCGTTTCAATACGGAACACGTAGAACTCGTACGCGATCGTCACTTGACGAATGCTTCAACCAAGCGCCCGCCTACATCTCTGACTCCTGTGCGGCTTCACCCTATCTCACAGCCTGTGCTTCATATGGTTGAAATCCGCCGTCAGAGCTTGTTGGCCTTACCAGCTACTGAGTAATAATTCTGAATTCTCAAGTCGATTGCCTTCGCAACCGTTCCTCTCGCTCACTAGGGAACGAGAGGGCAGCGAGCGCGATGCGCGCGCCCGCCTTGATGTGCCGGCGCAGATACTCATCCACCATGGCACATACCTTTCGCGGCACCTTGCCACCACTTTCCATCATAAAGTGAGGCACCACGAACTCAATGTCAGTCTTATCCACCTGACCTCTTCTCCGCTGTAGATGCGGCAGCCTCTCCCTCTTGGGCTTGACATAAGACAGCCCTCGATTGCGCTCGTCAAAATATTCTGGATGATGAGGAGACAAGACAAGCGGCTCATCCCACTTCTTGACCGAGTGCTTCCTCGACCGCAGGTGGTACCAGAGCTCTGCTGTGCCATTCTCCAGGTCCAGCGCCAAAACCTCAGCTACCCGTAACCAAGTCACTTCATCGTCCTTAAACCGGAACACTGCATATCCCGGCACTCGAACCTTTTCCCAAACGTCACCTTCAATCAAGGTTACATCGCGCTGCCCCGCCAAGCTTGCACCTCCAGGCAAAGCGGCATCTTCCAAGTCCAATACATCCGCGGTTGACGGCACCCTCAAACGAGCAATCTGAGAGATATGCACTGGTCTCGGTTTGAGCTGACCTGTCTCCGGGTGCTCGAGCTGATACGTGGCGGGCGTGAGCTGGCGCGTGACGCGATACGGCTCGTTGCGCAGCTTCAGCTTGCTGATCTCACCTAGCACCGCCTCGTTTCCTTCTGCATCGGCAATGCCCCTCCGAGCCGTCAGCCGTTTGAAGTATCGAACCATCTCCCCAGGCTGAAACTTCTCCTCAATCCGGCTCTGGTTGAACTGTTCTCGGTTCTTACTGAGACTTCTGGCGCGAGCCGCACTAACTGCCTCTTCCGCCATGTTGAGCTTCGAGATAATCTCGCGCGAATGATCCTCAAGAGACGCGTAGGGAACCGTCGATACTGACAGACCTTCGGAATCCATGAAGGCCGTGTCGATTGGTGTAAGAGGTTGTCGTCCAGTAGTCACCAAGTACGGACTGAGATTCGTGCCTGGTATGTACTTACGGTTGTACGCGAACTCGATAAACTTGACGTACTCGAACCAGTCGCAACGGCGCGCACCGGGCGCATTCACGAGATTCCTCAAAGTTTCACCAATGTAACGGTTCACCCGCTCTGTATAGTTGCTCTGAGGATGCAACGGAGGAGTGTAGCACAACTTGATCCTCCAAAGCCGACAAAGCTCCTTCAGCAACTGATTGTCGAACTCAGTACCATTGTCAGTCAGCACCGCACGTGGAGGTCCCCATTCCAGCAGGATGCGACGCAAGAAAACCTCGTAAATGGTTTCTGCGCGCTTGTCCGCAATCGTCTCGAGCCAGATCCTATGAGAGAACGGATCCACAATAACGAAAATGTGAACTGGTTGCCCCTTCTTGCCCTTGCTAACAGACATGAGAGGACCCATGAGATCCATGCACACCATGGACAGAGTCGAGTGATAAGAGTTTCCCACCAAATAACCCTGCCGACTGGGCTGAGTCCCTTTTGCAAGCTGGCACGGGACGCACTCCGCCACATAGCGGCGTACCTCGACCTCCATTTTGTGCCAGAAATACTTGTCTGCGATGTCCTTGTATGTCCCCTCAGCCCCTTTATGCGCCCCCCAGATGCTGTTGTGCATATTGTGAAGCACTGCAGATCGTAAAGGCTCGGGCACAAATGGACGCGCCGAGTCGTATCCCTCGCGAGCGTCTCCCGCCTCAGTCACACGATGCAAAACACCATCATAAACTGCCCAGTAGCGGGAGTGACGGTCCTTATTGTTGGAGCCCTCATCCTCCTGCTTCAACTTCTGAATCATGTCCTGGCAAAACTTGCACTTCCGCTGCTCCACCTGCAGTTGCTTTTGGGTCAGCAAAACCGGCCTCAAACTGTCTGGCAAATCATGACGCCCTGCCGGCTCCTCATAGCCGTCCTCACTGTCATCGTCATCAAACACCGATCTCACCGCAAACACCTCCGCACCAGGCTCAGCAACAACAGTCTGCTCACAGAGGTTCACCTCGAACAGCCCATCCTCTAGCTGAACCACCAATAGCTCCGTCCCACTGACCTTCGTGCCAAACAGGGCCTCCGAGTTGATGATGGTTGCTGGCATCTCCTCGTCGTCCTCACGCCACTGTGTGTCGCGCTGGCTGTTCCTGGACAGACAGTCAGCTATATGCATCCTGGAGCCTTGACGGTACTCCAGTTCAAAGTCAAATTCCGAGAGCCGTAGCACCCACCGTCCTAACCGCCCTGAAGGGTTCTTCTGATCAAGCAGCCATTTCAGGTTCTTATGATCCGTGATCAGCTTGAGCCGCTGACCATCGACTATGGGACGATAATGCTCGAGCGTGGAGATGATTGCCAACACTTCCAAGTCTCTGGTGTCCCATTTTCGCTCCGCTTTCGTGGTAGACCGGGAATAGAACGAAACAATCCTCTCTTCTCCACCGATGAGCTGATACAGGTACCCTCCGATACCCATCTTGCTACCGTCTGTGCAGACATATATAGGGTGATGAAAGTTTGGATGATGAATACCAACATTTTCCACCACCGCCTTTACCAGCGCGTCCCACGCCTCTTGATGCCGCTGCTTCCACAACAAGTCTGAGTCATTGCACAGAAGTTCATTGAGCACCGAACAAAACTTGGCACAGTCCTTGATGTACCGCCGAAGATACTTGACCATACCAATGAAACTCCTAAGTGAGGTAATGTTAATGGTTTGATCAAGATACGCAGGATAAGGCATATGCCTGATCGCCTCCTTGTGCTCCGTCGATGGCTCTAAACCCTTCTCAGTGCAGACATGCCCCAGGTACTTGACCTTATCCCGAAGGATTGACATCTTGCTAGGCTTCAGGCTATGATGCCGCCTGGCAAGCTTGTGAAAGACATTTGTCATGTGCACACGATGGTCCGCAGTGTTGGCACTGCCTACGAGCAGATCATCGACCATCGCCAAAGCCTCTCTCCATAGAGAGTCACCTAAAGTGTTGTTGATGTGCCGTTGGAACTCCGCAGTGGCATTTATAAACCCCATCACCAACCGTTGGTAGCAAAACGTCCCAAACGGGGTGCACAGTGTCATGATCTTTTGCATCCGAGGAGAGAGCTTAACCTGGTGGAACCCCCACCGGCAATCCCCAGTCGACCGACATGGTCGCTGCGAGAGCCACTCGAGACAAGAGTCACACGTGGGCGGCTCGTACGAGTCGTGTGGTATGACCTTATTGAGCTCCCTCAGATCAACACACAAACGATACGATTTTCCATCAGGCTTCATCACTATCACAATGGGGAAACCCCACTCAGAGGTAACCGGTCTGAGAAGGTCCTCCTCGATGAACTCCTGCACCAGTGCCTTCGCAATTTCCGTCTTGGCAGGCGAGAGGCGGTGAGGAGGCAACCGAATCGGCTTGACATGGTCCAAATCCAAATCAACCTCAACACCGCAGATGCTGCGCATCTTGTCATCGAAGAGAATCCAGAACTCATACATCAAGTCACAATAGAACTCTTTCTCTCCCTGATACCGCTCGGGCAACTCGTTCAGTCCGGCAGCAGCACACGCCTTCGCAACGTTCTCTGATGTGCGCGGCGTGCAATAGGTCTCACCCTCCGACAGGTAAGGCCCATACAAATGAGGCTGCTCGACCTGCAGCTGCTTATTCGAGTGGTAACTGCACACAAACTCAGGCTCTGGGTGGATGTTATACACATGATTGCTTTTCGGCCGCGGCGGCACCACCCTAGCTTCTCTGTCATGATCGGCCATGTCAGTGAGCTCTCTGAACTGATCGCGACACACGCGCCGTTGCTCTTCTCGTTGCGCATGCCACTCACTCTTCTTCTGACCCGGCCGCGGGGGTTGGTGAACCAGATTCCATGGCTCCTCCAAACCAAACTGCACAAGAGCAGCCCGGCACTGCCACTGCGGAGCAAACCCTAGCTCAGGCCCCCAGTAATTCCACACCCCATGCTCTGTGCAGTCCAGCTCGCGCAAAGGGCTGAGACTCGCGCTTGCACTCGCATCCTCAATCTGTCGAACCACCTCAGACGCCTTGAGCTCTCCATCCTCAATGAGTAATACTCTGGCACCCAATGCTTCATCATCCCATACCACCGGATCAGCCGACTGCAACACCGCAACATGTGCCTTGAGCTGCCAGACCTTGGCGGCCTTGACCAGCGCCCGGAACACGTCACCTGTCGCAAGCTGAAGAGCAAAAGGGGGCGGAATCAAATCAGCCGCCATAACACGGTTCTCAGACTCAGTGTTGCCCGGCGGGAACGACATGGGGTCATCCTCTGGCCACCCTTGCAGAATAGATCGATCGATCGCCGAGGGGATGTGCTCATCCCCCAGACCACTGATGGTGGTACCACCAATGTGATGCGGCCCAGACGTGACCGTGAACGCAGGCTTGGCGCACGTGCGCACATGCGCGAACGAATTTCGTTGCCGCAGGTTTTCAGCCGGCCCGACCCAACCTTTCCGCTTGGCTAGGGCATCAAAACAACTAAGCTGTGGCCCCTGGTACAAGGGGATGTCAAGCAGTATGTTGCTGACCACCAACCGAGACCGCTTTTGTGGCAGAGCGCAGTGTCTCTCCATACGAAAAATGCGTGCAGTGGGCAATCCAACGAACCGCCGAAGCAAACGCGCCGTGTTCTCCAAGGTCCAGACAGCACATCTGGATTTCTTAAGCAGGGCTACTGCCCAGTCCGCCACTCGAAACCACTCCCCTAGATCCACCGCTTTGGTACCATGGTTGGCACTACTTCCCGCCTTGCACGAGGGGGACGCATGCCACCAGGATTTCACCCAACAACAGCGAGGCAAGTAGCCTTCAACCACCTTCATCACCTCCTCATGGTTTACCATTACCATCTGATGGCAGGGCACATGCGGATTGTTCAGCTTGTGCCCTTGCACCGTGCTCGCATTACCCTCAATTGCAACCGCAGGAATGAAGTACCTGCCTTCCTTCTTGACAGGCAGCCCCTTTTCCAAACCCCCAGCGCCCCCAAACAGAATGACGACAGGAATCACGTCGGCCCTTTGGAAGACATCCGGTGATATGCTGCAAATTGTGTACTTACCACTGAGCCAATCCGACAGTGAAGCATTGTGCTTCTCCGGCAGGACCCCTTGGCCATGCTGCCTGTGGACACACCGCGGAGCCACTGTCACTGCCAGTATCTCCTCGGCCTCTTCTTTGCCTGCGCCGCCCGCGCTTTCTTCGCGAGAACCGCCCCTGGCATGTCGTTCCAGCCGGCTTTCCCTGTGCCGATTGAAACTGAAGCCACAATCGTCGTTTCGCAACTCCTCCCCCCCATCAAAACGATGGAGCCAACTCCTGTGCTCCGACTGTTGCAACTCCATAAGCTGCAGCTCCTGCTCAGAAAACTGTGATTTGGCCTCGCGTTCGCGCTCGGGATCAAGCGCAGAATCAATTGCCATCACATCTTCCGACCGAAGCTTCAGCACCTCCATAATTACATCTTCGTGATCAGCCGCCATGCACTGATCACTTTGGTTAATCACTGGCACCACCACCGTGCCATCTGCTGCTGTCCGAAAGACAGCACACATAACCGACCCGAAGGCCGCCTGTTGCGCGTCGTCGTCTACGACGAACGACACCTCGCGCATAATTCGGCCCCGATGAAACAACGTGCATCGTACATCTCGCTGCTCCCCTGGGTGCCAAACTGTGCTATCAACTAAACATAGCTGAAGTTCTTTTCTATTGCGAGAAGGACTGCCACCCTCCCGCTCACGGTCTCCCGACCGCTTCCTTTCTAAACACTTATGCTCCTTGCGTGCGAAAAACTGCTCGCGCCTTAGCCGCACCGGCTGAGCTGCCTTCTCTAGTTTTGTGTCTCCTTGCTGACCTTGCTGAATTTGACCAGAGGTACTAGAATTTTCGTCCTCCCTGGTAGTAATAGCTTTATCAATCAGAACATCCGCAAAAGACACAGAACGAGACGGCAGCTTCACGTCGGCGCGCGGCTCGCGCTGCTCGCGCCGGGCTCTTGTGTTTACCCATCGGCTCAGAGCTCTTCCGACGGGGGTCAAAAATCTGACCGAGACTTTTCAATCTCGATCACATTCTCGACCGCCGCCGCAGCTGGTCCATCACCTGAGCCAAATTGGGACACAAAGTCCGCCGGGCCCCCACCACCAGCTGCCCACTCATCCGGCGCTGGCGGAACGTCAGCTTCCTCGTCCTCGCGTGGGACGAAAAGCTGCCGAGGCATCTCTGGCAACAGTTTGACTGCCGCAGCGACAGAACCCCCCTGAGCATCGGCCAACGCCGCTGTCGTTGAGCTATCCATAAAAGACTCATCAAAAATGCTGTCGGAAGTAGAGCTCGGAGTGACCTCAGCACCAGGTGCCTTGGGTCCCACTGGACTGTCTTCTCGCGCGACCTGTCTCAGCGCGAGCTCGAACAAGTCACCAAACGATGGCTTGCTCTTGCCTTCGTATGCCGAGCCGGCAGACTTTTCCGACTCAGCTACCGGAGCTGAGCTACCAGAAATGGCCCTCATCAGCCCCTCAGAGCTGATGTCTCCACTTGTGACCGCTTCCCTCACGATGTTGACAAGAGCACGCTTCTCACTGACAGTGAAACGCAGCTGGTTTGTCGAAGCCTTCGTCTGCTGATCATCGAGATAATTAAACAGCAGGCTTTTGTTGAATATAGCCCGCATGTGGTCTCGGTAATGATCCGGCCGAAAAGGGCCTCGAGGACCGTTATGGCATGCCCGACAATTAACATCTAACTTTGCATTACCATTCTTCGCGTCCTCGCCAAGATGTTCATCTGGCTCAAACAACTCGTGCTCCTGCGAGGTCCATGCCAGACTTTGGCAAGTCAGGCAGAGGAACTGCTCACCTCGGCATCCATACATGGAAACAAGATCCATAAGACGAGATTGCATCTCGGGTTCTAGTTTCTCAAAATGCTTGACCGCCTCGGTTAGCTCTGCTCCATTAAGCTGCACCAACTTCTTAACAAGCCATACGTCACGTAGCAACGTGTCGACGTATAGCTGATCCTCGAATTGTTGACGCAGCAATTCCTCTGTTGTCTCGGCGGGAATCTTCTTTGGATGCGGAGTAACCGGCAGCTGTGCAGATTGGCTGCTCTCAGGGTTTGCCTGCTCCGCAAACCTTACCGCGGAGATCTTGCTTGGGCTCGACACATCTCCGCCCTCGCCCTCGGACGTCGACGCCGACTGCTGCGCAGCGTCTGTCGAGCTTGAGGATTCTGGCAACGGCACAACCGCCTCCGGGCTACGAACAGGCACCGGACAAGTCCACTGGATGGGCAGGACAAGTGGCCAGTTGTACCCATCTTCAAGATGTGAGATGGTAAAAACCAGATGTTCAAAGTCGATTAGCGCGCCCCAACGGTCACTCGCAAATTGGCGATTTCCAAAAATCACTTCGGCGTCCCCAGTGCACGCGTTGCGCATGATAGCGGTGATGAAACGGATGGGTCGACCCGTCTTGGGGTCATAAAGGGTCTGCATGACCTGGCCCACAATCTGAACCGCAGATCGACCCTCCTCGATTCCTCCCACTTGCAATGGATGCAACCGATACGTGAGAGAATCAAAGCGAGTTGGATCTGTCTGCGCCGCTAACAAATACGCCGCTTCCGACATCAAGTTGAAAGAAGCAGCACCAGAGTCACAAAGGCAGATGACTCGAGCACCGCGGCGGGTAGCTTGCAACAGCACATACGGCTGAGGATGAGCTTGCTTCTCCTGCAGCTTGAATAGAGACGATGCTAAGCCCATTTGCCCCAGCGGAATATCGCTTGTGTCTTCGTCATTTTCGCCACCCAAGTCAACGCCGTTCTCAACTGATTCAGTCGCAGAGACTACCGAGACATTCTCCTCAGCTGCCGATTCCGCAACATCAGAGGTTTCATCTTCCGCAGTTACTTCCACCATGAAGTTCTGTGCTATGTTGAGTGGAGTTGTGGGCCTTCGTTGCGGTGCTCCTGGCTGCCTCAGTGCCGCCGTCGGTGGTCGCGTGGGCGTGACATACGCGTCGAGAGCCGTCTCTTCAATGTCCAATAACGGGACACCAGCCACCGGGACCGGAGCCGCAGCCGGCCCAACCTCTACAGGCACAGACACCACATCTTGAAAAGGGGCAGTTTGCTGCACTGACGGAGCAACAGCTGCCTCCGTGGCCGAAAACATGAGGCTGGAATCAGCAAGGTCACACATCTGGTGAAACGTATCGTCGTCTCCTTGTGCCAAGTTAGTCCGAACACCACGCGAGTGACGCCGCTTGTTCCAAGCACGGTCAGCTCGAGGTTCATGAAAACTTTCCGCTCGATCGGGGTTGGGATACCCCAACCTAGGCTTAGCTGGTGCTTTATCTACCACCGAGGTAGAGGTTGCCACAGCATGCTTAGCCTGGCCCTCATAATCCCTCTTGGTGCCAACGGGCGTATCGTCTTTGAGCTGAGCGGCTCGCGACTCTGCCTGAGCCGACAAGCCCTCGACCTTCCTTGCACTGGACAAGCTAACCTGACGCCGTACAAACTGCTCTGCCTCCTCATCGGTTTCAGTTGGTTGCAGCACCATAACCGAGCAAGCCACCTGTGTGGCATTCAATGCCATGGGCAGCATTGAGTTGATGAGGGGAAGACCAGAATGATGCTGCAGCTTGCTCGGCGTAGGAGTCAACCGCTTGGTGGCACGTGAGAATACTTCCATCATGCTGTTCTGTGGGACTCCTGCTCCCATCGAAACTGAAGCCACAGACTGCTGTGTGCTTCCTGCCCTTGACTTCTTCTTACGAGAGCTGCCAGACCACCCCTTCTTCTTCGGGTGAAGCTCTTGCACAATCCCTCGCGTTGCAGCAAGTTGCTGAACAACACGCTCGAACATTTCTTTCATTATTCCTGCTTGTGCTGCCGAATCTGCCAAAGCTGGAGATGGGTTCAAAAGTTGCTGCTCTCCGGCATTCCCCGTTTCCACCTGATCAAAACAGCTTTGAGAAAACAAGTCGGTAGCAAGCTCCTTGCTCACTTCCTCTGACACCCACTCCACTGCACAAGGGTTCAGCTCACGCCCCTTGTCAGTTTCAACATGCGCGCTTGGGTCTGCGCGAGACCCCAACGGAGCCACCTCGAGTTCCGTCCACTCCTCTTCTTCGGGCATGAACGGACTCCTCTCCTCTAGATGTGGTCTCTCATCTGCCTCTGCACCTTTGGCTGATCCATCTGCACTCAGGCGGAACGCGCACCCTGCCGCAGGCGGAGCCTTCTCGAGCTCGCGCAGTCGCGCTTCTCGTTCTTGTAGGCTAATAGCCACTCCAATATCGTCTCTCTCCTCAATCGATCCCGGGCCGTTAATCTTCCACTTCTCGAACCCTTCCTGTTGTTTCTGGCGAATGCCTTCATCCGAATCCGGCAGCGGCGGCACAAACTCACGAGAGTCTTGGAAGTGAGAATACCAAAAAGGATCGACCTGCGCGCTGAGAGAGCATCCTGCGAACTTGAGCCCTGCATCAACAGGCAGCAGACGTCCACCGGGACAGTCTCCAAGAAACTCGAGCAGCAAGGGCCAGGCAAAACATTCCACATGCTCTCCCCCTACCGCACTACCGCCGAGGGCATGCAAGCTTAGATTAGCTTCTGTCATGAACCGCCGAGACTGAACCCAAAGAGACGCGAAGTAGACCACTCCAACTGCGCTGGCTCGGTCCCATTTGCCATACGAGATTTGCGGAGCCAAAGCAAATCTGGAGAGAGGGCCCACCTCGGTTATTTGCCCCCGAGATGACCATTCTCCGCTGGCCATGACATACTCATCCCGCTCGGCCAAACGGTATATTGGTCCACCCAGCTGCAAACTGCACTGTTTAACGCAGTCGAGCACCTTGACCACGTCTTGCCAAGGCAGCGAGCAATCCAGCATCGCGTCCATCGGAAACCACAGATCTTGACACATTCCTCCGAGATACGGGTCAACCGAGAAGGTGGCCACAAGCTTGTTCAATTCCCACACATCGTGCTGGTAGACTTTGCCTTCAACATTCACCTTAACCTCAAGGTTTGGAAAACCAAAAAGGCACAGGGCCGCTGCGTCGGAGCGGCCATCAAGCCACCCAGACGCGCCCTTGATTGGCACGAGTGCACCTTCCACAAACGGTGATTCGGAAAGTTCACCATGCGGCACCTCCCAAGTGTCCCACCCAATGCTTCCACGATGAGGCCGCCCCGAAAGATGAACCTTAATCTTCGGGTCGAACGAATCAAGTTTAGAGAGACCATGCCGCTCCAGGCTTGCGAAGACCGCCTCTTCTGCTTGAAGAATATTCATGCGCAGAACACTCTCATGGTAAGCCCCCGCAGCATAACGAAGTACTGGAGGAGGCTCAGGGCTGCCCATCTGCCCGTAGAGGATCTCCACAATCGGCACACTGCACTCTGGAAACCCCCCATCTGGCAGGTCCACAAAGGTGTGCTGAGCAGTGCTGCCCTCGAGCCATGCCATGCGGTCGAACGGCCAACGATGGCAAGGCAGGTTCTCCACGCCTCGTGGCCACACATCGGTGAGCCGCGGGTCATCTCCCTCACGGAAGTTCACCACATGAGCACTGTGGTGACGGAGCTCATTCACTTTCGCATAGAAGAGCTCGATCTTGCCTGAGCGGCTGAGATGAGACAGAACAAGCTCCACCGAACGCAGTTCGAACGTTGGTGCGCGGCCCGACACGTCTGTGAAAGCGCGCGCCGCAAAAGTTCGCCTAGCCACGGCGGATCGAGCCATTGCTCCCTCCCTCGGACGAACTTGACTCCGAACGAAGCTGTCAAAGATCTGACGAATCTTTTGAAGAAGACGATACCAAGCCTGCTTGACCATGTGAGGTAGACGGTGCTGCTTGTAGAGGGCCGGCCCCGGTGCAAGGTGAAGACTCTTGACATCAAACGATAAGTCGAAGAGGCGTCGATGTTCTTCGCGATCTTCTTCAGGAACCGTATAACCCGGAGCCGCTTCCAACGGGGTTTCATCGACATGCCAGAGGAACTCCTCAGGCAGGACTCCTTCCTGAGCTTCCGGCAACCCTCCTAACGGAAGCAGGTCCGCCTCCGCAATTTCGACGGGCTCACCTCGCCAAACATTGTGGTGACCTTCTTCGCCATCTCCCTCACGATGCCACCCAACACTGCCCGGAAAAGGCTCCTCCGATCTCCGCTGCATCGGGTCGGCTTCAAACGATGAATCATCCACGGGCTCACCCCGCATCGACTGCTCCTGGTTGGCTTGGTAAACCGCCTCCACCATTCCATCAGGAAACTCTGGCGTCGGCGTCGGCGTCGGCGTTGGCGTCGGAGTCGTGGCCCCATCACCTTTAACCTCACTGTGCTTCTTGTCCGTTCCATTTTCATTGTCTGTAAAAGGCCGCTTGCGGAGCCAATAACTCGACTTGGCCGTGGTAGAGCTCGGATGGTCGACTTTTATCGGCAAATCCCCCCCCAGAACAAAAGAATCCTGCTCGCCCTCGAGCAGACCTACTCGCGTCTCAGCCGTCACGCGTTCACGTGAAGCAGCCAGCGGAAAAGAGTCGGGCTTTGATGCTGAGAAGTGTACCAATAGCCTCGAGCAGCGGGAAAGACTCGGGATAGAAGTCAAACGAGTTGCAGAAAGTGTCTGGCCACCCAAACTCACAAGTGCAGAGCACGCGTCCATTTCTGCCGGACGATATTTCTCACCACTGACAGTGCCTATCATGACACCTGATGCCGGCACAGACGGCACATCACAAAGCCGTGGGCGCGAGAGCCGATCGTCTTGAGGTAAGTCTGGCTGTATGATGCAATCTTCCAACGAGACTTCCTCCTGCTTCCGTTTTAGAGCCAACTCAGACCGAAACCTTTGAGCAAAAGAAATTAACTTGCGCGAGCTGCTCGACGCAGACTGCGCGAGTGACACCTCAGTGTCACAGTCACTGCCTCCCTCACAGAAGTCAAGAGCATCCAAGGAAGCACCCAAAAGTATACCGGAACTCCCGTTCGACTCATGCCCCAGAGAACCGTGAATTGCAACACCAGAGCCGACTGAAGCCGAGTTCGCGCGAGCTAGACTGGGCGAGTTGCCGAGTGACGCGCGTTGCGCGAGTTGCACCTTAGTGGCACGATTTACCAACAGCTTTCGACTGAGTGGTACCACTGCCCCCACCCCTTCCGGCTGACAGAAGAAAAGCTGAGGAGCTTGAAGCTGTGGAATCACATACTCCTCATCCGAAGAGTCCGTAGCATGATCCACCATCGCGCCGTCACCCTTGACCTCGGGGAAAGCTTTGCTGGTTCCCAATTCTTCCTCCGTAGAAGGCCGCTCGACCAACAGGGGAGAGCTCGAGCCAGATGGCACATCATCGATTTGAAAGATCAAGACATGGTCTGGATAAACCTCGAATGCTTCCGCCCCTTCGGGC
>Ga0209713_10001064_pt1 | contig 16130 bp, 15 predicted proteins | sample ArcOceMetagenome_3_FD_187444 | JGI IMG/M metagenome (GOLD analysis project Ga0209713, IMG submission 187444) | Marine eukaryotic phytoplankton communities from Arctic Ocean - Arctic Ocean- Svalbard ARC20M Metagenome (SPAdes) (version 2) | ecosystem: Environmental > Aquatic > Marine > Oceanic... | reverse complement strand
TTTTAAACATAATTTCTGGTTTTTTTCAAGTGGTATATTAAATCAATTAAATCGTAATTTAATCTCAGAACTCAGCAAAGCGGAGGTTCTGAGATTGTTATTGCTATCAATAAGAACTATATAAACTGTCTATGCTGGAACAACGTTAAAGATTCCAGTTAGAATAACTAGAGCAGACCATAGTCCTGCGCCACTCCATACGATACTTTGAGATTTTTCCCACTCACCTGGAGTCGCTAAGATTACTGGTACTGCAACCACCATTGCAAACGACACGATTACAAGAAGAAAAACAAATACTTGGAGAATTCCAACCATACAAAATTTTCTCTCGTTTAGATTTAATTATTAAATAAAAATACTTATTATGTAGAAAGGTATACCTCTCATTAAAATAGAATTTCCTTATAAATAGTTTATAACATCTTTCGCCGATATTCTAACAACTTGTTATATAATCTATTTAAACTTTTTATATTTTAACGAGGGAAACGTAAAATGGATGTAAATTTTTTACTATCTGCTCTACCTGAACCATACACTGCATTCCGTCCTATCGTTGACGTAATGCCAGCTATTCCTGTACTCTTTTTAGCATTAGCGTTTGTATGGCAAGCTTCTGTTGGTTTTAGATAAACCCTAGATGAAAAAGTGACATTTTAATTACGATAATATATTGTATATACATAAATTGTCATACTTTAAACCCTAAAGCGCATTTCTTCTGAAATGTAATTTAGGGTTTCGAAATTTTGTTTATTAACTGAAAATGAACTAGTTCTAAAAAAAGATTATGGTTGATACTGCTTCTAAGACAGGATATATCGCACAAATTATTGGACCCGTAGTAGACATTCAATTCCCGAGTGGAGACTTACCAAAAGTTTACAATGCCGTTGTTATTGGTACAGGTGATTCAGCAATTACTTGTGAGGTACAGCAACTGTTAGGTAACAACAAGGTAAGAGCTGTATCGATGACATCTACAGATGGTTTAAAGCGTGGTGCATCTGTTCTTGACACTGGTGCTCCAATTTCAGTTCCCGTAGGTACACCGACATTAGGTCGTATTTTTAACGTTCTAGGTGTTCCTGTAGATGAAATGGGAACTTGTGATGCAACAGAAGCTCTACCAATTCACCGTCCATCTCCTGCGTTTACAGAATTAGAGACAAAGCCAGCAATTTTCGAGACAGGTATTAAAGTAGTTGATCTTTTAGCACCATACAGACGTGGTGGAAAAATTGGTCTTTTTGGTGGTGCTGGAGTTGGTAAGACAGTTCTTATTATGGAACTAATCAACAACATTGCGAAAGCACACGGTGGAGTTTCAGTATTTGGTGGTGTTGGTGAGCGTACACGTGAAGGTAACGACCTTTATTGTGAAATGAAAGAGTCTGGTGTAATTAACGAGAAAAAACTAGATGATTCAAAAGTTGCGTTAGTATACGGTCAGATGAATGAACCACCAGGAGCACGAATGCGTGTAGGTTTAACTGCTCTTACAATGGCAGAGTATTTCCGTGATGTAAACAAGCAAGACGTTTTACTTTTCATTGATAACATCTTCCGATTTGTACAGGCAGGTTCTGAAGTATCAGCTCTACTAGGTCGAATGCCATCAGCTGTAGGGTACCAGCCTACATTAGCAACTGAGATGGGTGTACTACAAGAGCGAATCACTTCCACAAATGAAGGTTCAATTACATCGATTCAAGCAGTTTATGTACCAGCTGATGATTTAACAGATCCAGCACCAGCAACAACATTTGCTCACTTAGACGCTACTACTGTACTTTCACGTGGTTTAGCATCGAAGGGAATTTATCCGGCTGTAGATCCACTAGATTCAACATCAACAATGCTACAGCCAAGTATTGTAGGTGATGAGCATTATGCAACTGCGCAACGTGTTAAAGAGACACTACAACGTTACAAAGAGCTACAAGATATTATTGCTATCTTAGGTCTAGATGAATTATCTGAAGAAGATCGTCAGACTGTTGCTCGTGCACGTAAAGTAGAGCGTTTCTTATCACAACCGTTTTTCGTGGCTGAAATATTTACTGGTTCACCTGGTAAGTACGTATCATTAGCCGATACTATTGTTGGATTCAACTCGATTCTAGATGGTGCGTATGATGATCTACCAGAGCAATCTTTCTACTTAGTAGGGGATATGAACGAAGCAATTGAAAAAGCTGCAAAATTAAACGGTTAATTAAAAAATGAGTCTAAATGTTCGTGTAATTACACCCGACAAAGTTGTTTGGGATGCCAGCGCTGAAGAATTAATCTTACCAAGTAGCACTGGTCAACTTGGTATCTTAACGGATCACGCACCTTTATTAACTGCGTTAGATATTGGTGTAATGAGATTAAAAGTAGATGGTAAGTGGACTTCTATTGTTCTAATGGAAGGGTTTGCTGAGGTTGAAGATAATAAAATTACGATTCTTTCAAACGGTGCTGAAGAAGGGTCAAGTATTAATTCTTCAACTGCTCAGTCTGAACTAGAGAGAGTGACTTTATTAGTTGATCAAGCGACAACCAAAAAAGAAAAGATTGACGCTACTCTTGAATTACGCAAAGCGAAAGCACGACTTCAAGCTGTAGCTTAAAGACTAAAAAAGTTCTAGAATAGATATAAATCTATTCTAGAACTTTTTTAGTTTTTTACTAGGTTTTCATTTTTTTAATAATTGCTGTTTAATTTTCTTGCAATACTTCAAATTTTTCTCCAAGTAAAACCTTTACCTTTCCATCCTCACCAACGTCAACAACGGCTGTATCACCTGCTTTAATTTTTTCAGAAAGTACTTCTTCAGCTAAACTATCTTCTAAAAGTCGCATAACAGCACGTCGTAATGGTCGTGCTCCATAACTTGGGTTATACCCTTCATCAATCAAACGTGTTTTGAAGCGATCCGTTACTTCTAATTGAATACCTTTTGTTGAAATTCGTTCGAATACTTCTTTCAACATAATTTCTGCAATTTGAGCTACTTCATCTTTAGTTAGTTGTCGGAAAACAATAATCTCGTCTAAACGGTTCAGGAACTCTGGTCTAAAATATTGTTTTAACTCTTCATTAACTAGTGATTTGATACGGTTATAGTGAGAATTCGTCTGATCTTCTGAAAGTTCAAACCCTAATCCACCGCCACCTTTTTCAATGACTTTCGAACCAATGTTCGAAGTCATAATTAGGAGTGTATTTTTAAAATCAATTGTTCTTCCCTTAGAATCCGTTAAACGTCCATCTTCAAAAATTTGTAATAGTAAGTTAAAGACATCCGGGTGAGCTTTTTCAACCTCATCAAACAATACTACTGTATATGGTCGACGTCGTACTGCTTCCGTTAATTGTCCTCCTTCATTGTATCCAACATATCCTGGTGGTGAACCAATTAATTTTGCCACAGTATGTCGTTCCATGTATTCCGACATATCCAGTCGTACCATTGCTTCTTCAGAACCAAAGAAGTACGTTGCTAAAGCTTTTGTAAGTTCAGTCTTCCCAACACCTGTTGGACCAGAGAAAATAAAACTTGCAATTGGGCGGTTTGGGTTCTTTAATCCAACACGCGCTCTTCTAATAGCTCGTGAAACTGCTACCACTGCTTCATCTTGCCCAATGATTCGACTGTGTAAAGTCTCTTCCATTTTTAACAGCTTTTCTGATTCACTTTTCGTTAATTTATTAACTGGAATACTTGTCCAAGCAGCTACAATCTGAGCAATATCTTCTTCCGTTACAATTGGGGTTTGGTTCGATGCTTCAGCCGCTCCTTTTTTACTTTGAGCAATAGCGTTAATTTGAGCTTTAATTTCCATTTCACGTTCTCTTAATTGCCCAGCTTTCTCAAAATCTTGATTTCGTACTGCTTCATCTTTTGTCTTTAAGATTTCACGTAACTCTTGATCAAGTTCTTTTGCAGCAGCGGGTAATTGTGAATTCATTAGTCGAACTCGTGAACCAGCTTCATCAATTAAATCAATTGCTTTATCAGGAAGAAAACGGTCAGCAATGTATTGGTCTGCAAATTTTGCGGCCGCTGCTAATGCTTCGTCTGAAATAATTAATTTGTGGTGCTTTTCATAACGTTCGCGTAACCCATATAGAATTTCAATTGTTTCGTCAACCGATGGTTCACCAACCATTACCGGTTGAAAACGTCTTTCTAATGCGGCATCTTTTTCAATATGCTTTCTATATTCTTCAAGCGTTGTTGCTCCAATACACTGTAATTCACCACGTGAAAGAGCAGGCTTTAGAATATTTGCAGCATCAATTGCACCTTCAGCTGCTCCCGCCCCAATTAAAGTATGTACTTCATCGATTACTAAAATAATATTATTTGCAGTTCGAACTTCGTCCATGATCTTTTTTAGACGTTCTTCAAATTCACCACGATACTTTGTTCCAGCAATTAGAAGTCCAATATCTAAGGCAACAACGCGTTTGTCATCTAAAGTGTCAGGAATATCACGATTCGCAATACGTTGCGCTAATCCTTCTGCAATTGCAGTTTTACCAACTCCAGGTTCACCTATTAATACTGGGTTGTTCTTAGTTCTACGTCCTAAGATTTGAATTACACGTTCAATTTCTTTGGCACGTCCTACTACTGGATCTAATTTTCCATCAATGGCTTTTTGAGTAAGGTTTGTTCCAAATTCTTCTAAAGTTGGTGTCTTACTACGTGTTGTATTATTGCCAGCAGCTACTTCTGTATTATCGCCAAGTGATCTGATAATTTGACTTCTTACTTTTGACAAGTCTACACCTAAATTTTCAAGAACACGTGCAGCAACCCCTTCACCTTCACGGATTAGTCCAAGTAAAAGGTGTTCTGTTCCAATATAGTTATGCCCTAATTGTCGAGCTTCTTCGAGTGAAAGTTCTAATACGCGTTTTGCTCGTGGTGTAAAAGGAATCTCAACAGCAACAAATCCTGACCCACGCCCAATTATTTTTTCAACTTCTACGCGAGCATCTTTTAGATTAACTCCCATAGATTTAAGAACTTTTGGGCCTATTCCAGTACCTTCACCAATAAGACCTAATAGAATTTGCTCGGTACCCACAAAATTATGCCCTAAGCGTCTCGCTTCTTCTTGGGCTAGCATAATAACTTTAATTGCTTTTTCTGTAAAACGTTCAAACATTACTGATAATTGTAATGAGAATATCTTTATCTTTGATGATTTATATTGTAACATAAAAACGTTCAAAAAATTTCCATTCTTAGAAGACTCCAGTTTACACATTTTGTAAGAGTAGTTTTTTTTTGTTATAATAATTTACCTTTAACCCCTCAAAAAATGTTCTTAGTTTGCTTGTTATAGCTACCGTTAATGGTAATAATCATATAATTAAATTTTTGACTTTTGATGAAAGTTGTAAAGATTTAGAAGAGAGCTAGTATAATTAAGTACTAACATATCTATAAAAGTTAGTTCTAACTTGGAATAATTATTAATTTAACATATTCATATGATTAACTGGAATATTATTGCGCAACTACTATCATTAGGGTTAGTTGCTCTTTCAGGACCGGCAATTATTTTTCTTCTTTACTTCAAACGTGGTAACTTATAATTAGTTTAATAACTTATTGAAATTACTTCGGTTTAAAAGATTACTTCGACAAAAATCGAAGTAATCTTGTAATTACTAGTCACACCCAAATAAAAACTTACACTTAGGTAGATAAAGTCTGTAATTAGTATAGTAATACTCTTTAGATATCAGAACTTACAAAGTTCTCAGGGGTTAGCTCTTTATCTTTTAGATTGACGAATGGCACACTATCCATATATAATCTCATTAAAAGCGGCGCTCTTAGTTCAGTTGGTAGAACGTAGGTTTCCAAAACCTGATGTCGAGGGTTCAAGTCCTTCAGGGCGTGTTTAACACAATCTTTCATAATTGCGATTAAAGTGTTATATTTATCTTGTAGCGGAGAGGTGGCTGAGTGGTTGAAAGCTTCAGATTGCTAATCTGATGTACGTTTTACAGTGTACCGTGGGTTCGAATCCCATCCTCTCCTATAATTAATTCTGGGTTAAGTTGAACTCACAAAAATGGGGAAGAAGTGTTATAATATTCGTAAAGTGAAAAACTTCTAAGGATTAATTAATAGGAAAGACTAAAATTATACGGATAATGGATATTTTAAGTTTAGGTTGGTCGTCTCTTATGGTTATGTTTAGCTTTTCTTTAGCGCTGGTTGTTTGGGGTCGTAACGGCTTTTAACAGTAAGTGATATAGTTGTATTTGCTAAACGAGAAGATCTATAAAAATAAATAAAAGCGTATTTTAAAATAATGGCTAAGGAGATTTTTACAACTGCAGGTGTAATGTGGGCTTTAACTTTAACAGGTTTAACCGTTGGGTTTGGTCTTCTAAAGATTCAAGGCGAATAATAGCGCAACAATAAAAAAATGGCTCTATTAGAGAAAGTTTGGATTTTAGTAAGTATTTCAATAATTTTTATTATTTTGTCGACCGACCCAAAAAGTTCAATAAGCGGAACGTGGGGTAATCAACTTTCAACGGTTTTTGCGAGTGCGAGTGATGGTCAAAAATTTATAAAGCAACTTAATTGGATATTAATAACTGTATTTTTTCTAATAACTGTAAGCTTAAGTTATTTTACATAAATTTTAATCAAAACGAGAGGTTAATAAATTTTCTCGTTTTGATTAATTTTTTTACGCAAAAAAGCCGATATTTGCTAGCAATGTATACGCAACGATATCTCCACCAAAGGCCCCAATGAAGAATCCACTAGTAAATTTACGCCATCCTTTTGAAGATTCTAAGCCCTGAGCTGTACCACCATCTTGGAACGAGGCTAATCCATATATAGTTAAACCAAGTGTCAAAATAATAATTAACCCAAGATCAGACAGTAGGCCGATTAAGAGTGCATTTTCAGAGTTTCTTAAGGGTCCTAGAATATAGAAAGGTCCAATTAAGAAATACCCATGTGCCATTCCAATTTCTAGTCCACGCATTAATGGAGATAAGCCTTTTCTGTAGATTGGTAAGTTTCCTAAGTATAACTTCGTGGCAGTAGATGTTGTTACAGGTGTAGATAAGTTTCCTACGAATGGATCATCGTTATAAGGTTTAACGAATTCGCTCATTTATTAATTTTCCCGTAATATTTATTTAGTATTAGATATATATTATAACTCTAATTGTCAAAAACTTAGACAATCAAATTTAACACTCTGTTGCTTAATTATGATTAGCTTCTATGTCTTCTACTTCTATTTAAGAAGGAAACGGTAGAAAGCCAATTAGTGTTTCAATTAGAAAATATGTAGTGTAAAAACTTATTGTACAGCTCAGTACTACCACTTGTACAATTAGATTGAAAGAAATTTTTAGCTTTACTCGTTACTAAATTATTATTTACACTTTTAACTTTAGTTTTCCAAATGCAATTACATAATACTATCCTTACCATAAACGGGGAAAATTATAAATATACTGCTTCGTTTACTATATTCTCGTTGTTAGAATATTTAGGTTTTAATGTCGACTTAATTGTTGTTGATTATAATGGCATGATCTTACAAAAAGAATTTTGGGTACAAACGTCATTATATCCGAACGATAGGTTAGAAATCTTAACAATAGCAGGTGGTGGTTAAAGTTTAAAAGTAATTTCGGGATGACAGGATTTGAACCTGCGACACCCTGCTCCCAAGGCAGATGCGCTACCAAGCTGCGCTACATCCCGAATACATATATATATTAAAACAATCGTGTCAGTTTTTCAATGCTAAAAATAATTTTTCCAGTTTAGAACTATTTTTACTTATTTTCAGGAAAGAGACCACACACATAATAGGAGACGCTCTTGAGAGACGTCTCGCAGCAATTTAATCACCCTGTGTCAAAGGAATTCTGTCTTTTTGCCTTTGTTTTAAGTAGGCGGCTTGTACCAAACTATAAGTCCTACCTGTAAGGTTATCCCGCAAATCAAATTTTAAGACGAGATTTTCTCGAATCCAAGTTTAATTATATTTGACCCTAAACATCTCATTAATTCATTCTCATTTTGTTCATGAATTGAACTTAGTATAGAATTTTTGATCCAATTACGTATGTGTTGCGATTCAACTACATATTTCTTGGATTAATTGGTCGTCATCACTCTGATCAATATTTGAATTATCAAAGATTCTATTGTCAAGTGACACTTCAAATGATATGGTTGAAGGGCTTCTGGCCGTTTTCTCTATCTTAAAATTTTCCCCTGTGATTTCATTTCTGTTTTTCGTCTGAATGGATTCAAACTTAGACTTAAAACTTTGTAAGAAATCTTTTTCACCCAATATTTCATCACTAAGAAAATAAAATTGCTATACCACATCCCACAGTCTCAAATGAAATAGGCGTAACTCCAAGTGTGGGTGGAGTTATTGGAAAAGTCGTTATTCCAACAACTACTAAAGTCAGCCCGTATCATTTACGCGTTAATCTCATTAGAAAGTTTGATTTAAAAATTTATTTTTTCTACTCCGATTGATATTTAAAATACCAAACTTTACTAAATATTTAGTTTACGTTTCAAAACGTTACTTAAAACATCATTAACGGCTTTATCTAAAAAGCTGATGGAAGAGCGTTTATAGGCACTCTTCCATCAGCTTTTTTCTTATATGCGTTATCGAGTTAGAGTGTTAACTAAATTTACCTGTTGTTGATGCAATAACAAACGGTGCGTATGTAAAAATATATCCAATTGCGAAATGGGCAAGTCCGACCAATCGGGCTTGTACAATTGATAAAGCAATTGGCTTATCTTTCCAACGAACTAGGTTTGCGATTGGTGTACGCTCGTGAGCCCAAACTAATGTCTCAATTAATTCTTGCCAATATCCTCGCCATGAAATTAAGAACATGAAACCAGTCGCCCAAATTAAGTGACCAAATAAGAACATCCATGCCCAAACAGCTTGTGCGTTCATACCGAACGCGTTATAACCGTTAATTAGTGGTGATGAGTTTAACCATAGGTAGTCACGTAACCAACCCATAATGTATGTTGATGATTCGTTAAACGCCGCAGCATTTCCACCCCAAATAGTCATGTGTTTCCAGTGCCAGTAGAATGTTACCCAACCAATTGTGTTTAACATCCAGAATACTGCTAAATAGAAAGCATCCCATGCCGAAATATCACATGTACCGCCTCGACCCGGACCATCACAAGGAAAACTGTAACCAAAGTCTTTCTTATCTGGCATTAATTTCGAGCCACGTGCATCTAATGCACCTTTAACTAAAATTAAGGCTGTTGTGTGTAGACCAAGTGCAATTGCGTGGTGAACTAAGAAGTCACCAGGGCCAATAGTTAAGAACAGTGAGTTCTTACCACTGTTAATTGCTTCAATCCAACCAGGTAACCAAATTTTACTACTTGCAACTGTTGCTGCACTTGTAGATGACGATAGCAAAACGTCAAATCCGTAAACAGCTTTTCCTGACGCTGCTTGGATAAATTGTGCAAATACCGGTTCAATTAAAATTTGTTTTTCTGGTTGACCGAAGGCTACACATACATCATTGTGAATATATAAGCCTAGTGTATGGAAACCTAAGAATAACGAAACCCAACTTAGATGTGAAATAATTGCTTCTTTGTGCTGAAGCATTCTTGCTAAAACATTATCTTTGTTAACCTCTGGATCGTAATCACGAACAAAGAAAATTGCTCCGTGTGCAAATGCCCCAACCATTAGGAAACCTGCGATATACTGGTGGTGAGTATAAAGTGCTGCTTGTGTTACATAATCTTTAGCCATAAATGCGTATGATGGTAACGCATACATGTGTTGTGCTACTAATGACGTTGCTACACCTAAAGAAGCTAAGGCTAGACCAAGTTGCATGTGTAAACTATTTGTGATAGTTTCGAACAGACCACGGTGTCCTGCCCCTAGACGCCCTCTTGGTGGAACATGTGCATCAAGGATTTCCTTCATACTGTGACCAATACCCCAGTTAGTACGATACATATGCCCAGCAAAAATAAACACAATTGCAATTGCTAAATGGTGGTGTGCAATATCTGTTAACCACATTGATTGCGTTTGTGGGTGGAAACCACCTAAGAATGTTAGAATTGCTGTTCCAGCACCTTCACTTGTACCGAATATATGCTTTGCCGTATCCGGGTTTTCAGCATAAACACTCCAATTTCCAGTAAAAAAAGGTGTTAAACCTTCTGGGTGTGGTAGTGTCGAAGTGAAATTATCCCAACGGATATGTTGTCCACGTGATTCTGGAATCGCTACGTGAATAAGGTGGCCAGACCATGCTAATGAACTCACACCAAATAAACCTGATAAGTGGTGGTTTAGTCGTGATTCATTGTTTTTAAACCAAGCTAGGCCAGGTCTAAATTTCGGTTGAAGATGTAACCACCCTGCAAATAATAAAGTTGTTGATAGAACTAGTAACCCTAGTGCACCAAAGTAAAGATCGCTATTAGTTCGCATACCAATAGTGTACCACCAGTGGTAAACACCTGAAGTAGCAATGTTTACTGGGTACGAAACTCCACCACGAGTAAACGCTTTAATTGCCGATTGGCCAAAGTGTGGATCCCAAATTGCATGTGCAATTGGTTTTACTTTAAGTGGGTTTAGTACCCATTGTTGGAAGTTACCTTGCCATGCAACGTGGAATAGGTTTCCTGAGGTCCATAAAAAAATTATTGCCAAGTGACCAAAATGTGAAGCAAAAATCTTTTGGTAAAGACTTTCTTCTGTCATTCCGTCATGGCTTTCTAGATCATGAGCAGTTGCAATCCCGTACCAGATTCTTCTAGTTGCGGGGTCTTGTGCAAGTGCTTGACTAAATTTTGGAAATTTAGTAGCCATAATAGAAGTTTTATCGTTTTATTTAATTTATCCTACAGAGATAATTCTTGCGTGGAAGAATGACCATGTTGTTCCAATACCACCAAGTAGATAGTGAGCTAAACCTACTGCTCGTCCTTGTGTAATACTTAAAGCACGTGGTTGAATTGCTGGAGCCAATTTCAGCTTGTTGTGTGCCCAAACAATTGATTCAATAAGTTCTTGCCAATATCCACGTCCACTGAATAAGAACATTAAACTAAATGCCCAAATAAAATGTGCGCCTAAGAAGATTAGACCATATGCTGATAACGCTGAACCGTATGACTGAATAACTTGTGATGCTTGTGACCATAAGAAATCACGCAGCCAACCATTAACTGTTAGTGCACTAAGTCCAAAGTTACCACCTGTAATGTGAGTAATTTTTCCAGCGCTTGAGATCGTTCCCCAAACATCTGATTGCATTTTCCAACTAAAGTGGAAAATTGTAACAGAAATACAGTTGTACATCCAGAATAGACCTAGGAATACGTGATCCCATGCTGATACTTGACATGTACCCCCACGTCCAGGACCATCACAGGGGAAGCGGAAACCTAAGTTTGCTTTATCTGGAATTAAACGCGAGCTACGTGCAAATAATGTACCTTTTAGAAGGATGAGCACTGTTACGTGGATTGTAAATGCGTGTACGTGATGAACCATAAAATCTGCTGTTCCAAGTTGGATTGGCATCATTGCAATTTTACCGTTAACCGCTACTACATCGCCTCCAAATGCATAACTTGATGTTGCTAAAGCATTTGGTGCTGTATTACCTGGTGCTAGGAAGTTTACAGATTGGATCCACTTAGCAAAAATTGGTTGTAATTGAATTGCTTTGTCTGAGAACATATCTTGTGGTCTACCTAACGCACGCATTGTATCGTTGTGAATATATAGACCAAAACTGTGTGTACCTAGGAAGATACAAACCCAGTTTAAGTGTGAAATAATTGCATCTCTGTGTCGTAATACACGATCTAGTAGGTTGTTGTAAGATTGAACAGGACTATAATCACGAACCATGAAAATTGAAGCGTGTGCTCCTGCACCACAAACACAGAATCCTCCAATCCACATGTGGTGAGTAAAGATACATAACTGAGTTGCGTAATCAATTCCAATGTATGGGTATGGTGGCATAGCATACATGTGGTGAGCCACAATAATACTTAATGACCCTACCATTGCTAGGTTAATCGCTAATTGAGCATGCCATGAAGTGGTTAAAACTTCATATAGCCCTTTGTGACCTTCACCTGTAAGAGGACCTTTATGCGCTTCAAGAATTTCTTTCATGCTGTGTCCGATACCCCAGTTTGTGCGATACATATGCCCAGCAAAAATAAATAGCACAGCAAGTGCTAAGTGGTGGTGTGCTGTATCACTTAACCATAAGCTTCCAGTAATCGGGTTCAGACCACCTTTAAATGTTAAGAAGTCTGAATACTCACTCCAGTTTAACGTAAAGAAAGGAACTAACCCTTTCTTAAAACTCGGGTAAAGCTGACCCATTAAGTCTTGGTTAAATAGCAGTTCATGCGGTAGTGGAATTTCTTGAGGTGCAACACCTGCATCCAGTAACTTGTTAATTGGTAAACTAATGTGAATCTGGTGCCCTGACCATGATAAACAACCTAAACCTAACAAACCGGCTAAATGGTGGTTCATCATTGATTCTACATTTTGGAACCATTCTAGCTTTGGTGCAGCCTTATGGTAATGGAACCACCCTGCAAAAATCATTAATGCTGACATCATTAAACCACCCATGGCAGTCCAATAAAGTTCTGTTTCATTAGTGATACCTGAAGCACGCCACATTTGGAACCAACCTGATGTAACTTGTACACCAGCGAATCCACCCCCAACGTCTCCGTTTAAAATTTCTTGACCAACAATTGGCCAAACTACTTGTGAACTTGGTTTGATTGTCGTTGGACTACTTAACCAAGCAGAATAGTTTGAAAAACGTGCTCCGTGGAAATACATTCCACTAAGCCATAAAAAGATAATTGATAATTGACCGAAATGTGCACTGAAGATTTTTCTTGAAATATCTTCCAATGAGTTCGTTTGGCTATCAAAATCATGTGCATCAGCATGTAGGTTCCAAATCCATGTTGTTGTTTTTGGTCCCTTAGCTAGTGTACGAGAAAAATGTCCTGGTTGCGCCCATTTTTCAAATGATGTGGCAACCGGATTTTTATCTACTATAACTTTAACTTTTTTAGCCTCTAGTTCTTTAGAGCTAACTTTCATTTTTACTCTCCTTTTGTGAGACTTAAAATTATGAATTCTTTAAAATAAGGAATTTTAAAACTTTATGAAGTAATAATACCCATAAAGTGAAGATTTTAAAGCTTTCTAACTACATATTTTACTTTAAATTTCCTTCTAAAATTCTATTTTGTTAAGAAAGTTTAAAAACCTTTGCAATTATTAATATTATTTGGAATTTTATAGATAAACTATAACACTAACCTAGTTATTGGTACAAACATACATCAAAAGATAACCATTGTTGATTCCCCAAAACTAACAAAAACTCTTTAATTTATATACTTAATTTTAATTAATTAAATGGAAAGGTAGAATTCACTAATACCCCAGGAAATTCGTATTTAGAATTTGCTTATTCGGCTTCAGATTGTTCTGCTCACGAGGTTACGTTTATAAGGATTCAAAAGTATTTTCGCTTGTAATTTCAGCATTTACTAGAGGTTAATAATGAGTTTTGTAGTACAGGAGGCAGCTGAAGAAGTTACAGAAAGAGCTCTTGTTCCATATGTTACAGAAAAAATAGTTGAATCTGGAATTACGACTACGATCGTTAAATGGGTACCCTGGACAGGAGTATTGATGAACTCAGCTGGATTATACAAAGATGTATCATATGGTTTAACATATTCAGGTGGTGTCAGTTGGTTAATTAAACGTTTAGTGTATTAGTGTTTACCTCAAAGTCATGCGGTTATAATTAGCGAGCGCTTCCTCTCATTTGTGGCTGGTGTTGGTGCTTCTGTTTTTGCAATGGGGACTCCAACACTACCTCTTTTGCTAACAGCGACTTTAGGAAATTTACGATCACTATTGCGTGATTAAAAATTTCGAGCGTCAGGCTACGGTTTAACGAACAATTAAAAATAAGAATCTCTAAAATATTTCTACTTTTACCCATATGGGAGTAAAAATATTTTAGAGATTCTTATGTGAACCCAAGCCAAACCCTTGACCTAGCCGTTAAGGGAAGGAAATTTTTGAATAATCTTGGCCAGCCTAGGGACTAGTCACTCTTTGCCGTTACCGCTATTCAAAAATAATTAGTTTTAGCAAAAAAAGAAAGTTATCTAAGTTAGATAACTTTCTTTTTACAATTTATTCGAATTAGAAGAATCCTAACGTTAAAGCTTGTGTAATTGGCATAGCTGCACCAATTCCTAGCCAAAATGCAGCAAATGTACCGAAAAGGAAAACAAGTGATGCTACAGGACGTCTAAACGGGTTTTGAAATTTATTAACATTTTCAATAAACGGAACTGTAATTAATCCAAGTGGAACCGCTGCCATTGAGAACACACCTAATAACTTATTTGGAATTACACGTAGTAAGTTAAATGTAGGGAAGAAATACCATTCTGGTAAAATCTCTAATGGTGTAGCAAACGGGTCTGCTTTCTCTCCTAGTGGTGTTGGTTCTAGAACACCTAAACCAATACAACATGAAATTGTTCCTAAGATACAAACAGGGAAAATATATAATAGATCATTGGGCCAAGCTGGTTCACCGTAATAGTTGTGCCCCATCCCTTTTGCTAATTTTGCACGTAGCTTTGGATCTGATAAATCAGGTTTTTTTAAAATTGACATTTTTTTGTTTATATTAAAAATTAACAGTAAAAATCGTAAATATTCTTTACATTTTCGAATTTATTAAAGTGGTCCTGAAATACCTTGCTTACGAATCATTACAAAGTGCGTAAGCATTAGTACAGCAGCCACAACAGGTAATACAAATGTGTGTGCACTATAGAATCTTGTTAATGTACTCTGGCCAACACTTACACCACCTCGTAGAAGTCCTACAATAAGACTACCAACAATTGGAACTGCTTCAGGTACACCTGTTACAATTTTACACGCCCAGTACCCTACTTGGTCCCAAGGAAGTGAGTAACCTGTTACTCCAAATGATACTGTTACAGATGCTAGTGCAACACCAGTTACCCATGTTAGTTCTCTTGGCTTTTTAAAACCACCTGTTAGATAAACACGGCAGACATGAAGAATCATGTTAAGTACCATCATACTTGCCGACCATCTGTGAACTGAACGGATTAGCCAACCGAAGTTCACTTCTGTCATAATGTATTGAACTGAAGCAAAAGCTTCAGTAACTGTTGGACGGTAGTAGAAAGTCATTGCAAAACCTGTTGCTACTTGCACAATAAAGCAAGTTAGTGTAATTCCCCCTAAACAATAGAAAATGTTTACGTGTGGAGGTACATATTTACTTGTAATGTCGTCAGCGATTGCTTGAATTTCAAGTCTTTCTTGAAACCAATCATAAACGTTGCTCATGATTTTAGATATTTTTGATATTGATATAAGGCACCTTTAGGCAACTGAAATCTTTATTCTCCTTTCAAAAATAGAGAAATATATTCTACAGGTATTATAACACTAATTTTATATAAGTTTACCAGCTAAAAACTTAGACATTGTGTTATTTTCCCAAAAGGCCCCCCTTTCAGTATTTTCACCGCTGTAACGTTTCACTATCGAGTTCGAAAAGGATCGATGTGGTTCCATTACGCTATAAAACGTCTAAGTTAAGATATTAAATTTTTGAGTTGTAAAAAATCAAGCCTTCGGTCTATTAGTATATCTCAGCTAAATACATTACTGTACGTACACTTGATACCTATCAAACGGCTCGTCTTGCCGTGACCTTAACCATTCTATGATGGTAAGAGTACTCATCTTGAGGTTGGCTTCCCACTTAGATGCTTTCAGCGGTTATCCTAACCGTGCATGGCTACCCAGCGTTTACTGTTGGCACAATAACTGGTACACCAGAGGCACGTCTCTTCCGGTCCTCTCGTACTAAGAAGAGATCCTCGCAATACTCTAACGCCTACACCGGATATGGACCGAACTGTCTCACGACGTTCTGAACCCAGCTCGCGTGCCGC
>Ga0209713_10001063_pt1 | contig 16130 bp, 13 predicted proteins | sample ArcOceMetagenome_3_FD_187444 | JGI IMG/M metagenome (GOLD analysis project Ga0209713, IMG submission 187444) | Marine eukaryotic phytoplankton communities from Arctic Ocean - Arctic Ocean- Svalbard ARC20M Metagenome (SPAdes) (version 2) | ecosystem: Environmental > Aquatic > Marine > Oceanic... | reverse complement strand
TGTATGTGAATTGGGAAGCAGCCTCCTGTAGATCTAATGAGGGTCTTGCCGAGAGCCGCGGCCGCCGCCAGCCTCGCGGCCGGCGGCTACCTCGCCACGTGCGGCGACGAGGGTCGGCGCGCCGCGCTGCTCGGCCTGGCGCGCCTCGACGAGCGGCTGCGGCCCGCGCTGGCCACGGTGCTGCCCGCCGAGGCGTTCGTCTGCCTGTACTCGGCCTCCCGCGCGCCCTTCCTGCGGGCGCTGGGAGCGTCGGCCGGCGGTGACCCGGCGCCCGCGCCGGCCGCCGCCGCCGCGCCGCCGCTGCGCGCGATGGGCCTGTCGTTCCGCAACGACCTGGGCAACGCGGCCGGACTCGACAAGGACGGCACGCTGCTCGACCTCAGCTACGGGCTTGGTGCCGGCTTCGCCGTCGTGGGCACCGTGCTGAGCGAGCCGCACACGGGCAACGTCTTCCGCTTCCTCGGCGGTCTCTGGGAGGGCAACGCGTGGACGCCGCTGCCACTCTCCGGCGGCGCGCTCAACTCGCTCGGCCTGCCCTCCAAGGGCGTCGACGAGGCGCTGCGCAACATCGCCGCCTTTCGCGAGCGTCGGGGCGTGGCGCCGCAGCGCGTCGAGCGCGGGGCCGGGGCGGGAAGCAGGAGCCGCGCCGCCGCGCCCGCCGCCGCGTCCCCTCCGGCGGCCTTCCCAATCGGCGTCTCGATCATGGGCCACCCGGCGCACGGAGACGCGGCGCAGAAGCTCGAGGGCGTGCTGCACTGCGTGCGCCGCGCGCTGCCGCTCGCCGACTTCATCGAGATCAACGAGTCGTGCCCCAACGTGCACCACGGCGGCGGCGGCGGCGGCGGCGGCGGCGCGACCGTCGAGCTGCGCAAGCGGCTGCAGGCCGTCGTCGCCGTGCGCGACGCTGCAGCGAGGGAGCAGGGTGGCCGCCGCGTGCCGATCCTGGTCAAGCTCGGCGACCTGGGCGACCCGAAGGAGACGGTCCGCTTCCTGTCGCGCCTCGGGATTGACGGCGTGGTCGCACTCAACACGCAGAAGGACTACGATGCATTCGAGCTGCCCGACGCCGACCGTGGCCTGCTGCAGTTTTACACGCAGCGCCACGGCGGTGGGCTGAGCGGCCCGCCGATCCGCGAGCGCTCGATCGCGCAGGTGGCGGCGGCTCAGAGGGCGGTCAGGCAGCTGCGGCTCGAGAACACCTTCACCGTGATCCACGTCGGCGGGCTGCAGTGCGGGGACGACGTGCGCGCCAGCCGCGCGACGGGCGCCGAGCTGCGGCAGTGGTACACGGGCCTCATGCATGGTCTGGCCCAGCCGGCGCCCGAATCGCTGTATTCACGTATCACGGCTGCCTGAGCCTGGCCCTTGGAACTCTTTGCTGCTATAGATAGCGGGGCGTCAGAAGAAGAAACACGCCCTGAGACGTGTCTAAGACCGGTCGGGCCCGGAAAAGGCCCGGACGTCGGGCCACAAGACGCCGCCCGGCCCCACAACGCCCCCGGACGCACACACACGCACGATCGCAGGCAGCTGTGCGGCAGCCGCCGCAAGCACTACACACGCGGCATCGGTCACGCGTCAAGGCCCGACCGCACCCCGGTCATGGCCGAGATCTCCACTCCCCCGGATCTCATAGCAACGCTGCCGCCTTCGCAGCCAACGCCATGTCAACCACTTCGCCGTGCTTTCGGCCGCGGTCCTCGCAACAACGGAACACCGCGTAGAGCACGGTCAGGGGGGCGATCGCTGTGACAAAGGCGATCGCCTTGGTGGACGCAAAGTTGCTGATGAGCTCCTGCCGCTCCACGGGCGGCAGCAGCAGCAAGACCAAGCTGCCGATGAGCGCAAACAGCAAGCTCGAGGCGGTGTGGCACGCAAGGCAGCCAAACGATAGACAGCCTGTGCACCAGTGCAGGCTCCGCTCAGCGTGTGTGGCGGCCTGGCGCTGCGGGTGAGAGGCAACGCACCACAGCATTGACGAATCGGCGTCGGCAGGCAGGCCATGTGTGCACAGGCGCAGGTGCCGAGCAACGACGCTGGCACGTCCCACAGCAGCTGCCATAGCGTGCCCCAGACGAGCAGGGTCACCGTGCGTAGCACGTCACCGGGAATGAGCGTGTGCAGCAGCGCCATCACAAAGAAGGCAAAGGACAGCGAGTTGAGCAGCACCAGGAACCGCCGCCGCCGGGTGTACGGGTGCTCCGTGTGGGCGAGGAAGCACGAGATGAGCACGTGGTTGTTCTTCAGGTAGAACCACCAGTCAGTGAGCCAGCCATTGGGTGGGAAGGAAACCTGGCCGCTCAGCAGCGCCACCCGCATCGGGTCGCCCTCGAAGGCAAGGATGTCACTCGCATCCATTTTTTATGCAAACAACTTCGTAAATTTGCATCATTTTCAGATTGTCGCGACACCAAGATTCTGTCATATGAGGTGCCTTCTTCTCGCGCTGCCTGCATTCGTGGCGGCGCTGCGGATGCCTGTCACAGCGCGCTCCGCGGCGCCTGCGATGGCCGCCAAAGACGCGCTCATCATCTGGGACTGTGACGGCGTGCTGGTTGACTCGGAGGCGCTGCTCAAGACGGCGGAGGTCGAGGCGCTGCATGCGGCGGGCTTCTCGCAGGTGACGGCAGACGACTGCAACCGGATGTTCTCCGGCTTCGCGCCCGAGGCTGGCGCTGAGAACTTCCTCAAGGAGTTTGGCGAGGAGCTGCCCGAAAACTTCTTCCGCGACCAGATAGCCAACTCGGCTGAGCTCTTCCGGCAGCGGCTCGCGGCGCTCAACGGCGAGACGGTGCGCGCTCTGCACGCGGCGGGGCGCAAGCAGGTGGTGGCAAGCGGCTCGCCGCGCGACCGTGTGCTCGTGTGCCTCGAGGTGGCGGGCATTGACAAGTGCTTCTCGCCGGAGCAGATCTTCACGCGCGAGGACGTGCCCGGCCGCGGCAAGCCGCGGCCCGACATGTTCCTTCTCGCTGCCGACAAGATGGGCGTGGCGCCATCCGAATGCGTCGTCGTCGAGGACTCGACGAGCGGGGTGCGGGCGGCGCAAGCGGCTGAGATGGAGGTGATCGGCTTCCTGGGTGGCGGCCACGCCCAGTCGAGCTGGTACCGCGAGAACCTCGCGGCTTTCAACATCCCGCTCACGTACAGCGACAGCGAGCTGCTGGCTACGCTCGAGGATTGATGTTTCGATCATTGCTACGCGATGTATTCATGTATTCTCCCGGCGCTCTTTAGATTACTTTAGATCTTAGCTTTGAGTAAGCCGCCGAATTAGAAATAGAGGGGTTCAACTAGACACTACTGACACTATCTTGCGAGGCCTCGCTCGTTCGTGCGACGCTCCGGATGCTCGCAACGATCTGCGTGGCCACCGCTTCGTTGCTGACCAGCAACCCGCCACCGACCACTGTCACGCTTCAGCTGCAGCCCTTGCAGCCTGGCGACGGCGCTGGTAGCTCGGTCGTGCACTGGGAGGGCCACGCGTGGCGGGTGGTTGCGGAAGACTGGAGCCAGGCACGCAGGCTGGGCGAGGACGAGTGTGGCGAGTCGCACTTGCGCCCGGGTGACCCACAATTCTTTTTCTCGCTCGGCATGTCCGTCTTCATGGTCGTGCTCGCCGGCCTCATGGCGGGCTGCACGATGGGCCTGCTGTCGCTCGACGCCCTCACGCTGAAGCTCAAGGCGCTCGAAGGCTCAGCCGCCGAGCGCTCGTACGCCAATGCCATCCTGCCGGTGCTCTCCAACCATCACCGACTTCTCGTCTCCCTGCTGCTGTGCAACGCTGCGGCAAACGAGGCGCTGCCCATCTTCTTGGATACGATCGTAGACGCGCAGACGGCAGTCCTGATCTCGGTGACGTGCGTGCTGCTCTTCGGCGAGATCCTGCCATCGGCCGTGATGACGGGGCCGCACCAGCTCGCCATTGGCGCGGCGCTCGCACCCTTTGTGCGCGCGCTCATGCTGATCACGGCGCCGATTTCGTGGCCGATTGCCAAGCTGCTTGATGTGGTGCTCGGCCATCACGGTGGGATGACGCGCTTCAAGCGCAACGAGTTCAAGGCAATCATAAAGATGCAGACCGTGCGCAACAGTGCGCGCACCGCCTCCTGCCCGGCCAGATCAGCCCAAGACCCCATGCTCAAATCAGCCCGAGAGCCCACGCCGTAATCTGGCTGTGACCTGCGTGTCGTCTGCGCAGCCAAGAGCAAGATCAATGTCGAGAAGTTCCAAAGCTTGGTCAGCACCGCTGTCAGCAATAATCGCGCATCGACGGTCGGCAGCTCTGCCGGCGCGACGAGCGCGCCAGTGCTGCCCTCGTTCGTCCGGCAGAATTCTACGGGCACGAATGCCGCCAACTCACTGCGCAACGTTCTCGCCGAGCAAAAGTCGGGCATGTCGGGCCGGCTCGAGACACCTGGCACCACTGCCACTGCCAGCGGCGGCCACGAGCGCGTCAAGTTCGCGGAGAGTGTTGAGGTGACCGGTGGTTCGGGTCGCTCCGATTCGGGACGGTGGGGTGACGGACGGCTGCCGTCGCCGACGGCCAGCGAGGCCGACACTACCGTTGCGCGCAGCAGCGTGAGGCTGGGCGACGACGAGTTCTCCGATGACGAGGTCACGATCCTCCACGGCGTGCTCAACCTGCAGACCAAGTGCACGCGCGCGCTTCTCGACCAAGCCTACAACTCGTTCGCCAATTTGCACATGGTGTCGTTCGACGAGAAGATGAACTACGAGACGATGGACATGCTCATCCGGTGGGGCCACTCGCGCGTGCCCGTCTATCGCGGCCGTCGCAACAACATCGTCGGGCTGCTGCTGATTAAGGAGCATTTGCTGCTCGACCCAGATGACGAAACGCCTATCGCGGAGCTGCACATGCGCAAGCCAGCGCTCGCGCACCCGGAGTCATCTGTCTTCGCGCTGCTCAATACCTTCCAGACAGGCAAGTCGCACATGGCGCTTGTCACCGAGGACATCGGCACCATCGAGGCGTGCTGGCGCAATGGAGAGGATGTGCCGGAGCACGTGACCATCCAAGGTGTCTGTACGATCGAGGACGTCGTCGAGGAGATCATCGGCGAAGAGATCATGGACGAGACCGACTATGCCGAGAACGCAGCCGCGCCGCCGCCGTTGCTGCCCGTGCGCTCGACGAGCGCCGTCGCCATCGCCCCTCGCTCAGAGGCGGAACTCTCCGCGTCGTATGGCCCCAGCGACCCGCTCCTTGGGGAAGGCAGCAACAATAGTGGAGGGAGGGCGATGCCTCTGCCTCCCGACGAGCTGCGCTTCGGGGAGACGCTGTGACATATTGCGCTTTGCGGTGCAGGCAAACATGACACGTGCGGAGTTGGACTGGCTCAGGATTCAGTACTCCGCTTGGGCGCTGGACCAGCAGGTGCGGCACGAGCATCGCCTGAGTATCCCGAATCCGAGCGTCCCTAAATACCTTCTCTTGCCGCCCTCGGCATTGATCCTATTCTTGTGTAATACTGCTAGTAGGAGCGCTGGGATTCCTTCCGGATCAAAAATACCTCATGAATAGATACATGAATACTAAGTACTTTACTTTAGATACTTTAGATCATTGCTTTTCCTAAGCTGCCGGTCAGGAGAGCCCACGTGGGGAGACACTGAACCTACTAATAGTACTAAGTTTTCCTCTCGAATTATGCCTGATGTAGACGCGGCGAAGCCTCGCACGGAATCGCTTGTCCGCAACTACACGACGCGCCACGCGCGCATAGATGCCGAGGGTCAAGAGGTAGTGGTCGTGGGCGCATGCTGCAAGTTCTTCGTGAAGGCTCCATGGGCGATCGCACTGATCACCGGCTTGAGCACGGTCGTGCTATCGGGCGTCGGCCTGATGCCCATGGAGGGGCTCGTCCCCAAGAACACTGGCTGGACCAACCGCGAGAGCGTCGTGCAGCAGTCCTGGGCATCGTTTGAAGTGCTACGCGACAGTCGGTACGACGGGGAGCAGCCACCGCCGCCGCCTCCTGCTGCTCAGCGCCGCCAGTTGAGGTGGGGCAGCACGCCGCTCGATGGTCGTCGCCTGTGGGAGCCACAGCTCGCCAACGCCGAGGAGCGGCGAGGGCCGCTCCTCTATCAGGATCCAACACCATCCCTCTCACTCTTCCGCGAGTGGCAGCTGTCCGAGTACAAGTTCGTCTACGACACCTTCGGTGCCGGGATCCTGCAGCCCGATGTCGTATCGTCGATGATTGCTCTCGAGCGGGCGGTGCTGGACTTCCCAGCCTGGCAGAGCTACTGCAAGCTAGAATACAGCAACGGCTACGACTGCGATAGCGCTGCGGATGCCGGAGCCTGCGGCGTAGCTGCGCTGCCACGCAAGTCGGCATGTGCCACGCCACAGTCGTTGCTGAGCTACTTGCACACGAATGACGCCAAACACGAGGCCGAATGCCGCCAGGGTTTCTGTGTAAGCCGCACACTGCAATCGCGAGCATGTCACACGCGCAAACGAGGTCCCTTTCTCACCCCCCCTCCACCACCACCACCCACGCTCACCTGCCCTCGCCTGGCTCCTCCCCTCCTCCCCCACGCAATTCCCACCCGGAGCTCTGTGCTACCCACATTTGCAGCATACTTTCGGCCAGCCTGTGGAGGATCCGACGACGTACGGCACTTTTATCGATCTTTGCGCCGCAACGTCCGCAGCTACCATGATTGCCTTCCCAACGTGGCAAACCTTCCAGTCGGGCATATCTGACGCCATGAGCGCCGGCGCGAGCGCCAAGGCCATATCCGCCGCTGCTGGGGAGACGGTCGAGCTGCAGCTCGCTGCCCTGGCCGCCGCAGCCAGCGCGGTGGTGCCGAGCGACGTAGCCGCTGACGGCACTGGGATCACATACCGCGGCTTCGGCAAGTTCCCTTGCGTGTCGACGGTATTTGACTGGCGTGACGGCACTCTCGCACCGGAGGCACAGTGGCCACAGCTCATCGACGACGAAATGTGCACTACGTCGACGAAGGCGGTCGCCAACGTCATCCTCTCCGAACGGCGCAACACGAACGACACCGACATGGCTTGCGACGGCTCGAGCTTGTACGCGCGCTCGCGCTTCCTCGTCGGCTACCCACTCTACGAGGATTTGACCAGCGGCGACGTCGCCGACGATTGGGGCGAGACTGCGCAGCGCTTCGAGGATGAGGACGACTTCCGGTGGGACATGGCGGCGCACATCGACGTCGAGGTTACCAAATACTCGGCGACGCCCGCCAAGGCACGCGCGGCTGCAACGGGCCCGTCTGGTGACAAGCAGCTCAACATCTTTTGGGTGGCAACGCTCGGCGGCAACACATTCGCGCTCTTCATGGCCGACTTCGTCTACTCTCTGTTTTCGATTCTCTTCATCTTTGTGTACCTGTGGTTCAACGTTGGATCTCTCGTGCTCGCGCTCGCCGGCCTCTTTGAGATTATCTGCTCATTTCCGCTCGCGCTCTTCTTTTGGCGCAAGATAATGGGGCAGAACAACATCGACTTCCTCACTTTCGTCGGTGTCTTCCTGATCCTATGCGTCGGCGCCGATGACATGTATCTCAACATGAATCTCAAACCCTCGACCAGCATGATAGTGCGACAATCTGATACGCATTCCTCCCCCCCACACCACCCCTCTCCGCCGGAACAGCTTTGTCTTCATGGACACGTGGAAGGCTTCACGCACTGCGCCTCACTCGATCTCTGGCTCGATGGAGACACGCTTCGCCTGGACGTGGAAGCGCGCCGCCGGAACAATGCTCACGACGACGCTGACCACCGCCATTTCGCTGATCTGCACCGCGGCCTCGCCGGTGCCCGCAGTCAGGGCGTTTGGCGTTTTTGGCGCGCTGCTCATCGTTGCGGACTATGTGTTGGTAATCACCTGGTTTCCATCCGTGGTGCTGCTGCACGCCAAGGCGTGTGGCGGCTGCGAGTCGTGTGAGGCCAAGTGCTGCTGCCGAGCGCCCAAGGAGCAGTCGTGCTGCGAGGGCGGCTGCGGACCGAACACTAAGTACGACAACGAGCCTCCCGAGGAGCGCGCCATTACGCGTTTCTTGCGGGACAAGGTAGCGCCGTTTCTGAACAAGGCGAAGTTCGTGCTGGTGTTCATCTCGCTTGCCATCTTCGCTGGTTCGATCCTGGGGTACGTACTCGGGTTCGAGAAGGCGTCGAAGATCCCACTTTTTAAGGCATCGCACCCCCTTGAGCAGGTCCTGCACATGGAGGCCTATGCATTCAAGTCGTCCGGCATCGAGCACCTGCGCGTCCATCTCCAGTATGGAGTCGACGTCACACAACCATTCGAGTTCCAGAAGAACTCGCAGATCCTACCCGACGCCTACGGCCTCGACAATGACGACGATCGTGCCAGGTACGTGCCACTCGATTTTGAGCCAGACGTGCAGCTGGCAATCGTCGCACACTGCGAGGCGGCGCACGCCATCGCCGGCACATTCCCTGATAAATTGGTCGACACCAGCAGCGGCCCCGAGGGCTACGCGCTTCGCGGATGCTACTGCTTGCTGAATGAGATCAAGCAATGGGTGGCCGACGGCGCTTCGGCAACGGCTGCCGCCCAGCCCTCCTTCCCGTTCGCAAGCGAGGCGGCGCTGCTCGATGTGGTCAAGGCGTTCATCAACGAGCACGGCGTCTGGAATCACTCTAGCCAGGAAACCGTCCAGTCCCACTACAACTATCTCCGGTCGGAGGAATCGGGGCTCAACGGGTACACCTGGCGAACCGGCTTTGTGCTCAACGACGTCGGCGACGACATCATCGGCTACTATGCAACCTTCAACTCATCAATCCCGCCCGCCGCTGTCGAAGGTCAGATCTTTGGTGGTGACGTCAACATCCTCAAGCCCGCCTTCGACAAGTGGGCCCGCTTCCAGCAGGAGCATTGCGTGGGCTCTGCCGCCCCGTGCGTCTTTGCGTCCGATGTCTTCAACTTCATGGACCTGCTCACGTCGCTCGCTGACTTTGCGCTCTCGACCGTGCTGATCTGCCTCGCCGCCTCATTCGTGGTCCTCACCTTCGTCACTGCCAACGTGCTCGTCGCACTGATTACCACCACTTGCGTCACCATCGTGATCTTTTCGACCATCGGCGAGTGCCGCCCCAAATCTCCGAAACCGAACCAGCCAAACGGCATGCTTCCAGATGCACACGCCCAACGCCCGTCCTACGCGTCGGACCGTGACGTTGCCACAACCTGCAACGTTGCCTCTCAGGTTTGATCATCCTCGCCGGCTTCAAGAACGGCATGTACGAATCGATTTTTACCATTCTGGTCGTTGGGATGGCGATCGATTACGCTGTCCACCTCGCCCATTACTACAATGAGGCGCAGGGCACCCGCTACCAGAAGGCACAGGCCGCTATTCACGGTGTCGGCGTCTCAGTGCTGGGCGGTGCCGTCACGACCATGGGTGCAGGTATCCCACTCTTCGCCACGGTCGTGATCTTCTTCTGGTGAGTCGCTACTGCCGTCGCTCCTATTCCTCTCCGCGTGCAGTCCTTCCCTGCCCGACCACACGCGCTCTATCCCCCCTCCCCTCCCACCCACCCTCATTCCCACCACTGCCAAAACCCTTGATCATCATCAGGACCTTAGCCAACTACATCTTCTTTGTCGCGATGAGTGCAATCATCATGTCGTTCATCTTTTTGATTCCAGTTTTCATGATCTGCGGACCGCAGGGCGAGCAGGGCGATCTGCGCGTGCTTTTTCGCATGTGCGGTCTTGGCAAGGAGAATGAGCCGGCCGCCGCCGCCGCCGCCGACTCGGAGGCATCGGCAAAGGCAGCAGAAGAGGCGGCGACACTCGCGACGCAGGCCGAGGCAGCCAGGCTGAAGGCGGAGGCAGCGGCGAACAAGCTGGACGGCACCAACGAGGTTCACCAGAGCGTGTAACACAGCATGGTGAGCAACTAGATTCTTCGGTCTCGACATCGGGGTCCAGGGGGGCTGTCAGGGGCTGGTCAGGGGACAGAAACAAGGACAAGTACAAGTGCAATGAGCACTGTGTTTATAAATACAGCGATAGGAGAGAGTGAGACTCATTGGCCCCGAAAAATCAGAATCGTGAAGGCCCGGCGTTTGGCACACACGACACATTTCTCGTCTACAAGCCCACGCTTATTCACCCTAAAGTATTCACGCCTTGATACAAACAGTAGAGGGGTCCCCATTACCAAAGCACGCTCAGATGGTGGGTGCAAACGTAAAAGAGGGCTTTGGGGGTTCTGGAAGAGACAGAGGCGCGCAGCGCCCGTCACGACCAGGCGCCACGAAGACCACGTCGAGGTCGATGGCGAGGCTCGAGCTGAGCGCCCTGTCGCTCCAGTCGTCGCTGCGTCGTGACGCGTCTACAATTTCGTCGCTGGCCAACTCCCACCATCGCGGGACCTCCTGACCCGCTTTGCCGACCGCACTACGGCTGCCGCTGCCATTCAGTCCGCTGGTCAGGTGATCAACGTCGAGGTCGAGAAGCACCGCGGCCATGTCCAGGCCAAAGCTCGGCCACAGCGTGCGCCCCATCTCGTCAAGGGTGCGCAGGAAGATTGGTGCGTGCGGCACTGCGTCAGATGCCGCCGCGCCGTCGCTGCGCAGCTTCCTGTGAGAGCCCTTCGGCGAGCCCTTGGGCTTGGAGCCTGGCGGCATGTCCGCGGTGGCCCGCGGCGGCGGCCTCGTCTCTGCGCTGAGTCCATCGCTGCCTGCAGCGACCGCCCTTTTCCGGGCGGAAGCCGCATGCGGCGACTCTGTTGCCCCGTCCATCGCTGCCTCCGCCGCCGCCGTGCCGGGCGGCATGCCCACAGTCGAGAGCAGCGGCTTCTGCAGCAGCTCCGCCCCGTCGTCGAGCGCCTGCGACGCGAGCCACGGGTGGGCGCACACGCCATCGGCGGTCAGGCGCTTCGTGACGTCGCGCTCCAGCATCGAGAGCACCAGCCGCTTGGCGGGCGAAGAAACGTGCTTCCACGCCGCCGACGTGCACATGGCGTCCTCCCGCATGATCTGTCGCAGCATATCGACCGTGTCCTGGTCCTGATTCCAAGGGCACTCGCCGGAAAGCATCACGAAGAGCGTCACACCGAGCGACCAGATGTCGGCCGGCAGCCCATACGGCCGCCCCTGCTGGATCTCGGGCGCCCAGGCCGCCACCTCGGGAGCCACGTATGCCGGCGTGCCGCACAGCCCATGCAGCGTGTTGGTGCTCCGCTGACACTGCTTCGCTGTCCCGAAGTCGATCACCTTGACCTTGAGCGTGCGCAGCGACTGCGAGCTGCCTTGGCCGGCAGCTGAGCTGCTGGCGCGCGACGAGGCGGCCCGCTCGGCGCCGCCGCCGCCGCCGAAGAGTGCGTCGGTCGAAGCCGAGCGGGGAGCGGGCGCCATGCAGATGTTCTCGGGCTTGAGGTCCCGGTGTGCCCAGCCGTGTCTGTGCAGGTGGCGTATCGCACGGGCCAGCTGTGCGAACAAGACAATGGCGTCCTCCTCCGAAATTGCACCGCCAGCTGTCTCGATGGGCACGAGTAGGTCGCCGCTATCGAGGAGCTCGAGCCCAAACGCGAGCTGTGTGGGCGTGCACCACACCCCCTGCAGTTGCATGACGTTTGGGTGGCATGGCAGCGCACTGAGAGCCTTGAGCTCGGCGCGCGCCATCGCCATCGCCGTCGCCTCGGCCGCATCGGAGCGATCGGCCAGCTGTCCGAACTCGAGCACCTTTAGCGCGAGCGGCTCGCCATCTGCAAGGCGCCGAGCGCGGTAGACAGTCGCACACTCGCCGCAGCCCAGCGCCTCCTGCACCTCGAGCGCCTCTCCCAGCGAGCCGAGCTCCATCACCTGGCCTCGGCCGAGCCCAAGCAGGAACTCGCAGCGATCGGCGGTCAGCTTTTCGTTGCTCTTTCGCATGATCTCGAGCTGCGCCTCCACCCAGCGTGCCTGCGGGATGACCTCAATCTCGACGAGCGCCTCGGGCACCGGTGCTCGCGCGGCGGGGGTCGCAGCGATGGGTGGCGTGACGGGCTTGCTCTTGGAGGCCGCCTTGCTCGCGGCCTTGCTCGCGTCTTTGCGCAACAAACCCATGGCGCGTAATCGGAGTGCTGTTTTTTGGGTTATGATAGACTCGAGTAGAAGAACATTGCGTTCCACGTGTTGCGAGCGACCGGTAAAACTGGTAAACAAGAACACCGCGTTCCACGCGACCAAGGGTGGACCACCCTGGCGCTGAGGCGCCGGCCAGGTGTGGAGTTCCGGGGCATGATAGATTTACTTAGTTACACGACAATGGATCTTCACGCGGCTTGGCCGGTGGCGGGGTGTCGCTCGTCGTCGCGGCTGCTCGGCGCCTGTGTCGCGTCCTCTTCCTCCAACGTCATGTCAGGCTCCCGGCAGTTACGCGGAACGCATGTGCCTAGTTGCTTCGTCGCTCTCGGTGGATATAAGAGGAAGGAGGTTGATAGGGAACAGCGCTACAGCGGACATGCGCGTGCCAAGTTTGTGTGACGTAATAAGGTTTGGGGTGGTGGTGATTATCAGCGCAAGTAAGAGAAATCGGGGGAGGGAGGCGGTGGCTTGCGGCGCATTCCTTCCTTACCATAGTTAGAAAGAAAGAAAGAGCAGCGGACCCATTCTAGTTGTTGATATTTATCTTCTTACTTACTTCCCCGCGGTTAGTATCCCACCCGACAAGGGACGGGCTGTCGATTGACGACACTTAGCCTAGCGGTTTGCTTTGTCGCCCCACTCTCGCCCTTCGCCCTGGTTTGAGGTTATTGTTGTTTGTGGATTCCTGCTGTTTAAGCTGTTTAAGCAGAGCTCTCCCCGTGGTTCCCAGTTTACTGGCGAGCGGAAGTCTGTTTGTGGACGGTTTTGTAATCCAGCATTAAAATATCATAGTACGTGTTTTCATGGACGCCGCACTCGCGCTGCGCGACTCACTGCGCGGCACGCGCTGCGCCGCATGCCACCCCACCACGCTGGTGCGGCTGCAGGCGACCACCTGCGACTTTGTCTGGCTCAGCGCGCCAGACGGGGCGCGCACGCTACTCAAGCTGGTCGCCGACGATGGCGTCGCCGCTGCCGGCAAGCCGCTCCTGCACGTTGGCGATGATTCGCTGTCGGAGCTGTGCTGCTCCGTTGGAGACGTCGTACGTGCGCTGACCGTGCGTGCTGGCGCGGTGCGTCCGTGGTCCGAGCTGCTTCTGGCGCCAGCCGACGGCGCCACTGCGAAATCGCTCCCATCGTCTGCCGCGGTGCTCGAGGCCCTGAGCCACGGCCGGCCATGCGTGAGACACGCGTGGCGGTGCGACTGCCGGTGTGATCGTCCGCTCTTACCACAGCGTGGTCACTGCCTGCGACTGAGGCTCGCTACGCGCGCTGAGCCGCTCGAGTGCGCCTTCCGGTGCGAGGCAGTGGCCGGTGCGGCGACCGCGGCAGCGGCATGGCTGGTCGATGGGAAAGCAGCGCAGACGCTGCCGTCCACGGTGACACAACAGCTCGCATTGTGGGGCTACGTTGGCGCCTCCACACGCGTGCGTTTCGTCGAGAGCCCTGTGCTGCTCTCGACTCCTGCCACAGAGGCTGCCGCCAATGCCGCCGACGCCATCGGGCGCCTCTCCCTCGGCGATCGCGAGAGCGGTGGCGGCGAGGCGGAGGTATCAAGCGCGCAGCTGCTCCGCACGCTCCTCACCGCCTTTCAGAAGAAAAGTGTCGGCGGTGGCAGCTGTGAGTCCGTGGCGACGGAGGCGTGCTCGTCGGCGCTGCTCTGCGGCCCGTCAGGAGCCGGCAAGAGCGAGGCGGCGCGTGCAGCCTGCACGGCGCTGCAGTTACCGCTGCTGCGTCTGACACCAGCCCAGCTGCGCGACATGCTCTCGGGCGGGAGCGACGGCGGAAGCGGAGGCGGCGCACGGGCGCTGCTGCTGCACGCGAGGCGGTGCGCGCCGAGCGTGCTCTTCTTGGATGACGTGGACGCGGTGGCCTCGCCGCGCGCCGCCGACACGGAGGGCGTCTCCGGCGGCGGAGGCGAGGCACTGCCGCTGCTATGCGCACTCCTCGAGCTAGTTCGTGCAGCGCTGACAGGTGGACGCAGCGGCTGCATCTTCGTGCTCGCGGCCTGCGCGTCGCCATCACTGCTGCACCCGGCGCTCCTCTCGCAGCTCCGTGTCACTGTGAGGCTCAGCCTGCCCCCGCCCCTTCTGCGCACGGAGATCCTGCGCGCCACGGCGACGCAGCAGGTGCTGCTGCCGCCAGCGCCACGGCTGGCGCGGGCACTCGCGTCGCGCATGCACGGCTTTTCGGCTGCGGACGTTGGGGCCGTCTGCGAGGAGGCGAGGCTGGCCGTGCTTGGGCGAGGCGGGGCCAGCGAAGAGGAGGGCGGCGAAGAGGGCGAAGGCAAGGGCGAGGGGAGCACCCGAGAGCGCCTTGTGGGGCGGCCGGAGGCACTGGCAGAACCGTCCGAGGAGGAGTGGTGGGATGCGGTGCGAAGTGTGCAGCCATCGGGCCTGCTGGGCCTTTTGGGCGAGGGGAGCAGAGGCGGAGCATCAGCCACAGCGCAGGCGCCCGATGCGCAGACGGGAGGCTCCATCGAGCCGCAGCCCTTCGCCACCACCGCTGCCATCCACGCAGCGCCACCGATACTGGCGCCCCCGGCCGGCGGGGATGCTGACGGTGGCGGTGGTCGCGACGGCTGGGGTGCAGTGGGCGGCCTGGGAGGAGTGAAGCGGCGGTTGCAGCTGCTCGTCCAGGCGCCGCTCGAGGCGCCTAGCCTGTGCGGCAGGCTCGGCCTCGGCGCAGGGCCACGCGGCGTGCTCCTATACGGCCCGCCCGGCACCGGCAAGACGCTGCTGGTGCGCACGCTTGCCGCTGAGGCCCGCCTCAACCTGATCGCCGTCGCAATCCCGCAGCTGATCAAGCCGGAGGTGGGAGCATCGGAGCGCGCACTGGCAAGCCTGTTCGAGCGCGCGCGCGCCCACGCGCCGTGCCTCCTGTTTCTCGACGAGCTCCAAGCGCTCTTTGGCAGACGTGGCGCCGTTGGCCGTGTGGGGCGTCAACTGCTCTCGCAGCTGCTTCTCGAGCTTGATGCTTTGCAGGCAGATGGCCAGGGGTTCGGCAGTTGCAGCGGAAGCGGCGGCAGTGGCAGCAGCGCGACAGTCACGCTGATCGGCGCCACCAACATGCCCGACGCGCTCGACGAGGCCCTGCTGCGGCCGGGCCGTTTCGAGTTCTCACTGTACATTGGCCCACCGCGCCGAGCCGCGCGCCATGCGATCCTCGCGCGCCAGTTGAGCCACATGCCACTGGTGGGCCACGGGGCTGATGAGCTAGCGAACGACCTTGCCGCACGCACGCCGCGCTTCAGCGGCGCCGATCTTGTGGCCTTGTGCCAGCGGGCGGCGATGCTGGCGCTCCAGCGCTCGGGTGCAGAAGGGCGGGTGGCGGGGGCCACAACCACGTCGATTCAGCTCGATCGCGACGACTTTCATGCTGCGCTGCGTGAGGTGGCCCCGTCTCTCAGCCACGAAATGCTGCTACGGCTGCGGGCGTGGGCACGCTCGCGCTCTTCTGTCGATGTGGACGATCGTTTAAACGAGCCACCGCTACAGCGAGGTGCCTGCTGAGACATGGACGAAAGATCTTCCAGATCGAACGAAGCAGATCTCTTCAAATGGAACATCATCGAGGCCCAGGCGCTGCTCGCTTCTGGCTCGGACGGTAAGACGAAAGTGAGCGCCTGTTGAGCCGGCAGCCGTGGCAAGGCTGGGGTGTTTTTTGTCGTTGTATACTATACGTTCGTCTTGCCAAGATTGCAACTGGTCGGTGTATAAAACGTTGCGTCACGCGTTAGACGTATCTGCGGCGAGAGAGAGAATGAACCATTTCCAATTAGCAATTTCCATGGTCCCATGGCCCATGGCACTTGTGTCGAACCCCACTGGGAGACCTCTGATTCGGGCGTGTAGCTCTGCTGTAGCGCTCCCACAGTAAGATAGAGCTGTTCCACACTGCCCACTAGGTGTGCGGGCGCGGGGGGAGGCGCTGGAGTGCCGGATTTGATGGGGGAGTGCAAGCAACGCAAGATCGCGCGTCAAACTTGGTGAATATAGTAAACTCTGATGAAGTTGCGTTA
>Ga0209713_10001062_pt1 | contig 16143 bp, 13 predicted proteins | sample ArcOceMetagenome_3_FD_187444 | JGI IMG/M metagenome (GOLD analysis project Ga0209713, IMG submission 187444) | Marine eukaryotic phytoplankton communities from Arctic Ocean - Arctic Ocean- Svalbard ARC20M Metagenome (SPAdes) (version 2) | ecosystem: Environmental > Aquatic > Marine > Oceanic... | reverse complement strand
AGGGGGAGTTCCAGTTTTCATTCTACCAGACTGAAAACCAAAGCTTAATAAATCTTCAGTGATTCCTGTTGATGCTCTTTCCCCAGCTCTTCCTCCACCAAATTGTTTTTCTCCAATATGTATAGTCCCATTTAAAAAAGTGCCGTTAGTTAATACGACGGATTTAGATCTTATTTCAATGCCTAGGGAAGTTTTAACTCCAACGACTTTTTCATTTTCGATTATCAAACTAGAAACCATTTCTTGATAAAAATCAAGATTTAAGGTTTTTTCCATCATATCTCTCCAGGTTTCAGAGAAACGCATGCGGTCACTTTGAACTCTGGGACTCCACATTGCAGGTCCTTTAGATTTGTTTAACATTTTAAATTGTATCGCTGTTTCGTCAGAAACAATTCCACTGTACCCTCCTAGTGCATCAATTTCGCGAACTATTTGACCTTTTGCAATTCCACCCATAGCCGGGTTACAAGACATCTGTGCAATATTTTGTAAATTCATTGTAATCAACAATGTTTTTGATCCTAAATTCGCTGCTGCAGATGCCGCTTCAGATCCGGCATGTCCAGCGCCAACTACTATAACATCATATTCGTTTGGAAACATAGTATTCTGTTTGTTTTATTAGTAACTAAAATTTAGTTTAAGATGTTTCACGTGGAACATTGGATTTAAAAAAATTAACCTTACTCATGATTTTTCAATAGCGTGCAAATATAGTTAAATAACTTACAATCAGTTTGTTAAAATCGTATTAAATTGATTTTCAGTATACTATAAAAAATCTCTCAAGGATAGTGCTTTGTTTTCTTTGACTCTCATTAAATCAGCGTCTTTTTTAGTTTTATCTTTATAGCCACAATAGTGCAATACACCATGAATAATAACACGGTGTAATTCATTTTCAAAAGTGGTATTAAATTTACTAGCGTTCTCTTTAACTCGTTCTACTGAAATAAAAATATCGCCATTAATCTGATTTCCTAAACTATTATCAAAGCTGATGATATCAGTTAAAGTGTCATGCTTTAAAAACTCTACATTTAGCTTATTTAGGTATTCATCATCACAAAAAATATAACTAAGTTCTCCTTCCTCAAGATTTTCATTTGATATAATAACAGATATCCAGCTAGCAACTTTTTCTGGGTTTTGTAAATTAAATGTGGTCTCTGAAAAAAAATCAATCATTTTTATTCTTAAAATATTCTTGTACTTTTTGTTTGTATTCTAGGCGCAAAGGTAGCGCCTCTCGGTTTAAAATTTCAGTCGTGTTGAAATACTTTTTAATATCTTCTGGACTGGTGGTGATATTATTTTCAAACTTCTTCCGGTTTGTTTTAGACTCTCGTTTCGTTTCTTGACCTTGCTCAAAAGTAGCTTTATCTAATTTAAGTAATTCATGCTGAAGATTTTGCATTTTCTCTAATGTTTTTTGATCAAAACCTTTCTCTAACAACTGTTGTTCTATATTTTCCATTTCACGAAGTAAATCTCCGGTATTTCCTATCTCACCAAATTGATTTATTTTATCTTGTAACTGTTGCCTAAGCATTTGTTGTTGTTTAAATATCTCAAATAATTTACCGTTTAAGTCTTCTTCATTTCCATAGCCTTCTTCACCTTTTTGTTTTCCCTTTTTTCCATTTTTGCTATTCCCATCTCCTTCACCCTGACCCTCACCTTTTCCCTCTCCCTGGCCTTTTCCTTCTTTTCCTTTTCCTTCTTTTCCTTTTCCTGTTTTCCCTTTTTCACCAAGACCATCTTTCATTTTTTTATTAAGACCTTCTTGCTTTTTAATAATGTCTGGTAATTGAAACCCTTGGCCCTCTCCTTCACCTTTGCTTTTTCCTTTTCCTTTACCCTTTCCTTTTCCTTTTCCTGAAATACTCATTTGGTCCTGCATACTTCCTAGAACATCACTTAATAAAATAGCTAATTCATTAGCGCCAGTAACTATATATTGTTGACTTGAAATTCCTTTTCTAACTTCATTTTCAGCTAAACGCTCTAAACTCTTGTTTAAATTATAGGCAACATCCGTTAGATACTTATTTATTTTTCCACCCAACATTGGCTGTCTTAAAGACAAGGTAAACAGGCTATCATCCACATGTTCAAAGTTTTGTTTTAATTCATTTTGCTTAATTAATTTTTTTCCAAACAAAGGGCTTCCATAACCGGTAGTTTTAAATTCTCCCATTAAGTCTTCTTGCTCAAAAGAAAAAACTACTAAATTATCTAATATTTGGCGCAGCATTTCCAAATCTTCATCGAGTGTTTCCATTTGACCAGATTGCATTTGCATCTGCATCTGCTTTCCCATCTCCTTCATTTTTTTAGCTGCTTTTTTTTGTCTTTTTGAAGCTTCTTTCTTATCACCACTGTCTAAGTTATCACTCGCCTTTTCTTGTTCTTCTTTAACTTCTTCTTCCCCTTTTTTATCATCGGGAATATCCATAGGATCCTTTAATTCCTTGTTCTCTTTTTGAAGCTCTTCTTTTTCTTTTGTATATTTTTCAAACTTTTCGTTTATTTTTTCTTGTTCTTCCTTCGTGTTTTCTTCTTCTGGAGCATCAGCTAGTTTCTCCTGCTCTTCTGCAAGTTTATTTAATTCTTCGGCTAGCTTTTCGGCCTTTTTAGTGACATAATAGCGTTTGGTTAACTCTACTAATTGCTCAAGGTTTTTTTCTTGATTTTTATTTTGTTTAGAAAGCTTTTCTAATTTTTCAGTTAACTCTTCTTTTTCAATTTTTTCTTGAAGTTTTTCAAGCTCGTCCAGGAGTTTTTCGTTTTTCTTTAACTGCTCTTCATTTTCTTGAAAGCGTTCTTTTAATTGCTCCTTAAAGGGATCTTTTTCTTTCTTTTCCAGTTGAAAATTTTCTAAATTCTCTTTTAATTCATTTGAGAATTTTTTCATCATTTTTTCTTGCTGTTTCTGATTTTTAAGGAACTTTTCGAGTTTCTTTTTATCGTTCCAGTTGAGTTGATTTTTTTCTTTTTGAATTTTTGATATCTCTTCTAGTGTTTTGTCTTGCTGCATCATATCCTCTAAAGACTTATCCAACGCTTTGATGCTTTGCTCTTGGTTTTGAAGCTGTTCGTTTTCAATTTCATCTTGCGTTAGTTTTCTGAAAGAATAAACTGCAGACTTGCTAGATTTAAAATTATGGAGCACATCATTATCAAAAACTTGAAAATAATAATCATATGAGACTCCATCGGTTAACAATAAATTACCTGGGAAATTATAAACAAACTGTTCAAAATTTGATGTATTTATCTTTAAGGGTATCTTTTGTTTCTTCTCTTCTTCTCTTGAAGGATAATAAACTAACTGTAATTTTGTAAGCCCATAGTCATCTGATACATTACCCAAAAAATACAACCTTTGACTATCCGTGCTGTCTTTTTTGGAGGCTACTTTTATTTCCGGATACTCATCTCTTATTACCTTTAAGGTAAACGAAAGATTTTCATATTCTTTTAGATTTTTATTAGATGTCGTGATTGCATAATCTAATTGAGTAGACACCTTTTTTTCAAGATTAAAGTTTTTTTGATTCTGAGAAAATAAATATGATGAGTCCTTTGTTTTTAAAACAACTTTATCGGTGTTTTTTGTTTGAATATTCCATGTAACTTTTGTTCCTTGAGGAATAATTGCATTTCCTGAACTTTCTAAAACCTCATCTTTTTTTCCTGTATAATTCGGATAGTCTAATGTCATTTTAAAATTAACTAAAGACGGTGTTTTTATGACATTCAAGGTGTATTTTTTAGAACTCACTTGATTGGCTTTTAAGCTAAATTCAATTGGCTTTATCGGTTGCAGAAACGTATGCTCAAAAACTCCGGGAGCAACTTGTATTAAATAATAGGTTTCGTTATTAAAAAAAATGCTGGCGTTTTCTGGCAAATATTCTCCAACCGTCTTAATTTTTAACGTAAAACTCTTGTTTTCTATAGCGCTAAGATAATTGTTTAAAACCTGAAACTTAAAAGGTGCTGGTGGCTCATATGCAATATCATAATTTACGACTCTTTTGTAGCTGCTTGAAAAAATTTCTTTTTCTCCTAATACAATACACAGTAAAAATATAATTACAGGGATTGCTGCATACTTAAGATATTTTCTGTTGGTTTTAAAATTGATGGCTGTTTTAAAAAGAATCGGTTGTAAATCGGTAGATTTTTGATCAATACTCGCAAGTAAAAGTTCGGATTCTCGTTGATTTTGATTCAACTGAATAACGTTTAAAAGCTTATCGCTAACTTCTGGAAAATGATTCCCTATTAATTTAGAGGCCTCTTCGTGAGTTATTCCTTGTTGAAGATTAAACAATTTTGATAAAGGCATGGCTATAAATCGAACGAACAAAGCGGCTTCTACCAATATAAAAGCCCAAAATAAAATAGTTCTTCCCAGGGGGTTTAACCATAAAAAATATTCAATAAGTAAAGTAATAATAAGGTATAAGAGTCCTATAGCGAAAAAAAGAATGACTCCTTTTATTAATTCGCTAGTATAGTATTTCTTAATAAATTGCTCCAGCTTTTGCTGAATTATTGAAAAACTATTCATTGCTTAAATACGATAGATATATAATGCCGAAAATACTATATTAATTTTAATCTGCTTGTTAATATTTTGTTGCAAAAATTAAACCAAATTATACTTTTAATAAGGCCTTCGGGAATTGTACCTTTGTTTCATCATTTTTAAGAATTTACATATGTCTAAAAAAGTAAGAGTTCGTTTTGCGCCAAGTCCAACCGGCCCTTTACATATTGGAGGGGTAAGAACAGCCTTGTTTAATTATTTGTTTGCTAAAAAACACGGAGGAGATTTTATTTTACGTATTGAAGATACCGATCAAAACAGGTTTGTAGAAGGAGCAGAAAAATATATAGTTGAAGCGCTCAGTTGGCTAAATATTTCGTTTGATGAGGGTGGAGGAAAAGGAGGGAAATATGGTCCTTACCGACAAAGTGAACGAAAAGGTATCTATAAACAATATGCTGAACAGCTTATTGCTACTGGAAATGCTTATTATGCTTTTGACACCTCTGAGGAATTAAATTTTCACAGAAAAGATCATGAAGAGAAGGGAAAAACCTTTATATATAATTGGCATAATAGAGAAAAGCTAAACAACTCTATCTCGTTGTCACAGGAAGAAGTGACGGCAAAAATTAAAAATGGCACCGATTATGTGGTTCGTTTTAAAATGCATAATTCTAAAGTGGGCTCAGAAAGCATTATTTCGACACAAGATATTGTAAGGGGTCAGGTATCTTTTAAAAAGGAACTTTTAGACGACAAAGTATTATTTAAAAGTGACGGTATGCCAACGTATCATTTAGCAAATATTGTAGACGATCACTCTATGAAAATCACTCATGTAATTCGCGGTGAGGAATGGCTGCCTTCAGTACCGTTACATATCGCTTTATACCAAGCGTTCGGTTGGGAAGTGCCAGAATTTGCTCATTTACCTTTAATTATGAAACCTGTTGGTAAGGGGAAGTTAAGTAAGCGCGATGGTGATAAAATGGGGTTTCCTGTATTTCCAATTCAATGGAAAACTAAAGAAGGGGAAGTGTTTTCTGGTTATAGAGAAGACGGTTATTTTCCTGAAACAGTAATAAATATGCTAGCTTTATTAGGTTGGAATCCAGGTACTGAACAAGAAATATTCAGCTTAAGCGAATTAGTAGAATCTTTTGATTTAGATAGAATTAACAAAGCGGGGGCTAAGTTTGATCCAGAAAAAACAAAATGGTTTCAACATCATTATTTACAAGTAAAAGACAATAAAACGTTAACAAGTCTGTTTTCAAAACTATTAGAAAACAAAGGTATTGTTACTAATAACGATATTTCAATTATAGTGGCATCAATAAAAGAACGTGCTACTTTTGTGAATGATCTTTGGGAGCAAGGCAATTTCTTTTTTGAAGCTCCAACCGAGTATGATGAAAAAGCTTCAAAAAAAGTATTTAAAGAAGGAACTTGTGAAATAATGACCAAGGTGTTAGGTCTTCTAAATGAGTGCAACGAGTTTACTTCAGATGAAGTTTCAAGACGAGTAAAAGAATGGCTTACAAGTCAAGAAATTGGTTTTGGTAAAGTGATGATGCCCTTAAGGCTTTCTCTTGTAGGAGAGATGAAAGGGCCGGACGTGTTTGATATTGCGGCTATTCTTGGTAAAAAAGAAACGATTAGTAGGATACAGAAAACAATCTCTTTTTTGTCTTAAACTGATTTATTAAAGGTAAGACAATTTAAGAGCTGTTTATTTTAAAGTTCTCATTTACTAAATAATTACTAAAAGCTCCACGATTTAAAAAGCAAAAAAAAGGTCGTCGCGCTTATTTTTGGTATTAACTCTTAGGTAAAAAAGAAAATAATTAAACACATAAATTAAGAGAACTTTAAAAGTAATAAAAGCACCTTTTTTTGTATCTTCAACCTTGCGTTTTAATCTATAAACTATTGTTATGAATTATATTGGATTGCTTGTTATTATTGGAATTTTATTATTATTATTTGCTTCGTTTTTTATAGTGAAGCAACAAACTATTGCTATTGTTGAGCGATTTGGAAAGTTTTCTAGAGACTATGGGGCGGGAATTAATATAAAAATCCCTTTTGTTGATAAAATCGCTGGACGAGTAAACTTACGTATTCAGCAGCTAGATGTTATTGTCGAAACAAAAACAAAAGATGATGTATTTGTTCATTTAAAAATTTCAGTTCAGTTTCAAATAAAAAGAGAGGATGTATATAACGCATTCTATAAATTACAAAACCCTCACGAACAAATTACCGCTTTTATATTTGATGTTGTTCGTGCCGAGGTACCAAAAATGATATTGGATAATGTATTTGTTAAAAAAGAAGAAATAGCAATTGCGATTCAAAGAGAATTAAAAGAAGCAATGTTAAATTATGGTTATGACATTGTAAAAGCTTTAGTAACAGATATTGATCCTGATCAATTGGTGAAAATTGCAATGAACCGTATCAATGCCGCTGAGAGGGAAAAAGTTGCTGCGCAGCACGAAGGAGATGCGCAACGAATATTAATTATTGAAAGAGCAAAAGCGGAAGCTGAAAGTAAACGATTACAAGGCTTGGGTATTGCTGATCAACGTAGGGAAATCGCTAGAGGCCTTGAAGACAGTGTTGATGTTTTAAATAATGTAGGCATTAACTCCCAAGAAGCGTCAGCGCTTATTGTAGTTACTCAACATTATGACACTCTTCAGTCTGTTGGAGATGCTACTAATTCCAATTTAATTTTATTACCTAATTCTCCCCAAGCAGGAAGTGATATGTTAAATAATATGATAGCATCCTTTGTTGCCAGCAATCAAATTGGAGAGCAAATGAAAAAAGAAAATGAGGCTAAAGGGATTGTAAATAAGAAGAAAAAGTTGCCTAAGCCACCTCAAACAGATTTTGATTATTAGACAAATTAAAATAACCTTCTAAATTAGAAGGTTATTTTTTTTGCCTCTAATACCAATAACTCGTTTTTATCCTCCAATGCTTTTATTACAAACTCTTTAATTTCTGGAGTTATTTCCTGATTGTTTTTTAGCAATACCCCTAAACTCATAATTGTTACAATCCGAGTGCCTGCTTTTTTTAGGGCGGTTCCAAAGAAAGGCGCTAATTCATTATAAGAGATTTTTGTGGCTAATTCTTGAATTTTTATTTTGACTAATTCTTGTTTTTCAATAGGTAATTTTGTGTATTTTTTTCCAAAGCGCATAATTTCATTGATGGGCGGAACTTGAAGCGTTTGAGTTTCTAAAACTTGTTTTTGAGTTGGTTTTTTCTTTTCCCACGAGTCCCTTAATCCTACTGTTTTATTAAAAACAATCCTTTCTAAAGTAGTATCATCGTCCACATTAAAATATCCCAATCGTTGAAATTGGAAACTATCTCCTTTTTTTGCAGATGCCAAACTAGGTTCTACAAAAGCTTCTGTAATCGCAAGAGAACTTGGATTTATAAAGTCCATGAACGTTTTATCCTTATGGCTGTCTGGAGATTCATCTGTGAATAAACGGTCATAAGACCTTACCTCTGTTTTTAAAGCATGCAAAATAGACACCCAATGAAGCGTTCCTTTTACTTTTCTTAAGCTTTCTTTGGTTCCGGTTCCACTTAAACTATCGGAATCGTAAGAACATAATATTTGTGTGATTTTTCCTTGACTGTCTTTTAAAACGGAATCAGCTTTGATAATGTATGCGTTTTTTAAACGCACTTCTTTTCCAATACTTAAGCGAAAAAAATTATTGCTCGCGTTTTCCTTAAAATCCTCTCTTTCGATATATAGCTCTTTAGAAAAAGGAACCTCTCTAAGTCCAGCATTTATATCTTCAGGATTATTTTCGGCTATTAATAATTCTTCTTTGCCATCAGGATAATTGGTAATTATTAATTTTACAGGATTTAAGACTGCCATTACGCGTGGAACAATCTTGTTTAAATCTTCTCGAATACAAAATTCTAATAAAGATACATCAATCACGTTTTCGCGTTTTGCAACACCAACGGATTCAATAAACTTTTTAATAGCATTGGGTGTATATCCCCTTCTTCTTAAACCAGAAATCGTTGGCATTCTTGGGTCATCCCAGCCTTTTACAATGTTTTCTTCTACTAACTGGAGTAACTTTCGTTTGCTCATAACGGTATAACTCAAGTTTAGACGCGCAAACTCTCGCTGTTTTGGAGCTAACGGAAGTTCACTTGAGTTCTCCATATAAACCTCGTCTCTAAACCAATTATAGAGCTTTCTGTGGGGTTTAAATTCTAAAGAGCACAAAGAGTGTGAAATTTGTTCAATGTAGTCACTTTCGCCATGTGTCCAATCATACATTGGATAAATACACCAATCGTTTCCTGTTCTATGATGTCTTTTCTTTAAAACACGGTACATAATAGGGTCACGCATAAGCATGTTGGGATCTTTCATGTCAATTTTTGCTCTTAACACGTGATTGCCTTCATCAAACTGACCGTCTTTCATTTTTTTAAAAAGGTCTAAATTTTCTTCAATTAATCTGTTTCTAAAAGGACTATTGGTTCCAACTTGAGTTGGGGTTCCTTTTTGTGATCTCATTTCTTCACTCGATTGTGAATCTATATATGCTTTTCCATTTGTTATTAAGCGAATCGCCCAATCATAGAGTTTTTGGAAATAGTCTGAAGAATATAATTCCTGATCCCATTGATAACCCATCCAAATAATATCTTCTTTAATCGCGTCGACATACTTTTGTTCTTCTTTAGCAGGGTTAGTGTCATCAAACCTTAAATTTACAGGCGCTTTATATTTTTCCCCAAGTCCAAAACTAATACCAATTGCCTTAGTGTGTCCGATGTGTAAATATCCATTTGGTTCTGGTGGAAAACGAAAACGCAAGTCTTCTTTTGGCATTCCGTTAGCCATGTCTTCTTCAATGAGGTGCTCAATAAAATTGAGAGGTATCGTTTTTTCTAACATCTTTATTTACAATTTAATATTTACAAACGCCCGGCACAAGTTAAGGATTTGTAACTTTGCAAAAATAGTTGAAATGAGCACGATACAATTAAAAAATATAAAAATTTATGCCTTTCACGGTTGTTTACCAGAAGAAGAAAAAATTGGATCTGATTATTTAGTAAACCTCTCGGTAAAAGCAAACCTTGACAAAGCGTCAGAAAGTGACGAATTAACAGATACTGTTGACTATGTATTGCTTCAGAGAATAGTGGCAGAACAAATGGCTGTACGATCTAAATTATTAGAACACGTGGGAAGGCGAATCGTTGACAAGGTGTTGCTTGAAATTTCACAAGTAAATCATATAAAAATAACGGTTGCAAAGGTAAACCCCCCAATAGATGGAGATGTGGCACTCGTTAGTGTAACATTAACCAAAAAAAGATAAGTTATTTTTTAAGTGAAAAAGTTGAACTTTGTATTATATTTGTTGTCTCAATAAGGCGTTTATTATTGATTAATGTTTTAGGGCGTCGTGGCCGAGTGGCTAGGCCGGGCTCTGCAAAAGCTCTTACAGCGGTTCGAATCCGCTCGACGCCTCCAAAAAGCTTCAGTAAAATACTGAAGCTTTTTTATTTTTCAAACGTTTCTGGAATGTTCTCTATTCCATCTTGAATATTCTCGGGAAATACACCTTGAATTAACAACAAAACTCCAAAAGCAATTATTAATATACTTACCCACTTTTTTGTCTTTATAATAAAACGAGGGGTAAGGTTGCTTTTTAACTTTTTAGCGAGAATTATTTTTAACAAATCGGTTAAAAATAAAGTAATCATCGTGGTAGATAAAAACAACAGGACTCCGTTTTTATGAGTCGTTACTGCTTGTGCGATAATAATGGTTGCGATCCAAGCTGCTAGAACACCAAAATTAACGAAGTTTAATAAAAACCCTTTTAAGAAAAGGCCCCCATGATTTTTCTTTGTTTCTACTGAATAATGTTCTCTTACAATTTTAATAAATGATTTTGAAGTTCGTATGTAAGATATAACACCAAATGCGATTAAAACACCGCCACCAAAAACTAATAAAGCAGGATCATCTTTAACTTTTTCAAGAATTTGACTGGTGCTGTAAAACGCAATAATAATAAAAATTACGTCTGAAAATAATGCGCCTAGATCAAAGAAAATCGCCGCTTTAATGCCTTTTGTTATACTGGTTTCAATTAAAGTGAAAAACACAGGTCCTACAGCAAAAGCTAGTAAAAAACCATAAAAAGCAGCATATAATAAACCATCAAACATAATATTACAAAAGTACTAAATACATATGAAATGATTTAAAGAAGATATTTTAATTAATTAAAACATCTTCTTTATGGCCCAATAAATCAAAATCTAGTTGTTTTCTTACTAGATCTGCTTTTTTTACACGAACATAAACTTCATCCCCAAGTTGGTAGCTTGTTTTTGTACGATCTCCTATTGCAGCATATTCATCTTTGTTAAATATATAATGATCTCCTTTTATATCTTGTAGTCTTACCATTCCTTCGCATTTATTGGAAACAATCTCTACATAAATACCCCAATCTGTAACGCCAGAGATAACTCCTAAAAAGTTTTGATTTTGATGATCGGACATGTATTTAACTTGCATGTATTTTATACTTGCTCTTTCTGCTTGTGAAGCCAACCCTTCCATTTCACTACTGTGTCTACATTTTTGTTCGTATTGATCTTCATTTGCGGTTTTTGCTTCTTCTAAATAACTATTTAATAAGCGGTGTACCATAATATCAGGGTAACGTCTAATAGGTGAAGTGAAATGAGTGTAATAATCGAAAGCTAATCCATAATGCCCTATGTTTTGTGTGGTATAAACAGCTTTACTCATGGAACGTATTGCAAGTGTATCCACTAGGTTTTGTTCTTTTTTTCCTTGAACCTCTTTTAACAAATTATTTAAAGAGTTAGAGGTTGATTTTCGATCACGAGTGTCTAATTTATAACCAAACTGTTTGATAATATTTTCTAAAGCAGCAATTTTTTCATCGTTGGGCTCGTCATGAATACGGTAAATAAATGTTTTTTTTGGGTTTTGTTTTCCAATAAACTCGGCAACACTCCTATTAGCAAGAAGCATAAACTCTTCTATTAATTTATTAGCGTCTTTACTTTCTTTAAAGTAAACCCCTTCAGGATTATTATCTTTGTCTAAATTAAATTTCACCTCTACCTTGTCAAAAGAAATAGCGCCGTCTTTCATTCTTTTTTTACGAAGTATTTTAGCTAGTTCATCTAATTTAAGTATTGCTTCAGTTATTGTGTTTTTAACCTCATAATTTTTTCCTGTTATAGATATTTCTGATGGTATTGTAAGAGTTTTATATTCTTTTAAAGGTTTGTTTTCAATCACGTATTGCGCTTCTTCATAAGCAAAACGTGCGTCGCTATAAGTAACTGTTCTACCAAACCATTTATCTATTATTTCTGCCTTATCGTTTATTTTGAAAACAGCTGAAAAAGTAAATTTTTCTTCTTTAGGCCTTAAAGAACAAGCATTGTTTGATAAAACTTCAGGAAGCATTGGTACTACTCTATCTACCAAGTACACTGAAGTTGCTCGATCAAAAGCCTCATCATCTAAAATAGTTCCTGGTGTTAAGTAATGAGAAACATCTGCAATGTGAATACCTATTTCATAAACGCCTTTTTTTAATATTTTAAAAGATAAAGCATCATCAAAATCTTTTGCATCTTTTGGGTCTATTGTAAAAGTTAAATCGCCTCGCATATCGCGGCGTTTTTTAATTTCTTCTTTATTAATTGAAGTGTCTATATTATTTGCATATTCTTCCACCTCTTTATTAAATTCATATGGTAATCCATATTGTGCTAAAATAGAGTGTATTTCTGTATTATGCTCTCCTGGTTTTCCTAATACTTTAATTACATTACCATAAGGAGATCCCGCTTTTTCTGGCCAGCTTTCAATTTCTACCAATACTTTTTCTCCGTCCTTAGCATTATTAATATTCTCTTTTGGAATAAAAATATCGGTGTACATTTTAACATCTTGACATTCCACAAAAGCAAAACGTTCTTGTATTTTTATAACTCCAACAAATTCTTTTCGTTTTCGCTCTATTATTTGTGTAACTTCTCCTTCTTGTTTTCCTCCTTTTTTTCTTTTAAAAACATACACCTCAACGGTATCCCCATTTAAAGTATGATTTAAGTTTTTATTATTAATAAAAATATCATCGTCTAAATCATCTACAATAATATAAGCTTGACCTCTGGATGTGACATCAGCTATTCCTGTATAATAATTTTTTGATGTTTTTATAATATATTTTCCTCTAGATATTTCTTCTATTTTTTCTTCAGTTTGAAGTTTTTTTAAGATTTTAATAATTAAATTTCTTGTTGTTGTATCATTAACATCTAAAATAGATGCAACCTGTTTATAATTAGTAGGTTTTGAATTTTGTTTTCTTAAAGTAGTAAGTATACTTTGGGTAAGATTGGAATTGTTTGGTTTCTTTCTATTCTTATTTCTTTTCGACATTTTTTAATTTTAATTAAGGTAAAAGTAAGCTTTAAATTTTTGTATTAGTATTAACGAACTGTTATTATTAATTACCTTTATAAAAATTACTTAATTAAATTTATTTTTATTAATCATGAAAGATTTTATAACCATAGCAAGATTTACCTATCCTAGTGAATACGTTATTATAGAATTGTTACTTCAACAAAAAAATATTAATTATTTTTTTTTAAATGAAACCGCTATTACTATTCTTCCTTTTCATTCTAATGCTTTTGGTGGAATTAGACTTCAAGTACATAAAAATAATAAAGACATGGCTGTAAAAATTATAACTGATTTAAATAATGATATTGTTTTAGAAATTGTTTAAACCTTAAGTCTAAAACAAACGTTATTAACAACTATTATATAATATGCTTTTTTTAATTAAATTTAAATATAAAATGATGCTTATTATTGCTTGTTAATAGCTACAATAACTTTTATATTATATATTTTGATATTAAGTTAAATTGTTTTCTTAGTAAGATATCAACAGTATATTAACCGCTTTTTTAACTGAATTAGAGTTAGATAGTAGTTTCTGTTAACCATTGTTAACTTCTCTAATTTAATAATGATTTTTTATAAGTATTTTTATTTATAAAGTTTAAAAAGTATCTTATTTATAAGATAACTTTTATATAATTTAAGGTTAACTTTTTTGGTTAATTAAAATTAAAATTGCTATCATTTTTTATTATTTAACATCCTAATTTATTTTTATAAAAAGAATGAACAGCTATAAACACTTTATTAACTATTTAAAAAGATAAGTTTTTTTAAATAGTTAATAATATTTTAAAACTTAAAGTGTCTTATTAACCCTCTGTTTATAAAATTTATACAATATATTTGCTTTAATAAATTTAATTGTAAATAAAGCTTTTATTTAGAGGGATTGTTATAAGATAAAATGTAGTTTTTACACCCTAAAAGAATGACTAACAATAAACAACGCTTAATCTGTTAAATTAAATAATTAAAAATATGAAAATAGCTATTGGAAATGATCACGCTGGACCAGCATATAAAGAAGCAATTGTAATATTTTTAGAATCTAAAGGAATAATTGTTTCAAATTATGGAACAGATACCGAAGACAGTGTAGATTATCCAGACTTTATTCATCCTGTAGCTAAGGATGTAGCTACAAATAAAGTTGACTTAGGTATAATTATTTGTGGTTCTGGAAATGGTGCTGCAATGACTGCAAATAAATATAAAGAAGTACGAGCCGCACTTTGTTGGAATAAAGAACTTACCGAGTTAGCTAGACTTCACAACAATGCAAATATTTTAAGTATCCCAGCGCGTTATACAAGTATTCCCCAAGCATTAGCTATGGTTGATGTTTTCTTAAACACAAAATTTGAAGGAGGAAGACATCAAACAAGGGTTGATAAAATAACTTGTTATTAATTTTTGTGAGCTAATTAATTACAACTATTAAAAAACAATAAATTAGATCTATGAATGTAGCTATTAAAAAGTTTAAAGATCTATCTCCCTTAGAATTATATGAAATACTTCAATTGCGTTCAGAAGTATTTGTAGTAGAACAAGATTGTGTATATCAAGATATAGATGGTAATTACATATTATAGGAACCGTTGAAAATAAAATAATTGCTTATACTCGCTGTTTTCGGCCAGGTGATTATTTTAAAGAAGCTTCAATTGGACGGGTGGTTGTAAAAGAATCACAACGAAAGTTTAAAAGAGGAAATCAAATAATGAACAATTCTATTAAAGCTATAAATAACCATTACAAAACAAAAATTATTAAAATTTCAGCACAATGTTATCTAAATAAATTCTATACCAATTTACAATTCAAACCCATTGGAGAAAAATATTTAGAAGATGGCATTCCTCATGTTGCCATGTTAAGGGAATAACGGACTTTTATACTACGCTAAACCAGTTTTATTTATTGATTTAACATCTTTATTGAAAGGAATTCCCAGTTGAAACACAACATCTTCATCGTCGGTATGATTTGAAGTATCTAATCCGTAGACTATCTTAGTTGGATCGCCATAAACAAAAGTTCCAAAAATATGATCCCAGATAGAAAGCACATTCCCAAAATTACTATCCGTCCAAGGCAGTTCATGATGATGATGAAATTTATGCATGTTTGGAGAGACTATAACATAACTTAGTCCTTTGTCTAACCAGAGAGGTAAGGATATGTTCGCGTGATTAAAATAAGTAAAAGGGATGGTGATCATTCTGTATAAAAAGTAAAAAGAAACTGGCATTCCCATTAGGACCACTACCGTCAAAGCAAAGGTTTCTCGTATTAAAAAGTCGAACGGATGGTGCCTGGTTCCTGTAGTTACATCTACATGTTTATCGGTGTGATGAACGATATGAAGACGCCACATCCACCTGACTTTATGCAATAAAAAATGCACAAAATATTGAGAGGTAAAATCCAATATAACAATAGAAATTAATAATTTTATCCAAAGCGGGGCATCTAAATAATTAAGCAAACCAAAACCAGACTCACCAAGCCGTTCATCAACAAAGATTAATAAAACCCCAAAAAATGAATTAATAATTACAACTAGCAATAAAAGCTGGATATTAGTTTTAGCGTGCTTCCATTTACTATTCGGGTTTTTGTAAAATGAATAATATCCTTCCGTGATCCAAAAAAAAGCAAGAAAAAAAAGAATCCAAGTCGCCTTTATCCAAGTAGGCAAATGTTCAAAATAACCTAAAAATGCTTCCATATGTTACTTTAATATTTTTTGGTATCTAGATGTATTATTAAGCACAGATACCGCTTCTAAAATCTCAGGGCTATGACTTAAATGATATTTATACATTCCGTCACGATAAAAATATCGTTTTAAAATTTCATCGCTTAATAAGTTAATAATTTCTTCTTTCTTTTCAACCAAGGCTTTTTCTTTGGCGTCATCTAAAACAGTCATTAATTGATTATAACTAGAAGAAATGTTTTTTTGTAAATGTTCATCTTCTGATTTACGCAATGCTTCCGAAAATAACTT
>Ga0209713_10001061_pt1 | contig 16147 bp, 15 predicted proteins | sample ArcOceMetagenome_3_FD_187444 | JGI IMG/M metagenome (GOLD analysis project Ga0209713, IMG submission 187444) | Marine eukaryotic phytoplankton communities from Arctic Ocean - Arctic Ocean- Svalbard ARC20M Metagenome (SPAdes) (version 2) | ecosystem: Environmental > Aquatic > Marine > Oceanic... | reverse complement strand
GGAATGAACGCTAGACTTTGAAACTGTTAAAAAACTGCCTTGCTGTTGATAAACAGCAACTGAAAATAAAACCACAAATAAGCTTAATCCTAAAGGCCAAATTGGCGAGTAGGTTTTGTTATTAGTAGAGTTATTAGCTACAATATTGTCAGTGTTTTCTATATCTTGCAGAAGTGTGTTATCTAGCTCGGCCAGTAAATATTGATAATTTTCTTCATCAATCTTGGCTTCTTGATAGTCTTTTTCTATTTCGGCTTTATGCTCATGATATAAACGCACGTTAGTTTGATCGCGTAATTTACCTTCCACTTCAACAGGAGATTTTTTTTGAGAGAAAAATGGTCGCCAGATTATAGATAACACCAAAATAATAAAAATGAGACTGATAACTAAAAATTCCATAATACTCTCTATTACTGCTTAAATATTGGGTAAAAAAACTGTTATTGATTATCTAAAAATCGTGATAATTTTTTCTGTTGGGCTGTGGTTAAAGCGAGATCTTTTTTAGCAACAGGCTTTCTCCGAACAATCACCAATACAATGAGTATTCCAGCTAATATCAAGACTATGGGTCCGAACCACAAGACATAAGTCAACTGAGAAACGCGTGGTCTATACAAAACAAATTCACCGTAGCGATCAACCATAAAATTAACAATTTCACTATCAGCTTTGCCTTGTTGCAGTAATTGGTATACTTCATTTCGTAAATCAGCGGCAATAGGTGAATTTGAATCGGCTAAGTTTTGATTTTGACATTTAGGGCAGCGTAATTCTTTATTTAAGGCCTGAAAACGTATTTTAGTTACCTCATTTTGAAATACATAAGTATCAACAGGGCTTGCTTTTAAACTAAAGCTAAATAATGTCAGAAAAGTACTAACCATAAGTAAATGCGATAAAGTCATGCTATTTCCCCTGCTTCTTTTCTTCAATAAGTAGGGCAATAAGTGGCTCAAACTCTCGTCGCCAAACATTATTATCAATAGCCCCCGCAAATCGTTTTCTAATAACACCATGATGGTCTAAAACAAAAGTTTCAGGTGCACCATAAACACCCAAATCTAAGCCTAATGTACCCGCTTTATCAAAAATAGAAAAAACATAGGGGTCTTTGTAAAATTGTAACCATTGTTGAGCGGCTAACTTATCATCTTTATAATTTAAACCATAAAGTTTGAGCCTTGGATCTTTGCCTATATCAACTAAATAGGGATGCTCATATTTACAGGTTGGACACCAGGTCGCCCAAACATTAACTAAGGCAATATCACCGGTAATATTATTTTGATTCACCACCTCACGGTTTTGTTTCAATGTCGGTAAAGTAAACGCAGGCATTGTTTTACCTACTAACGCAGAGGGTAGGTCTTGAGGATTTAGTGATAAGCCTCGATATAAGACTACACCTAAAGTAAGCACTAAAATCAGAGGTAAAAAACGTATTAACTTAGTCATTGCTATTGTTCCAAAGTTTGCAGTGTTACAGGAGCAATCGTTTCAGTAGTAAATTGTTTATCTGAGATTACAGCTTCTGAAGCCTCACTTCGTTGCTTTTTTTTACGTCGGTAGCGTTTATCAAGTATCGATAGAGTGCCGCCAATTCCCATAAAAATTGCTCCTAACCAAATCCACCGTACAAAAGGTTTATAATGAACTCTTACAGCCCAAGCGCCACCAGGTAGAGGATCACCAAGAGCTACATAAACATCACGAAATAAGCCAGGATCAATCCCCGCTTCAGTCATTCCCATAGTTTGTACTCTATATTCACGTCTCTCAGGCTTAAGTAGACTTACAAAATCGCGTTCGCCCTCGCCTTTCACTTTATAAATATTTATCTGGCCTTGCTCTGCACTATAATTTGGCCCTTCAACATTTTTAATGCCTTTAAATTCTATTTCGTAGCCTGACACAACTATTTTTTCGTCAATAGACATTTTAACATTCGTTTCACTTTCATACATTGACACTAGCGTCACACCGACAATAGTCGTAGCAATACCCGCATGAGCTAAAGTCATACCAATATGACTAGTCGACAACTTACCAGTAAGTTGATACTGATTTATTACCTCTTTAACAACGACCAAGAAAACCCATATTGCTAAAGTCATCCCCATGGCAACTAGGGCATTAAACTCACCACCGTAGGCAATAGGAAATAATAACCCTAGGGCAATACTAATTAATGAGGGCTTAAATAGTTGTTTACGTAACTCACCTTGTTTAGCTTTTTTCCAGCGGATCAACGGCCCAATACCCATTATAAGAAATAACGAGCTCATAATAGGAATAAACACCGCGTTAAAATAAGGTGCTCCCACTGATATTTTGCCATAACCTAGCGCATCGACTAATAATGGGTATAAGGTACCAAGCAATACAGTTACCGTCGCAATAACCAAAATCACATTACACAATAATAACGCTGTTTCCCGTGAATACAGACCAAAACGTGAAAAACTTGCAACACTGGAAGCTCTGAATGCATATAAGGTTAAAGCGCCACCCATTGCAACAGCTAAAATCATTAATATAAAAATACCACGTGAAGGGTCCGCAGCAAATGAATGCACTGAAGTAATCACTCCTGAGCGGACTAAAAAAGTCCCGAGCAAACTTAAACCAAAAGCAAAAATAGCTAATAAAATGGTCCAATTTCTAAAAGTTCCACGCTTTTCTGTCACAGCTAATGAATGAATTAACGCTGTGCCAACAAGCCATGGCATAAATGAAGCATTTTCAACAGGATCCCAAAACCACCAACCTCCCCAACCTAGTTCGTAGTATGCCCACCAGCTTCCTAAGGCAATACCTATGGTTAGAAATACCCATGCACCTATAGTCCATGGGCGCGACCAACGAGCCCAAGCGGCGTCCATTTTTCCTGCCATTAGAGCCGCGACGGCAAAAGCAAAAGCCACAGCGAAACCAACATAGCCTAGATATAGTAAAGGTGGGTGAATAATCAAACCTACATCTTGTAATAAGGGATTTAAATCTCTCCCTTCTAATGGAAAGTTTGGCCACAACCGTTCAAAAGGGTTTGACGTTAACAGGGTAAACGCAATAAAACCAATCGCGATCATGCCCATAACAGCCAATACACGGGCGATAAACGCTTCTTCAACGGCTGATGAAAAACGGGCAACTGCTGCTGTCCATGCCGTTAAAGAAAATACCCACAACAATAATGAGCCCTCATGCCCCCCCCATACGGCGCTAATTTTGAAATAATAAGGGAGCTGAGTATTGGAATGGCTAGCAATATATTTAACTGAAAAATCATCAACTACAAAACTGTAGGCAAGAATAATGAGACTTATACTGGTGAAGAAAAAAAGTCCATAACTAAGTGGTTTGGCATAAGACATTAATCTGGCTAAACTAGTTTGTTGTTGGCTATGGACTCCAATTAGAGGAATGATACTTAAGCAAATAGCAAATGCTAAGGCGATAATAAGTGCTAAATGGCCCAACTCTGGGACAAGTTCGGGTATTTGGTTTGCTACCAGGTCAGGTATCATTGGTTTCTCCGCTCTACTTCAAAATGCGATTAACCACAATTTTGTTATTCATATAATGTGATCAAAAAATACCGATTTATAATAACATTTTATTGAACAAAATATTAATGTAAATTGAACGTGCAAGTTGTTTCATAATGTTACAACTTAAGAATTCGTGTTCACTTAAAGCGTGATATCATCTTTACAAAAAGCGGTTATAACAAAAATTCAAGATTGATTAACATTTTAAACAAGTGACTATTTTGGCAAAAAAAACACTCTCTCCACTAATCAGCGCTAAACAATTAACATGTATTCGTGAAGAGCGTTTATTATTTGAAACCTTATCAGTCGACATTTTTGCTGGTGACATTGTGCAAATTGAAGGCGCTAATGGTTCAGGAAAAACCAGTTTACTGCGTATTTTATCAGGATTATCTCAGCCTTATGAGGGAAAGGTTTACTTTCAACAAACGAACATTGAAGATTGCCGTGAACAATTCCAGCAAAATCTTTTGTACTTGGGTCACTTAGCTGGCATTAAAGGCGAGATGAGTGCTGAAGAGAATTTTTCATTTAACACGGCTCTGCACGGTAATCAAAATTGTCACCATGAAGATTACCTTAGTTGCGTTAATCTGTGCGGCTTTGAAGACAGTTTAGCATCTCACTTGAGTGCTGGTCAGCATAGAAGAATTGCCTTAGCTCGTTTGTATCAATCACAAGCAGCTGTTTGGATTTTAGATGAACCTTTTACCGCAATAGACAAGGAGGGTGTTGCCAGTTTAGAAGCTCTTTTTGTTGGGCACGCTAAACGAGGAGGATGTGTTATTATGACCACTCATCAAGATTTAATGACCATAAATTCTAGTACAATAAAAAAAGTCACCTTAGACTACGATTATGGCAGTATGCGTATTTGAAGTATCTCATCGCAAACCATTAAACGAAATATAGTATTCAGAAAATAGTAAATATTAAGTGACACTGACGATAATCGAGAAAATAGAATGAAGAACTTACCTTATCAGTGTAACAATAAAGAGTTAGCTGTCGAGAAAAATAACAGACTTCCTCCAGATACTACTAAACTAGATAGAATAGTAATAATTGATGAGCAACCTTCTTATAGTCAAGCTTTTAAATTAGTCTTAACACGTGATTTAGTTATCGCCCTTCGCCATAAAGATGACTTCCTCAATCCATTACTATTTTTTATCATCATTGTTACGCTATTTCCATTAGGAGTAGGACCTGATGTATCAATACTTAGTCGTATAGCACCAGGAATTATTTGGGTTGCAGCCTTACTTGCTACTTTATTATCTCTAGATAGGTTATTTAAATCAGATCACCTCGACGGCTCTCTTGAACAGCTATTACTCAGTCCGCAACCATTATTTATTTTAGTACTTGCTAAAATTACTGCGCATTGGTTAATTACTGGATTACCGTTAATCATTATTGCACCACTTTTAGCGGTTCTATTACACTTAGATGAAAGAAGTTATAGCGCGTTATTTTTAACATTATTACTGGGTACACCTGTACTGAGTTTACTAGGTTCTATTGGTGTTGCTTTAACGGTCGGAATAAAAAAAGGGGGGGTACTTCTGAGTTTATTAGTATTACCTCTTTATATCCCTGTACTTATTTTTTCGACCGGCGCTATAGACAATGCAGCTCTTGGTTTACCTTATAGTGGTCAACTTGCTATAATCGCAGCATTATTCTTTGGATCTTTAACGCTAGCACCTTTTGCAGTTGCGGCAGCCTTAAAAGTGAGTACCAACTAATGTGGAAATGGTTACACCCTTATGCAAACCCTGAGATGTCTTTTAACTTAACCAATAAATTACTTCCTTGGTTAAACTGGTTAACAATATTTTTTCTGAGTGTTGGCTTAATTTGGGCTTTACTTTTTGCTCCTGCAGATTACCAACAAGGCCATAGTTTTCGTATTTTTTATGTTCATGTTCCAGCTGCGTCTTTATCAATGGGTATTTATTTTGCGATGGCAATCGCTGCATTTTCTAGTTTAGTATGGCAAGTAAAACTTGCTGATGCCTCGGCCGCAGCCCTAGCACCTGTTGGTGCAGTTTTTACAGCAATAGCACTTATTACAGGAGCTGCATGGGGTAAACCTATGTGGGGAACTTGGTGGGTTTGGGATGCCCGTTTAACTTCAGAGTTGATACTGTTGTTTTTATATTTGGGCGTTATTGCCCTTCACAATGCTTTTGAGGATAAAAACTTAGCGGGTAAAGCAGCAGGTATACTAACGTTAGTTGGTGTCATTAATATTCCAATCATTAAATATTCTGTAGACTGGTGGAATACCCTCCATCAAGGTTCAACTGTTAGTAAATTAGGTAAGCCTTCAATGGCTATTGAAATGTTATGGCCGTTTATTTTTTGTTTTATCGGCTTTTCTTTATTAGTTTCTGTTATTGTCTGCCTTCGTTTACGAAACGAAATTTTATTGCGAAATAGCTTACGTCCTTGGGTAAGAAAACTGGCAATGCAACAACAAAATAATTAATACAAAATAGCAAGTAGTAGGAGAGCACTCAATGCAATTTAGTAGTTTAAGTGAGTTTATTAGTATGGGCGGGTATGGTTTTTATGTTTGGCTATCCTTTGGCTCGGCAACCTTGATATTATCTCTACTTTTAATCGCTTCTAAAAAACGTTTCAAGCAGGTATTAGCTGCCATTGCTAAACAGCAAGTAAGAGAAGAAAAACTCATTCAAGCCAGATTATCACGTGTTCAACAAAACACAGACTCAGCTAATTCACGTGTTAAGGTAGACAACTTATGAACCCTAGACGCAAAAAAAGATTTACCATTGTTGGCAGTATTTTATTTGGTATTGGCATGGTTTCTGGTTTAGTACTTTACGCCTTAAGCCAGAATATCGACTTATTCTATACCCCTTCGGAAATTATCGAGGGTAAACAAGAAACGGGACTTAAGCCAAATATAGGTCAACGTATACGCATAGGTGGTTTAGTTGTGCCCGGCTCTGTTCTTCGCGATCCTGAAAGCTTAAAGGTTGCCTTTAAATTAAGTGATATGACTATGCCTATTCGTTTTGATGAGCAAGATACCCGAGTCACAGTATATTATGAAGGTATTTTACCTGACTTATTTAGGGAGGGACAAGGTATTGTCGCCAATGGCACCTTATCAGATAACCCTAAAACAGGTCTTAGCATTGAAGCAAGTGAAGTATTGGCTAAACATGATGAAAACTATATGCCTGCTGAATTAGCGGAGTCCGCTGGCCAAAAACATAAAGCCACAAGCTATACTGAGCAACAATTAAAAAACTATAAAACGAATTAACTTTGGCTACAGTAAATAAGATTAGAAAGGTGGCAATAATGTCACCTTTTTTAAGATAATTGGTATTAATGAGTAGCACAGAAGTGACTATTATCAAGTTAACTTCAACTATGACAGCTTCAACAAAGTTTATGTTCAGTAATGGCTGACTAATTTATCACCAACACTGTTAATGACATTAATATTACCATCACAAACCGCTACAATTGTTTTCCCCAGTCTAAAATCATGTGGAATTATCATTTCACCGTAACTATTTAAGTTAAAAAATTTAGTCTTTCTATATAATGATAAATCATCATCACAACAGTAAATTACGGTTACTTCTCTTCTTGCTTCGCTCATGTTTAAATCCTTTTAAACTACTACTAATATATTGGTTGTCTTTTTAGCTATTTATTAACAACTAAACTCATCCGAGGTCTAACCAACACAAGCATGGTAGTATGCTTGTTGCAGTTGGTCAATAGCTTTCTATAGAGAGATAAGTGTTTTAAACGCCAGAAAAGTTATATACAAGCATACTAATTATTAACTTAAGCAACTGTATTTAATGTAGTAAATAAAATAATTTAAGAAGATAAAAACCCTCTCCTCTAAAAGACTTGTTTAAATCGATATTATTTTTCAATAAATCAAATCATATGACAAAGAAATCAAGTTAATTACGTTAAGTTTGTAATTCCCTAAAGTTATTATAGATAACAGAGTTATAAGAATTAGCGTATTTTAAAGATAACCGACTTACTTGACATCACTGTTTATTAAAAATATAAACAGGGATATTGAATGTCTTAATTTAGGGTAATGAAAAAAAACCTAACCTGAAAAGATAATAAAAGCTACAAAGTAAAGGTACTAAAATAAGGAGAATAAATAGAATTGAATAATATATAAAAAAGAGAATAGTAAATTAATAAACACAAAACTTAAAAAAGCTGCACTTTAAAAATAGCTAAAAGTGCAGGTATCACTAGGGATTGATAATACTTACAACAACAATTTTTTACATAATTTATAACAGATTATGAGTAATTAATTAGTCAACAATCAATTAACGCCATGAACGCATTTTATGACCTTTAACTGCATAAAATAAGATAAATAAATAACAAGGTAGCATTACAGCATAACCACTTTGAAGGTCTATTGCCTGTCCGCTAGTTCCACTGAGTAAGCTCCAAAATAATGGACCAAAAGCTCCACCCGATATACCCATAACTAAAAGAGCTGAACCGACGCTGGTTAACTTACCTACGCCAGAAAGTGCTAGTGGGAATACAGCAGGCCATACGATGGCGTTTGCAAGCCCTAAGAAAGCAATTAGTACTAATGTATCAGGTAATTGAACACCACCAAGGATAAACGATAACGAATTAGCAATAGCAAACGAATTGTTATCTCCGAAAATAACACCAAAGCTGAGCGCTAAACCTAATAAAGCTGAGACCATTAATGCTTTTTGCTGTGAAATAAAACGTGGAATAAGCGCAATACCTAAAATATAACCAAGAACCATGCAGCCCATAGTATAAGAAGTCATAACACTGTAGTTTTCAACACCAAGTGCAAGTGCAAATGCGCCAATAGTATCGCCAGCGATAACCTCTACCGCAACGTACAAGAATAAAGCAACAACACCTAAAGTTAAATTCGGGTGAGAAAGAGCTTCTTTCAATTGACCTTTATGTCCAGCTTCACCTTCCTCTTCTTCACTAGCTAGCTCAGGTAAAGGAGATTTTTTTACTGCAAAACCAAGAATACCTATAAATAAAGCCATACCTAAGTATGGTAAAATTAATTTGTCAGCCATTGCATCAATTTGTACCTGACTTAACTCAGTACCTACAGTATCGCTAAAACCACTTAATATTAATGCAGTAAAAACGATTGGTGCTACAACACCCGCACCTTTATTTAAAATACCCATAATTGAAATACGTGCTGCTGCTGATTCTTCAGGACCAATACGAACAACATAAGGGTTAACTGCTGTTTGCAACAACGTTTGCCCTGCGCCCATCACTAACTGTGCTAATAAAAATAAAGGAAATATCTGTGTCTTTGCAGCGGGAATAAAAAGTAATCCTGCTACCATCATTGTTCCCATACCTAATGCCATACCATTTTTGTAGCCTACTTTGCGAATAATAGCCGCAGAAGGTAATGCAGTAAAAGTAACAGCAATATAAAATGAGAATAATATAAGTGATGCTTGAAACGGTGTTAATTGTAATATTTGTTGTAAGTACGGCATTAAAGAGCCGTTTAACCAAGTAGCAAAACCTAGGATAAAAAATAGGCCAGCGACAATTACCATCGGTAGTGCATTACTCTGTTTTTTATTTTCTTTTTCTTGTGTTAGAGACATTTCCATAACTTCCTCATTAACTTTTCTTTTTGTTATAAACATTACAACTAATGGCTGTAAATAAATTTTCGACCTGATATCCACGTCTCTTTTACTGATAAATCACTATTTAATACTAACATGTCTGCTTTTTTGCCTGGGTTAAGCTCGCCACGAACAACTTTTTGGTTTTGATATAAGTATTCAGCGGGATATAAACTCGCCATGCGAATAGATTCATCTAATGGTATCCCCAATTCTTTATGGGTATTGATAACAGCAGTGGCCATGTCTAACGAAGAGCCAGCAAGTTCACCAGTTGTTGAGGTAAGTTTGCCATTATCTACAAATACCGTGCGATCGTATAACGCAAATTCAGTTTGATCTGTTCCAACAGGAGGCATAGCATCGGTGACTAAAAATATTTTACCTTTAGGCTTAGCTTGTATCGCTAATTTACAACTGGCGTAATCGACATGGAAACTATCAACAATGAGTCCACAGCTGGTTTGATTATTTAATAAAGCTGCGCCTACTACACCTGGTTCTCGTCCTTGTAAAGGCGACATAGCATTAAACAAATGTGTAAAACCGCTTGCGCCAGCATCAATAGCTTTTTGCGTAGTATGATAGTCAGCATTAGTATGACCTAAACAAACTTTGATGCCCAATTTTACCATACGATTAATATCTTCAGGGCTTACTGTTTCAGGCGCCAAGGTAACGATAATTTCTCCAATATCATTACGCGATAATACTTGCCACTCAGCCTCACTAATTGGCCTGATATAATCAGCACAATGGGTACCTTTTTTAGCAACGGATAAGTGTGGACCTTCAAAATGTATTCCTATAATACCTGGTACATTTTCATTAATTGCTTGGGCAATAGCATCGGCTGCTTGTTGCATCACTTCAACTTTGTCAGTTATCAAGGTGGGAGTCATTGCCGTGGTACCAAATTTAGCATGAGCTGCCATAATAACTTTTAAGTTATCAACACTAGGAGAATCGTTAAATAACGCACCACCACCACCATTCACTTGCAAATCAATGTAGCCAGGAACGACAAGCCCTTCAGCAACATAATCAACATTATGAATATCTTGATCGAGTCCAGTGATTTTCCCATCAATAATGGTCAATACTTGATCATCAATAAATGCTCTACCATCAAAAAGTCTGCGAGCATGAAAACGTACTATTGTCATAGGTATCCTAGGTTTACAAAGTCAATTTTTGATCACAAAACTAGGCTGATTTTTTCACAGCGGATTTATCTTGTTGCTTACCCTGTTGTTGACGAGCAAAAAGAACAGCTCCAACTTCTGGGGGCTCAATCGGTGCTTCAAGCATTAGCCTTATATCTTCCCCAAGCCAGGCTTTAAGCCGAGCAGTAAGACCACCTAGCATCGACATTCTTGGTGGTTTTTTTGCTGCCAATGTTTTTGCCATATCGTTGATATATTCTGCACCTTCAGCAACAATGGATAAAGCTACGGCATCACCTTGCTCAGCAGCATCAAAAACTAAATTTGCTTGTTGTGCGTAAAATGTTGCTTTTTGAGTAGCCACCACTTCGACCAAGCCAGTATCATCTTCACAGTTTAGTTTAGCTAGTAATAATGGAGTCATAGCCGTTTGGGGAACTAAACCATCCAAAGACAATAACACTTGTTTAACGGCCTGCAAACCAAACCAAGCACCGCTACTTTTGTCACCATGAGGAAAACCATGAGCACCTACGATACCATGCTTACCGTCAATACAAGAAAAACCACAAGAGCCGGTGCCGCTGATCATAACAGCACCATCATTACCGTTATGTGCACCAAGGCAAGCAATGAGGAGATCTGTGGCAAGGTGCATGCTTTTAAAAGGGTGTTGCCAACTTAGCATCTTTTCGAGTAATACAGGTAGGTTTACTCCGGCTAACCCTACTCCCGCCACCAGTTCATCAAGTTTAATATGGCTTAAACCTGCATCTTCCAAAGCAAGTTTCGCTGATTCAGTTATGGAATTAGTCGCCTGTTCAAAACCATGAAGGGGGTTGCCGGGCCCTGAAATACCGGTACCAAGTATTTCATTATCTTTATTCATGATGATTGCTTTACACTTAGTGCCACCACCATCAATACCTAAAAGTAATTCATTTTTTTTATCATTACTTGTCAGCATATTCATCCCATATTTACTGTTCATACTATGATTGTCTTAATTTTATAATATCCACTAATGACAGCGTTGTCATTTGTTTTTTATAAGAAATTACTATATTTTTTTAAAATTAGAAATATAAGCTAGCTAACCTACTGATAATAATACAGTAGTTTAGCTAAACATTAAATTATTCTACCTTGGTAATACGACTGGTTCTTAAACCATTCTTACTTCGACTTCTTACTTTGACACTACCTGATACGGTAACAGCTTGTTGATATTGAAACCATTGACCATCGTTTACTTGGTATTCAATGGTTAACCCTGGAAATGCAATATTAGCAAAAAGCTTACCTGCTTCAATTATTGCCCCGACAGTCGGTAAACGATAACTAATATCTGCAATCTCAAGTTTATCGAACTCTTTTTGGCCTAATGTATTGGCAAATTCAGACCATTTCTTGTCTCTAGTAGCTTGCATTTTTTCAGTAAAAACATCAGTACTAGAGGAGTAACTAGCACCTTGGTAATTATAAGGTACTGCCCAATCAGCAAGGTGCCAAGCCCGCTCTGCTAAGGCCAATAATCGAGGGAATACTTTATGCTCAACCATGTCATCTGTTCGTACATTTTCGCTCCACAGTTGACCTTGAATACCCAAGTATTTTTGTCCAGCGGCTAAAGGCGTTTTAGTATCGTCTGCAGTATAGTGTTTGTCTTCTCGGTTTAACCAAAACTCGGCATGTACAGGTAAGTTATCAGGCATAAATTGAAAAACCTTCTCAGTATTAGTATGTCTTGATGCCCAGTAATATCCATGCTCTTTAGGATCAGCTTCATGAGGAAAATCAAAATAAAGCGCATCAGGTGTTGAAATAACAATCTGCCAATTTCTGTTCGCTAATTGATGAACTTTATCATGCCCTCCCCAAAACAATGTATCCCAAGCATTTGCCTGCACAATAGCGGGCATATTTTCAACACGAGTATGTTCCATACCATCACTCCAGCCAGCCGTTTCAATATCAAGTTCAGATAAAATACCAGCAACGCGCTCAACGAAATAAGCACCAAGATCTTTCATACCTGTTACGCCTTTATCGTTGTTAGCAACAAACTTTTTACATGCAGGTGACTCTATCCAAGCTCCGGCAGTTTCATCTGCCCCAATGTGATAACGCGTAAGTGGCTGACCAGCATCTGCATGAATTTGCTTAACTTGCAGCATAACTTCAGTAACAAAGGCATAAGAGGATTCTAAACACGCGTTAATGGTGTTATCACCATAAAACTGTACAGATGAATATGTAGTGGTATCATCAAAGTCTTCAAGAAGAAACTCTGTTGCTTTTGCTTCATCCTCTAGCGCTTGGTATTTTTTATAGCGGGCTGTCATGGCTTTCACCGAAGAGCGAGAATGACCAGGCATGTCTAATGAGGGGATCACTTGAATATGTCGAGCCGTAGCAGCTTGTAATATTTGCTGATAATCCTCAACACTATAATAACCATTAACAGCTGAATTTGTATCAATACCAGCACCAAGTTGCGCCATTAAGCACTTTTCTTCACTCGGATCGAAACAACGTTGCGCACCAATCTCTGTCAACTCAGGCAAACTTGGTATTTCAAGTCGCCAGCCTTCATCATCACCTAAATGTAAATGTAGCTTATTCAGTTTATAGGCGGCCATTTGATCAAGTAGTTTTAAGATAAAGTCTTTTGAATGAAAGTTACGCGCAACATCAACCAGCATTCCTCGAAACTGATAATGAGGCTCATCTACAACACTTAATTCAGGAAGGCGTGTATCGCTAAGGTTAACTAAACTTGCTAAGGATTGTAGACCATTAAAAACCCCGTTTGCATCAACACCAATAACCTCAATGACTTTATTAGTGATATTTAACTGGTAACTCCCCATGACTTTTTGGTTATTTTTAACAACACTCAAATGTAACGGGAATCCATTCTCGGCTTGCTTTACTCCTAACATACTCAAACGTAACAAAGCCGCATTAACCTCGTCAGCTTTCACATTACCCAGAGAAACGGCTAAACCATTACTAATGTCAATAAAACGACTTTCATCGGCAATATCAATAAATTTTGGTGTCGGAATAATGGTATGGGATAGTGACATTTTATTAGTTACTAACTCAGCGTTACGTTGATATAAATCAGCACTACTTAGCCATTTAGTTTTATCACTCGCCGTACGTTTAAACTGTGTTTCATAATGGGTAAAAGTTTCAACGTGGGGCAGTACCTCTAACCCAGAGTCTTTATCAATATAAGGCACCGTACTTTTAATCACTTGCGCTGATAAACCAGGTGCGCTAATAAGGTAATTTGGCATCACATCAGATTCAGCGAGTGACCAAAACATACCTCTAACGACTATTGATTTAGTCTCATTAGCAGTAAATCCTGAAAAATTATCTTTAAGAGTAATTTGGTGCAAGTCACCATTTAAATGTTTTACCGAAAACTCATCGCTTTCAAACGACTGTATTGGCGCTATTTGACTAAAATGAATAGTCCAATCCTTGGCGGCAATAGCTTTATCACTGGTAAAACTAATTTCTGATTCGAAACAAGCACCATCAGCAATTTTACTATCACACTTATCACTTGGTACATTAGTAATGACTCGATATTTTACCACTAAGCTATTTGCAATAGTGTTGATATCTCCTTGAGTTACAGCATACAACGCCTGCAACCCTACTTTCTCATCTTTATCAATAAAAGACTGGGTTGATTGTTCGCAACCAACGAGGGTTAATAAACTGGTAATAACTAATGCCAGCATATAAGTAGATGTTTTTTTCATTGTCATTTCATAGAACCTTTAGTGCTTTTATTTTTAATGAGTAAGCTTTATATATTTTTAATAACATAACTATCCTCAATTTTGACAGCGCTGTCAAATATAAGTATATTGATAAAAGCTTTATTATTTTTATTAAGCTTACGTTACTATAATTATTTCTTAGGCAACGAACGATACATAACATGAAAAATTTAAATATAAATTCTAATTTTCAGTTAACCAAAGTCCCACTGCCTGGGACTTCGTTAAATATATTAGTTGTCGACGATTTTATAAAAGATATGAATATTATTGAAAATTTTGTAAAAAACACTGCTTATTTCAATCCCATGTTCGCTGATAACACCTTATTCCCGGGCATGCGCGACAAAATGCCTAAACCATATACTAGATTGCTACATACTTTTTTTGAGGAACATTTACTGTCAGAGCTAACCACTAGCGTTCCTTCCTCATCAATATTTCACAGTAGTTTGCTCTCTTTGGTAACTTGTACCCCCTCTTTACTGTCTGTAAATCAAAAAATGCCTCATGTTGATTCCTGTAATGAAGATGACTTCGCCTTTGTTCATTACCTGTCACCAAAAGAGTTGGGAGGAACAAGTTTTTATTGCTTTAAACCAAAGTCAATGATTGAATTTAAGCCAAAAGACAAACTAGTGCTCAACGAGATGATTACTCAAGTGACAAATTCACCTGAGGATCATGCAAGCTACATTACGAGTTCAACAAGTTTATTCGAGCAAATTTTGACCGTTGATGCAAAAATAAATAGACTCATAATTTACCCAGCTAACATTTTACATAGCGCCAACCTAATTACTAAAGAAAGTTATTCGGGAGATATTGAAAAAGGAAGATTGTCTATCTCTTCCTTTGCAAGCATTAAGACCAATTAAAAATAACCCAATTTATTTTCATTCATGTAAATCATTCATAAATACATAATAAAAGACAACTTCGGAGAACACTTTTAATGACACCCTTAAATAATATAAGACATGCAAACGTTAAAGTTAAAGCTAATAATGATGTTTCAAGGTTTAAGAAACAGCAGTTAATCCCAGTAACTTTGCAAGATATTATTCCTCTATCAGGTGAATTCCCCATTGTATTTGTTAAAAATGAAGAAACTGGGCAGTTTTCATGTGTTGCCATGATGGCTATTAGAGCTAACCTTAACCTTTATTGCCAAGATATAACTTGGAGTCATCATACTTTACCTTTGGGCTTTAATAACTCTCCATTTTCACTAGCAAAGAAAAGTGAACAAAGCGACGAAGCTATTGTTTGCATAAACGAAAGTAGCCCTCTTGTTAATCCAAATGAAGGGGAATTGTTGTTTGACGAAACTGGTAACCAAACCGAATATCTTAAAAAGAGGTCTGAAGCACTTCTGCAAGTTGCACAATTTAGCCAACAAACAACTAACGTAATACAGTTATTCGCCCAAAAAAAACTTCTTACCTCAAAAAAATTACATATTAAACTTTCAAAAGAAACAGAGCCTGTTGAGATTAGTGGTCTTTATTTAATTGATGAAAAAATATTAAACTCATTATCCAGTGACGAATTTGAAGATCTGCGTTCAAAAGGTTTATTACCTATTATTTATGCTCATTTAGCGTCCCTGCACCAAATCACTCGGTTAACAATCAAACAAAATATTTTTGATAACACATAAAGAGAATTTCAATGTCAGTAAATAAAGGCCTACCTAAAAAAATAATAATACTTGGTGGAGGCAGTGCTGGTTGGATAACCGCTAGTTTGCTTCAACATGCTTGGATTGCTGACGGTATTGAAATAGTCTTAATTGAATCTGATACAATTAATAAGATTGGCGTAGGTGAAGGCTCGACTCCATCATTGCGACTATTTTTTAAGCATTTAGGGATAGCAGACTCAGAATGGATGCCAGCATGCAATGCCACTTA
>Ga0209713_10001059_pt1 | contig 16155 bp, 9 predicted proteins | sample ArcOceMetagenome_3_FD_187444 | JGI IMG/M metagenome (GOLD analysis project Ga0209713, IMG submission 187444) | Marine eukaryotic phytoplankton communities from Arctic Ocean - Arctic Ocean- Svalbard ARC20M Metagenome (SPAdes) (version 2) | ecosystem: Environmental > Aquatic > Marine > Oceanic... | reverse complement strand
CTCGCCCTTGATCATTCGCTCGAGCTTCTTGACCAGCCCATCTGCCACTCACAAGGGGGCTCTCAACGGCTGCACTTTGCGGGGTGCATGTCCATGGATGAACGTACCGGGAGAAGAGGTTCAACCGGCTTTTCTGGGCAATTTTGGGGCTCCGGAGACGATGCGAGGTGTCTTCGCCGCCTGCGGCGCCTCCTTTGGGTCGAACTCGCGAGGTGAATACCACCAGCTCCAGCCTGCCTTACTTTTTGGCCTGAAGACACCCCCAGTGACATGATCCATGCTATCCCTGAGGCTGTGGCGCAGGTCCCTGGCCTCTGAGAGGAGGTTTCTCCATGACAAACGCGCACACCAACCAAGGCAATTCATTGCGAAAACAGCTTGTACACATGCCCAAACCAAAGACAGACAGACAGACAGAATTTTGGACACACCAACTGTGGGTGCATCGACGGCGCTACCGTCTATGGGTCACGAGGACCAGCTCTGTCTCCCCGCCCGCCCAACCCAACCCACACCTCACAGACAGACACAACACCGAGAGTGACTCAATCAAAGGAGTGGGGAGGGGGCGTTGCCCTCAGATTGGCAGGGGGGGTGGCAAGCGAGTTGCAAGCGCTCTGGAATCCGGCCAACTCACCTTTTTCAAGTGAGCCACAACATCGGGCGGCGGGTTGGCCTGGGCAAGGATTTCGCGAAATTTGATAGAATTTGAATGTGCGCGCGAGCGCAAAATTTCGCGAAATCTGCTACAGACAGACAGACAGACAGACAGACAGACAGACAGACAGACAGAGAAACGCGGACCCTAGCTAGCTAGAGTCCGGACGCCCAGAGGGCGTCTCGGACTATCTGAGGATTCTCTATGCTTCACACCTCAACGCTTACAACTTGACGCACATACGCACCACTCAGATCAGAGTCTGCAGCGTCCAACCGCGCATCCCCGCAGCACTATCCCCGCAGCGCCTTCCCCTGGATTCGCGGCCCGCGGGCAACTGATGTTGCATTGTATTTTTTATATGAGAGTCTCTGCACGTGACACCATGACCAACGAACGAGAGCGGGGAGCCTATAAAACAACCTCCAACTCAAGTGTGCATGCGACGAAAGCAGTGCGCGCATGAGCGCGTTCATTGCCACCTCTCTCGTACACCTCTCCATATCTGATGCTGGCCTGTGAGGCCCATCTAAGCGTCGAGCCGGCCGAACCGTCGCGTGAACGAGTGGCCGCCGCCGGACGCGCGGCCAAGCATGTCCGCCGGCGGCGGCGACAAGCTGCGGAGCATCGCCGCGGTCGACTCGCTCTCGAGGTCGATGTCGCCGCTCTGGTGCTGCTGCGTCGGCGAGTCGCGCTCGCTGCTGAGAGGCGAGGCGCCCTGAGACGCGACGTCCCAACGCCCATTGAATTGGGCATCTCCGCGCGAGGCAAGTGCGTCGCGAGACGGCTCGACTGCGGTGTCGTCCTCGTCCCGGCCCGCGGCCAGCACGATCGACGCGACTGCTGCCAGCACCCCAGCGCCACCAGCGCCACCACCCCACTCCGCCGCGGCCGCGGCTTTTGCCGCCGCCTTGATCATGGTGGATGGCGCCTTCGAGGGCGCGGCCCTCGGGAGCTTGGCAGAGGGCGCCTTGGGCACCGGGTGGGCACTGGGGGGAGCGGGCCCCAGAGACGGTAGCGGCGGAGGTGGCGGGTTGGCCGTTTTCTTCTCCTTGAACTGCCGGGGCGGCGGCAACGCGATCTCGGCGCCGCCGAGCTCCTTTGGGAAGCGCGCGCGGATGCGCGACCAGCGGCAGCGCGCCTCCTGCGCGGAGCGGCCGGGCAGGTGCTTGATGATCGTGGTCCACATCGGCCGGCCCTTACTGTCGGTCGTCGTCGCCACCAGGCTCCGCAGCAGGTCGTTCTCGGCTGCCGTCCACGTCGTCATCTTGTTCGGCCCGCCACCGCCATGGCTGCTGCCGCCGCCGCCGCCGCCGCCGCCATGGCTGCTGCCGCCGCCGCCGCCGCCGCCGCCGCCGCCACCGCCGCCGCCGCCGCCACCGCTGCCGCCGCTGCCGCCGCTCGACCCGCCGCTGGGTACTGTGCCGTGGGCAGGAGCAGCGATGCCCTGGCCAGAGGCGTTGAGCACCATCTGCGGCATCGGCGTCGGCGTCCTCTGCTGCAGCGCGCGCGACGGCTTGGACACGACCTCGCTGTGCGGAGAGACCGTCAGCTCGAGCGACATCGTGCGGCCCTGAAAGTCGACGCCGTCGAGCTGGTCGACTGCGCGTGGCGCGTCCTCCTCGTCGACAAAGGTCACGTAGCCGATGCCGTTGTCCGTCGCCTTGAAGCCGACTCGCTCACGAAGCACGACCGCCTTCTTCACCTCTCCCACGACGCGGAACGCGGCCTCGAGCGACTTGTCGAGTAGATCCGCCGGCAGCCCGCGCACGAGGACGGTGTTCTTCTTCTCCTCCTCCGGTGGCTCCTCCTCACCCTCCTCGGTCGGCACTGCCTCCCCGTTGGCAGCGGCCTCGTGCTGCGGCTCCTGGTAGTAGGCCGGGTCGGCGCGGTCCCACTCGACGGCGCCGCCGTAGTACTCAACAAACTCGTCGCGCGTGAAGGCCTGCCCGGCGTCGATGCGGCGCTCGACGCCATCGGGGAAGTAGCCGCCGTCGGCAGCGTATGCGCCGTCGTCCGAAGCCGCCGCGCCCTCCTGTGCCAGGAGCGCCTGCTGCGCGGCGAGCCCCGCCTGGTAGCCCGCTGCAAAGTCGTCGTCGGTCGGTCCCATTGTCATTTCCGGAAGCCGTCGGCTGGCCTCGTCGGTGGGTGGACTGGGCTCTGACTCGTCGTCCTCATCGTCATCCACCACCTGCCCCTCGACCACCACCCCGCGAGCGCGCGACTGGCCGCCAATGGACTGCGCGGTCAGCATGTCGCGCGGCGCCTTCTGGACCCCGGCGGCGTCTAACGCGGCCGCGGAGGCGTCGCGCTTGCCAGGGGTGGGCATGGGTGCGGTGGGCGGAGCGAGGATCTCCGAGGGGCCCGCCGCCGCGAACGACTGGTACGCGGCGTCCTCCCCCGTCTCCGCGTCCTGGGGAGCACGCTCGAGGAGCCTCACCTCGAGCGTGCAGAGGTTGTGCATGTGGCGCTCGCCGTCGTCGTAGTCGACGCGATGGATCATGATCTCTGTGCGCCCCTCAAGCTGCCGAAGGCACTCGCCTATGCGCCCCGCCTCCCAGCCGGAGTCCCACTGGACGGCTATCTTTGTTCCTTTTGCGAGGCCAGCGAGGAGCTCCGGCTGGGCGAGGGGGATGCTGCCCGCGGGCGGAGGCGGGGCGGTGGGTTGCACGGCGCCGCTCATCTGGTCGGGGTTGGTCGGTTCCACGCGTCGGCGCTGACGACTGGCGGCCGCTCAGTGTACGAGCGCTCGCTTCCGCACGCGTGGCTGCGCTCGCTTCCGCACGCGAAGCAGTCGCTGCCCTTGACCCTTCCTTGGTTGCGCCCCTCCCCAACGCACAGCTCTCAAACGAGAAATGAAACTAAACACTTAGACAAGCGGTACTGCGCTGTAAATTCACCCAGGGCCAACACGCGTGTAAGGGCGGGGTAGCAGGCCGGGAGCGGCGAGCCGACACCGACACGGTGCATGTCTGAGAGAAGCTCAACGGCATGCTCAACGGAGGCTAGACTTTAAGCTAGTCTATTTTCGATGGACTATTATTGTTTTGAGCTCTGTGTCTAGTCTGGGCACGCATGCCTTGAAACAAGGAGTATTCACGTAAGGCGTAACCTGTAGAGATATCAGTCGTCCATGGACAATTCTACTTGCTTGGCCTCAAGCTGCTCACGCTTGATCGTCTCTTGCCGCTCGTTTACGCGCTCCAGCATCGATCTCCCACGAGGCGATGCGCGCTTGGCCTTTTTGCCTCCCGGTGCCGCGCTGCCCTCTGCCCCATCCAGAGCCTCTGGTGCGTCCTCTTCGGCCCCCTCGTCCCCCTCGATCGTACTGGGCAATTCTGAGGAACCCTGCTTCTGCTGTGCTCCGCCGCCAGGCGCAATCCCGACGCTCGTCACCTCGTCGTCCTCCTCGTGGCGGCGACACGCCGTCAAGGTGAGTGTCTGCCCGCTGCCACTGCTGCATTGCGACTCGGCGTCACTCAACTCTTCCGTTTCGTCCTCGAAGCTCTCTGGCGCTGTCCGCGCCTTCCTCACGGCGAGCACCTTCAGCTTGATTGCGTCAGTGCTCGGCAGCTGCACGCCATCTCGGCGCAGGCGCATCCAGAGCTCCGACCTCCTCAACACGACGATGTTGGCGACAAGTAGAGCCAGCACAACCTGCGAGCGCGGCCTCTGGAGGGTGGAGGAGAGCGGCTTCAGGCCCGGACCATGGCATTTGTGTTTGCGCGCACCAGCCAGAGCCACCAGTGCGGCCCTTGCTCTTCGAGACGTCGAGCCACGTGCAGGGTGGAAGCGCTGAGCACCTTGCTCGTTTCCGACATTGGGCGTCCAGGGACGAGCGCGGAGTGTCCTATGTGGCGCTCGCGCGGCGGGCGCGGTGTTCAGCCGGAGAGAGGGATCAACCAGCGCACGAAGCTCCAGGGTATCGCTGTGATCGCGACACCTGAGGCCGCGGCCGCGGCCGTGATGTCCGGGGTGTCGATCACCCCGGGCCAGCCGGAGCCCGGTGAAGCCCGGGTTGGGGTGCAAAGCAGCGCACCATGCCACGCTCTCCCGAGGCGAAGCGAAGTTGAAAGTTACTTACCTCTGCGTCCCGGGGCGGCTTCTGAGAGGGTCGGTCGGTCGGGGGGTCCGACCCAGCCAGGCGGCGGCGAGAGGGGCGGGGGAGAGTCGGTCGGTCGGGTCACCCGAGTCGGGTCGCGCGGCGTGGCCAGTGGCCGAGAGGGTCTGTCGGTCGGGCACCCCTTCTCGCTGCTGAGCGGGCGTGGAGGGTCGGTCGGTCGGAAAATACTCGCTTAAACCTCCGCTCACACAACACTAGAAAGGATCAGCGATTTTATTCTGCATGCTACGGGGTGGCCTGAATCCAGGAGCCGTAATGTAAGCAAAGAAACAAGCCGTAGTAAGCAGGCGGACGACGTGAAAGCGCCGTTTCTCCGCTTCCTCTATTATTTGCACGCGGTAAATTTCACTGTAAAAAGACTTGCACGAGCGTCACGACAGCCTCATGTCATGAGCTGAGGCGCGTTGGCATCGCGCTACGAGGCTTTCAACCTCTCTAGTGAGAATCATCTTCCAACGAACGCGTAGTGAAGAGCTACACCTCGATAAGCGCGTAAATTGGCACCGCCACGCATCTTGCGGGAGCACTCTCTTCCCGCACACTTGCACCACCGTCACGACGGTGCGCTAGATCATCGTGTCGTGAGCTGTTGCGCGTCAGTACCGCGCTGCGAGGCTTTTAACCGCTCTAGTGAGGGTCATCTTCCAACGAACGCGTAGTGAAGAGCTACACCTCGATGAGCACGTCAATTGCGGAACCTATCACGTATCAGGAGAGGTCGTACGGACGGAGCAAGATGCAAGGCGCAAAACCGGCACTGCTCGGCCCATGAGCTCGGATTGAGGTCGAGAATCGAGGTTATACTTTGACCCACGCGCTCGTGGCTGAGCCGTACAGCTCGGTACAGGTGTGTATGGGAGCTCTACAGGCCATCTTATACTCCAGAAACCTCGTCATGTGTTCTCTGGCGTCTTGCCACGCGGCACGGTGTACGTAGGAAGAGGCCGTGAGACGCACCGCCACGACTACACACGGCCACCTGCAGCTTTGAGCGATGAACTGGGCGGGTTCAGCACCTGGCTGGGGCTCTTTGCAAGTCCCCCACTGATACTATCGACCGAATCAGTCGTGGTGATGAAGTGGAAGGGCATGAGCACGTCGATTGCAACGCGGGCGGCCTCTCCCGGTAGCCGCACCTCAGCAGATGCTGCAGTTGACGTGCTCATGCCCTTCCACTCCATGACCACGACTGATTTGGTCGAGAGTATCATTGGTGGACTTGCAGAGAGCCCCAGCGAGGTGCTCAATCCGCCCACTTCGTCGCCCAAAGATGCAGGTAGCCGCGTGTAGCCGTGGCGATGCGTCTCACGGCCTCTCTTGACGTCATCGTGCCGCTCGTGCAAGCCGCCCCAGCACGCGGTACGCGGTTTCTGGAGCAAAATACGGCATGTAGAGCTCCCGTTCTCACCTGATCCGAGCTGTACGGCTCAGCCACGAGCGCATGGGTCAAAGTTTCACCTCAATCCGAGCTCATGGGCCCGAGTAGTGCCGATTCCGCGCTCGCGACCTGCATCTCCTGAGGGTCTACCGGGAGGGGCCGCCCGCGTTGCAATCGCCGTGCTCATGACCTTCCACTCCATCACCACGACTGATTCGGTCGAGAGTATCAGTAGGGGACTTGCGAAGAGCCCCAGCAGTGCTCAATCCGCCCACTTCATCACCCAAAGGCCCAGGTGGCCGCGTGTAGTCGTGCCGGTGCGTCTCGCGGCCTCTTCGTGACGTCACCGCGCCGCTCGGGCAAGCCGCCACAGCACGGCACGCGACGTGCGAGATTCAAGACGGCCTTTACAGCTCCTGGACGCATTGTAGCCGTCTCGAGAGCATAGGTCGAAATTCGAGCTCCATCCGAGCTCATGGGTCCGACTAGTGCCGGTTTTGCACTTTGGTCTTTGCCCCCCTACCGACCGCGCACCACACGCCCTGTCCAAGCTACAACCGACGTGCTCTTGCCGCTCGCCACTCCATCACGAGGATGTTTGGTCAAAAGCTATGGTGGTGGAGTAGCAAAGAGCTTCGGTGGAACCCTCAAACAGCCCACCACACCGCCCAACCGCGTAGATGGCCGTGTCTAGCCGAGGCGGTGCGTCTTCACGCCACTGGGCCGGATGTTAGCCTGAACGCAACTGTCACGTGATCCGGCCTCTAGAGCTTTTTCACGCACACGATCGGAGGTGTACGGCTCAGGGCTGTCGAGGGTCGATCAGCTCGTGCAAGTTCTCAGATTGTCAAGTATCAGGATGGTCCCAGGTGGTCCCGGGCAGTCCCGGGCGGCGCGGTCGGTCCCGGGCGATCAATCAATCAATCGCGAGAGTCGGTGGGAGCTGGTGTGGGCCGGTGGGCGCCGCGGGGGACGCTCAGGGAGGCCGCAGTGGCCCACGGAGAATCCCTGCGCAAACGAGTAGCTCGAGTCGTTCTAGCAGTCACTGCGCTGGGTCCCTCTCTGAGGGACCAGCGCCATGCACGTAGGCCTGCCGCCAGTGGGTCAAGTTTGCGCCCGGGGCCGCCACCGCATCACGACTGCCAACGTCACCGTTCTGACTGCGATGGCCGACGAGTTCGACAGCTGGCTCAACTCGACGAGCAAGCCGAAGCCGGCGGCCGCCCCTGCGCCAGCCGCCTCGGGCTGGGGCTTCAGCGCCTCGTCGTTCCTCGGCGGCACCGGCCTCGACGCCTCCTCCCTCCTGGGCGGCGCGGGCGCGACGTCGCTGCTCTCGGCGGTGGACACGCTGCGCAGCCAGGCCAAGGACGCGGCGGACTCGCTCAAGGACACGCTCCAGACGCAGGCGCCCGTCGTGGCCAGCGGGCTCACCAGCGTCACCAGCGTCGCGGGCGCCGTGGCGGGCCAGCTGCAGCAGACAGTCGAGAGCCAGATGAGCCAGTTCGCCGACGAGCAGGCGCGCTTCTGCACGGCGGACGCCAAGAAGGCTGAGCTGCAGCAGTACAAGGACGTCGTGCACACGATGGGCCAGACCATCGGCACTGGCGACGCGGCCGAGCTGGAGGAGCACGGCGGGAGCCTGTGGGGGGACGCGCCCGAGCCGCTGCGCGCCGCCTTCGAGGAGGCGATCCGCAAGCTGGCGCAGGCGGAGACGTCCTTCTTGAGCGAGGCGCAGCTGCCGCCCGCCAAGCGCGACCCCTCCGACGCGGCGACCGAGGCCGAGCTGCAGGCGCTCCTCAAGATGGCGCGCGGGGCGCTCGTGCGCGACGAGGGGCTGCGGCAGATGCGCTTCAAGCTCGTGCCGACGCGCGTCAAGGAGGCGCCGTTCTGGCGGCACTACATGCTGCGCGTGCTGCGCGAGCGCCGGCTCTTCGGCCTCCCCGTCCTCAAGCCGCCCGCCGACGACGCGGCGCCGGGCAGTGGCGCGCCGCCCGCGACCGGCGGCGCTCCGCACGCCGCGCAGCCGCCGTCGACGGCGGCGGCGGACGAGTTCCAGACGGTCGACCTGCTGCAGCAGGCGGAGGCGGAGGCCGACGCGCTGCTCCTCGCGGCGAGCACGCCGTCCGCCCGGTCCGCCGACGCCACGCTGCACGCGGCGACCGCCTCGCTCGGCGACACCTTTGCCAGCGCCGCCGCCGCCGCCACTGCGGTCACGACGCCCTCGCTCACCGCCCACGCCTCCTCCACGGCCACTGCTCCTCACCGCAGCGACAACGAGCCGCCGACGCCCGCCACGTCGCAGCGCAGCGGCGCGCCGTCGCACCTCTCGAGCCCGCCCACTTCCGCGCCCGACGCGGGCGGCACGCCGGCCACGATTGCGTATTCCGGTGGCGCCGGCACCGCGCCGCGCGCCGCGCCGCCGAGCGCCGCCGTCCCCGACGCCGTCGCGCCCGCCACGCCCGCGTCCTCCACGGCGTCGGCCACGCCCGCCACCGCGATGGCGCCGGCCGTCGCCACGACGCCCTCGGCCGCCGCGGCCGCCGCCACCGTCGTCGCGGCCGCGGCCAACGTCGCCGCGGCGGCCGCCGCCGCGGAAGCGGCGCTCGCGACGCCGACCGCCACGCCCACGCCCGCGGCCGCCACCACGCCGGTGCCGACACCCGTGCCCGCCACCGTCTCGCCCGCCCCCGCGCCGGCGGAGGCGCTCACGGCCGATGAGCTCGAGGCGAGGATAGCGCGCGAGCTCGAGCTCGGCGACGGCGAGGAGGACGGCGACAGCGGCGAGCTGATCGACGCCGACGAGGACTTTGACAATGTGCTGGGCGACCTGTGAGGGACGGGGCGGCGGGCTGAGGTAGTGTGGTGCGCGGCTGCTTATAGTAGCTAACGAGATCAACGAGCCTACAACACGAGCCTAGAATCATTCCGTTACCTGGGTGTCTAGAGTGGCTCCTTATCCACCTTCTCGCCAGCGAGCCAGCGCTTCTTGTCGAGCACGGGCAGCATATCGAGCCTCTTCTCGACATCCCACTTGATGAGAGTGAAGGAGACGACGGCGAGCGTGCACGAGGCGATGCAGGTCCACATGATGATGCGCTCGCGGCTGCTGAGAGAGACAGTTGTGTCTGGCAGAGCGGCGTCCTGCGATGTCTCGACCTTCGGCGGTGGAGCACGCTGCGCAGCCGTTTCTGCCTGACGGATCGTGGGCTTGAAGTTACCAGCCGGACGCTTGCTCTGGCTGGCGATGGTGGGGTTGGCACGGCGCGAGAGGTGTCTTGCGTGTGCGCTGGCGCACAGCCTCGCGGACGAGGCCGCTCGCAGCATCCTAACCTTCTCGCTCGTCGCGCGCGCGCGCTCGCCATAGCGCGGGGGACATTCCAACACATGCTATCAAACGCGTGCGCGCAGCGGGGCGTGGTAAGCGATTTGAACTAATTGCAGTTGGCGTGCGGTGCTTGCACCCCCTTGCGATCGCCGAGGCAATAAACGAGACTTGCGAACAATTTGCGCGGCGCGGGACACAAATCTTCGCCGGCAACCCTGTTGACCAGAAGAATTTCGACTGGATGGATCTCTACTACTGCATCGAGTCACTCCAACGAGCGCGGTTGGAGGTGGAGGCTCGATCTGTACCGACCGGCAACGAGGGAATGTCGGACGAGCTGCTGCAAGCCCTGATACCGACGCTGAGCGTGGCCGCGGCCCTCGTCGGCGTTCGTTGGCTTCGTGCTCCAGCCAAGGCTGGCGGGCTGCCCGTGGTGGTCGGGACAGCCTTATCCACCGTCGCTCTGGTGTCATCCACAACGGTCTTGCCCACCATCGATCCGACACCACCCACATGCATGGTCTTGAAGCAGTGGGAGCGGCCGAGGCGCAGATATAAGGTGCTCAAATTGAGGACCCCGCCGAAGCCGCGTCGCCGCAACCGACGTGCGACGCACGATGGGAACTTCATGCAGTCGCCGCTGATGCTGCGCGTGCTCGCGCGCCGTGAGGTGGACCAGCTGATTCGAGACGCCATCGACCGCGAGGCCAGCTTTTGGACGCAGATGCATGGCGCATTCTCGGCCGCAGCCAGCGCGGCCGCGGCAGTGGCCTGCAAAGTGGTGGCGGCGTCCCAGCTCGAGAGCGAGCTAGGACAGGAGGCCAGTGTCGTCATGGTGGAGGTGGCCCAGCTCGAGGGGGTGGCGGAAGAGGAGGAGGTCACTCCCAGCGACACGCCCGAGGACCACTACTCGGGAGCGTCGACACCGATGACCTTCTCGGGAGCGTCGACGCCGATGGTGCATCACAACTCGGAGCCCGTGACCCCATACGAGCGCGTGGACGCGGTGCAGCGGCTGCGACGCCGGACGGTGAGCTTCATGCACTCGGGCCGCGAGAGGGAGACGCTGGGGCGCGTCCACGCGCGGCGCGTGCAGCACCGCTGGCTCGAGGTGACCACCGGCTCCATCCTGCTCTCGGCGTCGGTGTCGCCGGAGGCGTTGTGCCGCGCGACGCCAGGGCGCGCCGAGGGAGGCGAGGGCGACGAGGTTTCGTCGCCCCTCTCGTCCTCGCCGGGGCTGCGGCGGTGGCGGCAGATTGGCCGCGGCATGCGTCGCGCACACAGCTTCGGTGGAGGAGGCGGAGGCGGCAGCAGCAGCAGCAGCGTATCGCAGGACAGCGAGGACGGCGGCGTCTCGCCCAGGGGCGAGCGGTCGCCGGCGCGGCGATGGCGCACGGCCGCGCGCCGGCTCAGCATGGGCAGCCTGCGACAGTCGCTCTCCTTCGATCGGAGACGCGCGCGGGCGTCGGCGCGGCGCAAGCACTTCGCGCCGCACGAGCGCGAGATCTCCGAGTCGTTCAAGAAGGTCGCCGTCACCAACTCGGTCGAGCGCCAGACGGAGCAGTTTTGGCAGACGCAGCCCGCCAAGTTCCAGCTCGACGTCTAATACTTTTTGGCGAAGCTGGTGGCCATGATCATGATGCATGTGCATGCGCATGCGCATGGACGCGTTCAAAACTCTGTTTAGCTAGACTTTTTGTTTTGGCTCACTTAGGGTTTAACTGTGGCTGTCGCTTTAAGGTTGTAAGGCTGCGGCTGTCGCTTGCCGAATTAGAAGCAATGTGGGTCACGCCATCTCAACCCGCACGGCACACACGACGACGACAAGCTCAATTCATAGGGTGCCTAAGACCGTGGGACGGATACCCGGCAGTACCCTCCCCTCCGCGATTGCCACCGGATGGGGCGTTTACCAGTCTACCAGTCTACCAATGTGGGTTGCATGCAGTATGCACATTTGCCGACGTGCACACGGCCCTATCGCCACCCGAGGAAACGCAGGTCCAGAGTACTGAGTCTCTCGGGATGGAGATGCCGCAACCACCGCCGCCCAAGCAAGCGCAAGATACGGAGATACAACGAGTTCCGCAGCGACCCTCTGCCGCGCTCATCAAGGCCGTCTCTCAAGCACAGGTTGAAGACGTGCGCCCGCTCCTGACGCCAGACCTGGACCTCGACTGCGAGGTGTTTGTGGCCCAGAAGGTCGTTGTCACGGGGCAGCTGCTGTTCAAAGGCCGGCCGGAGACCCGCGAATTGGAAGTGTGCGATCCGCACGAAGCCACGACGCTGCTCAGCATTGCCTGCTTGCGCGGAGACGCCCAAATCGTTGGCGCGCTGCTCGACGCTCGCGCGTCCCCGGATGCCGGACGGACCTTGCCATCGCGCTGGCAAGGACGGACTTTGCCGCTGCAGTGGGCCCTGAGCGACGCCCAGTCCATCGATTGCGCATCCATGCTACTCAAGGCAGGTGCCACCACGCTCAACGAGCAGGATGTCGATCCGGAGCAGGCGGACGGCGGTGGCATGACGTGCCTCTGCTCGGCTGCGTATGAAGGCAACCTGAGCAAAATGCGGCTGCTGCTCGAGCACGACGCTGACGTTGACCTTCCGCGGCACAGCGGCGCCACGCCGCTTTACGCCGCGGCGCAGGAGGGTCACACCGACGCGGTCCGGCTGCTCCTCGCCTTTGACGCCAACATTGAGAAGCGCCGCGAGCACTCGGGCGCGACGCCGCTGTTCATTGCAGGGTTGAACGGCCGCACGAGTTGCGTGAAGTTGCTGCTGGACGCACAGGCGGAGCCAGAGGCGCTCGCAAAGGATGGTGAGACGCCACTGAGCCTCTGCCGCAAGGGCCTGGGCAATTCGAATGCCGACTGCCGGCGCCTCTTGGAGGCCGCGGCCGCCGGCAACCACCCGCCGCCAGCCGCCTTTGACACGCTGGCCGAGCGCGCGCTGGCGACGGGCCTGCTGACCGAGGCGCAGCTCGACGGTATCACCGACTTGATTGCACGCGGCGTCCGCACCGAGCGGGACATGGCTTTCAAGCTGCATATGCTCCCGCTCCGAGTGAGCCCGTGCGCGACGGAGCTCGCGGAGCTAGTGTGCAGGCCACACGCGACGATCCGGCGGCTGCGCGAGCTGCTGGAGCGCACTCACCCCGACGAGCTCAACGCGCAGCTGCCTCGTTGGATGATAGGTGGGGGCACGCTGCTTCGCGCCGCGTGCAGGTTGGGAGCGGTCGGGGAGCGAGAGCAGACGCAGGATCCGGAGTCCAATGGGGCGCTCATGTGCACCGAACTCATTGGGCTGCTGCTCTCTGCCGGTGCCGACCCCGATGCGCTGTCGCTCGGCTCGAGCACCGACGGCCTCACGCCGCTGATGGCCGCGTTGGGCTTCAACGACGCCGCCTGCGTGGCCCTCCTCGAGGGGGGCGCCGATGTCAACAAACCAGACGGTGGAGGCTACGCGCCGCTGCTTGCTGCGAGCGAGTGGGGGCAGCCACGCGTCGTGAGGCTCTTGCTGAGTTTTGGCGCTCGTACGGACGTCGTGAGTCCCTCGGAGGGCGTGGGCTACACGCCTCTGATAGCTGCAGTGGTGACGGCAGATGCCGTTTGCGTCGGGCTCCTGCTCGAAGCGGGAGCCGACGCCAGCAAGAAGTACTCCACCACCCATTTCGCTGCCAAGAAGAACGTGCCGATGAATGCACTGGAGTGGGCGCGCTTCCTTGTGGCATACCCTCGCGGGACGGGCAAGCGCGAAGCGGTCGTGAGGGAGCTCACGAGGTTCGAGCGCTTCTGCGAGCTCTCTCTTTCGCTCAATGTGCTCGACCAGGCGGCGGTCGACGCGCTCAACGGCGAGCTCGAGCGCGGCGAGGCCACGCGCTCCGAGCTCATCCAGCGCCACGGGGCCGCGATCAACGCGGCTGCCGACGAGCGCAGGAGCCTGGTACAGGCCGCCGAGGCGAGCACGCGTCTGGCATTTGAGTCAGATCGGCAGCCCGCGCCTGACCAGCTGCTGCCCGCCGACGAGTGGCCAGTCTATAAGGGGCTGGTCGAACTGCAAGGGCTCGTCAAGGCACCCCACCTCAACGGCGAGCGAGGCGTGTGCGTCAGCTTCAACGTAGACGGCAAGCGCCGGCTCGCAGTGAAGCTGAGCAAGACGAAGAAGACGCTCGCGCTCAACCCGCAGAACTGCCGCGCCATCGACTCCAATCCGCTCCCCATGTGCGCGCACACGTCTGCGGAGGCGTGCGAGGCGCTGCAAGCCGAGCTCGTGGCGGCCGGTTCGCCCTGCACCGTGGTCGACTGGACGCCCCTCGCGGCAGACACTAGCATCGACCAGGCGCACCTTCACCGCATGGGGCAGCTCTCGTCCGCGTGCGAGCCCTTCTGCCGCACGCTGTACTACGTGCAGCGCACCAGCGAGACGGAGGCGCACATGCTTCTCTGCCGCGAGCTGATGAACAACGGCAGGATGAACGAGGCCGGCACCGCTTTTGCCCTGCCGTGGCTCGTGTATGGCGGTGGCGAGCAGGGGCGGGGCAACGAGGGTGAGACGCTCACGCCCCCGGCGTCGGAGTGGTGCGCGGAGCTCAGCTACATCACGCGGCTCGTGGTCGGAGCCACCGCCTCGACACTCGCTTGCTCGGTGTGCCTCGAGCGCCTCACCATCCAAGAGAGCCCCTCGCAGCTGCCGTGCTTCCACGTTCTCTGCACGTCCTGCATGAAGAGGCTCTTCACGATCAACAAGAAGGGGCTGAAGTGCCCGAGCTGCCAACGCGAGCATACCAGGTGGAGCCTCCATCGCAACGACGCGGCTCCAGGTGGCGTCTGCGTGGTCGAGCACGTGGCGGGGCGGTGATGATGGAGTCGTGACTGGGACTGACTTACAGTACTGGACTGACTGTACAAGTCGTGTTGGCGTGTAGGGTGTCCGTCTTTTACACACCGTTTCTGAGTCGCGGTGGTGGTGTGGCGTGGCAAAGAACTGAAGCGTAGCCGGGTCGTGGTAATGAAGCCTAAGCCTAAGCCTAAGCCTAGAACTGGAGAATCTTGACACGCGAGCAAAATAAAATTATGCAGCATGCAGAGTTGAAGTTTTGCACGCAAACTTATGTGATATGTGCGCGGCGTTATGTGCGCTGGTTTTATACCCCACGGCCGTAGTTTGCGAGTGATGGCGACGGCCACTCAGAATGGACAGCCGGAGCTCGACGACGCCTCCCAGCGTCGACTACGCGCGGCTTTGGACATCCTCGAGAGCGGATCGACGCCCGAGTGCCCCGTCTGTGCGCGCAAGCCCGCGCTCACGACACACACGCTGCCCGCCCATGCTGACAGCCCCCGCTCGTGCCAACGCAGGCCTGGAGATCCCAAAGCACTCGGAAGCGCGGATCCTGCGCTGCTGCGCGCAAATAATGTGCCTGCACTGCATTCCGAGCTGTGACGGCACGTGTCCGTTCTGCCGAGCGCCGTTCCAGTCCCGCAAAGCCGAGGACGGGTCGACGCCTTCCGCGGGTGAGGGCGAGTCGCCGTACACGTACAGCACGCGCGACTACTCGGAGCACGCTAGCTATGCGGCGAGCAACGACTACTCGGGCACGAGCGCGAGCTACACGAGCGGAACGTACACCAGCGCAGGCTACACGGCGAGCAACGACTACAGCACACACAGCGACTTTTCAGCGACCGACTATTCGGCGTCGTCGACCGACTACTCTAGCATCACGTCGAAGTACTGTGCGTCCTCTTGTAGTGACGGTGCCACGTGAGCCTTACGAAATAGTTTATGAAGGACCCACTGGCTTAATGCAAAGGTGCTGTGGACTTGATGATGTGGGAAGTGTGTGTGCGACCTGCAAGCTGCATTCCATCTTTCCACATACCACATCCCGCACATGGGGTCGAGAGTCTGCGTCGGTCAGTTGCGGTGCGGGGCAAAGAGCGCCGGCATGTTGAGCGCCGGCATGCTGCGGGGGGAGCCGCCGATGCTGCAGGCGCGCGCCGTCTGGCGCGAGCCGCCGATGGTGGTCTGAGAGATGCCGTCGGTCGCGACGCTCACGGGCGAGAGGCACGGCCCGCTGCCGCCGATCGTGCTGATGTGCGCGGGCGACGAGGGCGACGCGTAGCGCACGTGGCACGCGCCGCCGCCGCCGCTGCCGCCGTGGTCGGAGCCGCCGGAGTCGGGGCTCTCGACCGCTGCCGGCTGGCGGAGCATCGCCGCCTTGGGCGGCGTCGTGGCGAGGCCGAAGCCGAAGCCGTCGCCGGAGACGGAGACGGATCGGTAGATCTGCTGCGCGCCGAAGCCGGAGGCCTCGTGCTCGAACGAGCGCGACCCCATCATCAGCGCCGGCGGCTGGGTGAGCGGCGAGCCGCCGCCGACGCCGCCGTGCCCGCCGCCGCCCCGCTGCGCGATCGAGACCGCGGCCGACGGCGGCGGCCGCGGGTCCTCCTGCATCTGATGCGCGTCGCTCGCCGCGGCGGCGCCTCCAAAGCCTCCGCCTGCTGCGCCGCCAAAGCCACTGCCACCAGCGCCGCCAAAGCCGCCGCCTGCGCCTCCAGCACAACCGCCGAAGGCACCGCCACCGCCACCACCCCCGCCGCCGCCGCCGCCGCACCCGCCGCCGCCGCCGCCGCCGCCGCCGCCGCCGCCGCCGCCAAAAACGGCGCTCA
>Ga0209713_10001057_pt1 | contig 16185 bp, 11 predicted proteins | sample ArcOceMetagenome_3_FD_187444 | JGI IMG/M metagenome (GOLD analysis project Ga0209713, IMG submission 187444) | Marine eukaryotic phytoplankton communities from Arctic Ocean - Arctic Ocean- Svalbard ARC20M Metagenome (SPAdes) (version 2) | ecosystem: Environmental > Aquatic > Marine > Oceanic... | reverse complement strand
AACCTTCATATTTACGAATTCCTATGCATAGAACTTTGCGTTCCGAGATTTGCGCGTCTACCTGGGCGCCGCCGGCGCAACCATCCCACCAACTAATATGTCCACCACCGACAGCCCACATCCCGCGCCGACCAGAGCGGCGCTCGAGGCACAAATTGCAACGCTCGAGGCGCGCCTGCAAGAGCTGCCCGGCCAGCAGCACAAGGCGGAGCGGTCGAAGCTCAACAAGGAGGTGAGAGCGCTGCAGGAGCACCTGCTGCTGCCTGCGCCACCTGTAGGAGCTCGACCCGCGTCCGCCGCCACTGGCGACTGGGTGCCACCGACGCCAGCCCAGCAGCTGGCCGCTCATTGGCAGCTGCTGCACCCGGCCGGCGACGCCTCCGCGTTTGCCCGGTGCGTGCGCTGCGGCATGGGCTCCGCGCCCACGTGCCGCTTCCATCCAGACGCGAAGGCGTTCGGCTTCGGGACCGGCCGGTTTGACTTCGGCTACACCACCCTGTGGGATACGCCACACGAACAATGGTTCTGTTGCGGCGGTGTCTCAGCCGACTGCATCGGCTGCTGCCAGGAGCTGACGCACACCACAGACCCGAAGTGGTGGCGGGCCTACGAGCACCTGTCGCCGCCGTTGCAGGAGCACAGCGACGACGAGTCGATGGACAGCGACCCAGACGGCGTCGAGGCCATGGCCGCCATGGACATTGAAGATGAGCCTCAACAGCCGTCGGTGGGGCTGGTCTTGAGGTCGGGGCGAGAGCTGGAGCCTGGTGGGCGCCGCTAGGCGCCGCTAATATAATTGAGATCATGTAGTGAACACTGACATGCGAGACTCGCTCATTCACGGAGCAAGGTCGGCTGATACTCTGCCACCGAGACACGACGCCTAGACGCGTCGCGCTCTCCACTCAAGGGCGCCCCGAGCCCGTCGCCATCGTCGTCGTCGCTGTCGGCATCGGCACCTGCGGTCGACGCGGCCGTGCGCTTGCGCTTCAACGCTTGCAGTGGCTTGGGCTGCTCTTCATCGTGGCGTCGCCACGCTGCCGTGAGCGAGCGCTCTCTCTTACCGAAGGGAGGGATGAAGCAGAAGTACTGCGTGCCACTTTTCGTGACCTTCTTCTCGGCCGTCCACCCAGGTGGCAGCTCCATGAATGCGATCGGGTCACGCAGCGAGCACGCGCCGCTGTGTCGGCAGCCTCGTGTGCAGTCCGCGTTGCGCTCGCATTGGCCAATGCCCAGCCGTGGCTCTTCAGCGTCGCCGTCTTCGGCGTCGTCGTCGTCATTGTCCTCCTCCTCGCCCTCGTCGTCGTCGTCGTCGTCGCCCTTGTCGTCGTCGTCGTCGTCGTCGTCGTCGTCGTCGTCGTCGTCGTCGTCGTCGTCGCCGTCGTCGTCGCCGTCGCCATCGTCGTCATCGTCGTCGTCGTCGTCGTCGTCGTCGTCGTCGTCGTCGTCATCCTCCTCCCCCTCTGCCTCGTCAGAGTCGGACCCAAAGAGATCATGCTCCGTGCGGACCTCGTCCCCGAGCTCAGCGGATGCCAGTACGTCTGGAGGTGCAGGCACGGGTGCAGCGGAGGCGTCGGCAGCAGGCTGCAGCGGCGACGGGAGCAGCCGGTACTCGTCGGTGGTGAAGTCGTGCCTCCTCTCGTCGCCGTCGTCGTAACTGACCTTCCACATCAGCCTCGTGCCGCGGCTATCGGACGTCACCTCCCTCTCGATGTCGATGACGGTGCCCTCATACTCCACGCCACCGTCCCACATGACGGCCACGCGGGCCCGCAAGCCTGGAAGCCCCTCTCCCACGATCAGCTCTTCAGCCTCCATGTGGCGGCGCGAGCGACGCGCCTCGGACCCGCCCCGCTCGTTGAAGCGCTCCGACAGGCCGCTCTCCTCATTCGGGCCCTCGTTGTCGTCGTCCTCCAGATATGCCTGCTCGGCAGGCTCGGGTGCGGCTGCCGCGCCTGGGTCGTCGCGCGAGGCAGCTGCTGGAGGCTCTGCTCGCGGCCTCACCACAAGGTCGCGAGCGGGCAGCGGCGACGGCGCACACGCGTCGCACCACGCCTGCCCCTCGCTGTCGACGAAAGCGTCGGACAGGGTGCAGCCCCAGTGCGTCCTTGCGCAAAACTGGTGCCACCCTTGGTGGCAAGTGTCGTTGCCGCAGCGAACAATGCGAGAGCCGGGGGCTGAAGCTCGCGCCATTTCGTTGTTCGGGTCGCAGATCACGCACAGGACGTCGTCGTCGATGCCGTCGTAGATGGCGTCGTCAGCGGCGTCACGGGAAGCATCGGCTGGCCCCGCCACCGGAATAATCACGGTTCGCCACGAGTCCCGGCGCAAGTGCGTGTACAGCTCCCGGCACACTGGGCAGCTGATGTCCTGGTTTTGCTGGAGTCGCTGGATGCCCCACGAGTGAAGGCATCCGTAGCAGAACTCGTGGCTGCATGACGGGCGAAACTTATGCGTCGCAGGGTCGTACGTGCCTGGATGCGCCATGTCCGACTGCGGTCGGAGGCAAACGCTGCACTGCGATTGCTCGCTCTGCTCGGCCGACTCCTCCTGACGGGAGGCCATCGCGTCGTCTTCTTGCTCAGCCATCGTCTCCTCCGGGCTTGCTGCCACCGCGGCAGGCTCCGCCGCTGCAACCACTGCTGCAGGCTCCGCCGCCGCAGGTGCAGGAGCTGCCGATGGCGGAGCTGCCGATGCCGGAGCTGCCGATGCAGGCGCCGCCGCTGTAGGAGCTGCCGCTGCCGCCGCGACTGCTGCCGCGGCGGCGGCGGCGGCTTCAGCTGCTGCGCCGGCCACCGTCTTGTGAGGCTTGCCCGCTCGCAAGCCCGGCATCAACGGAGCCGATCTGTGGTGCTTCTTCCAGTGATCTCGTCGGTAGTTTTTCAGATTCTTGGGCGCAACCTCGTCGTACTTGGCGCACAAGTTGCACCAGTGTGCGATGCCTTGCTGCTGCTCGACCTGCACGATGTCGCACGCCTGTACACAGCCACAGCGCTTGCGGGTCGTGTCGCTAGCCTCGCCAAACAGGAACTCCTCGCCACATTTGGAGCAGAACTTGATGTGCTCAAAGGCCCTCGCCAAGTGGCTGGTGATGGCACTGCGCGGCCGCGCAGGAGGAGCTTGCCTGGCCTGCTCCGCGGCGCTGGCGCTGGAGCCGCTGGCCTGATCGGTGGCGCCGGCGCTGGAGCCGCTCGTCGCATTCACAATCTTCCCAAGGTTGGCAAGATCGCGTCCGATCTCGTCCATCAGCGACCGCGCGGGTGGTGCGGACGCAGTGGGCAACATGCTGAGCGTGCGCCGGGCACACGCCCGCGCTGCGCAAGCGTGTAGGAAGTCGTCCAGTTGCGCGCAAGTGCGTTATGTGCGGTGGTATTCACCCTAAGACGAACCAGACCGCCGTGTTGCCACGGATGCCGGCATGCCGGCACAGCCGATGCGGCAGCAGGTGGTGCCGCGCCAGACGTCGTCAGGCGCGTCGACGGCGGCGGGCGCGTTGGCGGCGGCGGCGACAGCGGTGGCGGCGGCACCGCTGGTATAAGGCTCACTGGTGCTCGGGCGGAGCACGCTGTTTAAGCTGCATGCGGTGCTTCGTGCTTTGCCAGTCAAGTTTGGCTAACTCAGCGGGTCGCAACCACCAGCCTCAGAAAGACTGAATCGGAGGAACCGCTAACATGGCGGCCGCCTCGTCCCAATCGATCGACCCGCAGCTGCGCCAGAACATCGAGGACCAGCTCGAGCGGCTGCTCTCCCAGCTGGAGGACATCGAGGGGCTCAAGGAGGAGCTGTCCGCGGAGGAGTACGAGAAGGAGAAGCAGGTGCGTCCACGCCGCCGCCTGCCCTCTCGCGCCGTGCTCACAGTCACTCTGCGTGCGGACGTACCTCGCAGGACACCAAGGCGCAGCTCTCGGAGTTCCAGGACTCGCTCAAGCAGATGACCGCGGGCAACATGACGCTGCAGTCAGAGTTTGACGCGGCGCGGCAGGCCATCTCGGCGGCGATCTCGGAGGCGTTCCACACGCCCGAGGTGATCCGAATGTTTGCGCGGAAGCAGCCGGCGCAGCTTCGGCGACGGCTCACTGAGATCGACCGCGATGTCAAGCTGGGCAAGCTCGACTTTGCTGCGGTCTCCACGCAGGCTGCCGAGATCCTGATCGCGCTCAAAAAGCTGGGCGAGACGATCGAGCCAAAGGAGGAGGCCTTCCTGGCGCAGCACATGACGGCGAGCATGGCGGATTTCGAGGCGGTCAAGGACGGCGGCGGCACCGTTGGCGAGGCAGCTCTGAAAGGAGTCACAAAATGAGACAGATCACGTCAGCAGCACTGCGTTCACATGGCACGCGCGTTCACTGGGGCGGGGCTATCACCCCATGCCATTTCGTCGGTGGGCGCGTCATGAAATTCATGCATTAGTTAGATGTAACACCCGAGACACGTGCGGTCGGCAGCGACACAACTCGATGCAGGACCGGTAGGCACGCCTGTCACTCCGCATCGTAGTCGTCGTAGTCGTCGTCGTTCGCCGCGCTGCTGGGGCCAGCAAATAGGTCGGTGCTCGCCGGCAGGGGCAAGGGCGCCGCGGCAGACGCTGCGGCTCCGCCCATGGCTGGCGCGGCACCGCCCGCAGCTGCTTCGCCCGATGACCCTGCAGCTGTCGCCTCGACAAATGGCACCGCGTCTGCCGTCGAGCAGCTCGGGCCATCGGAGGAGCTACCGCCCTTTCCACCGGCCGGCTTCTGCCGCTTCGCCGCGGGAGCGTCGCCAGCCGCTTTTTGCTTCTTCTCCCGCGGCGCGCCAGGCAGGTGCTCCTCCGCTGGGCAGTTGGCGACAAACTCTTGCAAAAAGTCAAAGAGCTGCTCCGAGTCGACAGCCTCCTTGATGTGAGCGACCTGCAGGACATTGGAGTCTCCTTGCCGCTGCATCGCCGCGGTGGCCTTTTCGAGCAGCTCGGCGCCAAAGAGCTCGAGGCACTTTGAGACGAGAGGCAGCACGCCCGCGGCTATCCGGCCGACGTCCTCGTCCACCTGCATCAGCTTCTTGATGCGAGCCGCGGGGAAGCGCCCTTTGTCCTGCTTGGGCGGCATCGGGGTCGTCTCGGCTGCGCAGTACGAGTAAACTCGCCAGCGGTGTTTACCGCAAGTTCGCTTGCGGTGCTTTGCATCCCTTCGGCTGAAGGATGAAAAAGGCGCGTCATGTCTTCTCAGTGTCTTCTGCTCGCAAATTATCAGCGCCGCACTGCGACTTGCGCGCACCGTCTCACACAGGCCTCGCGCCTACTTGATCATCCCCGCCGCGGGCGTCTGCTCGATGCCGCACTCGTTGACGCCCCTCGCGATCTTGAAGAAGCCGTCCATCCCCCAGTTCGCCCCCCACGAGTTGGCGACGATCCAGTACGGGCCGGCCGCCGCGTCGGTGCCCCAGCCGACGACCTTGACGGCGTGGCCGCCGTCGAGCTGCCCCGCCGCCGTCCGCTTGTAGACGCCCGACGAGTACGAGTGGAAGTCGCTGAAGACGGACCTGGAAGGCGACGCTGATGGGGCCGTTGGCCATCAGGTCGCGCTGCATCCCCTCGGCGTCGCCGGTGAAGCTGCCCACCGGGTACGCGCCGCCCTTGGCGGCGTGCAGCAGAAAGTCCTTGGGCGCCGCGCCGCCCGGCAGGCACCGCTGCACCGCCCCGCAAGGGATGGGCCCCGTCGGCAGGGGCCCCGCCTCTTCTTGGTAGGGCACGCAGCTCTCCGTCGGCAGCCCGGTGGTCGCCATGAACTTCCAGCTGTCGTCGAGCAGCCCGCCCGCGCACCCGTTGTTGACGACGTTGCAGTCCATCAGGAACTCGACGCTCAGGCTGAGGTTGGCGCCGCTCTGCGCGCAGAAGCGGTCGGAGAGCGCCTCTGCGCTGCCTCGAGAAGGCCCAGCACGACCCGCACTTGCCCTGGCTGCGCACCGCGGCGATCGACGCGCACCCCTTCCACTCTGTGCGAGCGTCGAAGGACTTTGGCAGCGGCGTGGTGCTGGTCGTGGCGGCGGCGGCGGCGGCGACGGGTAGCGTCGGCTGCTGGTGAGCGGGCACCGCGGAGGCACGATCGCGGAGCCGGCGTCCAATGTGCTGCACCGAGTAAGGGTTGGAGGTGAGCACCCCACCCTGCTGAACGCGCGCCCGGGCGTCGGCGACGGTCATCGTCGACGAAGAAGGCGCTGCGGTGGTCCAGCTGGCCCCGGCCGCGCGAATCGCACGGTTGATGCGTGCGAGGCGCGCCGGGTCGTCGACAAGGGTCGTGGCCTCGTCTTCCGGCGCCACATCCTTCTCCTCGACGGCCGAATCGAGCTGCGGCAGCGGGCGCAGGTCGACGCAGCCCTTCTTGTCGGGAACGTCAAACGTGGCGGTGGTCGGGTTGATGGGCTCGATGTTGCTCAGCACGCTCCTGGAGATCTCATGGATGTTGCCCTGGTATGCGGTGTGATTTGCAGAGAGCAGCAAGCCACTCGAGCGCTGCACGCAGAAGCTCGCCTCGTCGGACGTGTTGAACCCAGCGACCCACAGCTCGCACTCGCGACCATCGAAGCTTGTAGTGCCGTGGTAGCTCGAGCGGTTGTAGATGGCGAGGTCGACGCCACCAAAGAGCAGCTGCAGCGCCATGGGCCATGTTATGGTGATGTGCGAAGGGTCGCCCACGAGAGTCGGCGGGTAAAGGTAGCACGCGATCCGGCCGAAGAACGGGTCGAGGGCATAGACACCGGCGGCGGAAGATGCGGCCTGCGGCGAATGGAACCCGACCGAGGCGGCGAGCCGGCCATCCTTCAACGAGTCGTTCTGAGCGATGGCGCCGAGCGAGTCGGAGACCGCCACGTGCACCGTCTGGTTCACGAACAGGCTGTCGCTGCTGTTCTGCAGCGTCCAGATGTCGGCCGCGAACGACATGCGGAGAATAGGCTGGGTGGGCGTGGCCCAGCCCAGCGGAGAGAGCAGCGAGAGCATCGGCGACGCCGGTGTGTCTCGAAGCCCCGCTGCATGCCGCAAAACCTGCATGCGCGACTTCGCGCCATGGCGATGGGCGGACTCGAGCGTGCCTTGTGGCGGCAGCAAATTGTATCCGTCCGTGCGCACGGGCTGAGAAAGCAATTGGAGGCAGCTGGGCCAAACGTCAGTCATCGCCTCCATCAGATCTGGAGCTCGCCACACGACGAGGCGTCTTTGCGTGAGCGGCTGGTCGCGGCTGAGGCGGAGCTGCGCCATTTGCACGAGATGCTCGCCGGGAGCACCGAGGCGTCCTCTCGTACACCGCTGGTACGGCCGCAACGAGAGGCCTTCGAGAGACGGGTCGACATTAGCTTCCTACTCCTCTACTTCCGGCATCCGGACAGCATTGCCCACACCGTCCGCGGCTTGTATGGCTGCACGCATGGCTCGAAGAGTTTGAGCACGGGCCGCTTGGCCAACCGCACGAGCGAGCTCATTGTGATCGCAGATTCGTGGGACGAAGCCTCTGAATGGGCGCGCTGGCAGAATAAGACCGCGTCTGGCGCGTTCATGACCACCATCTTGTCCAACAACCTGCACGAGGTGCACGGCTACAACCGCGCTGCCGCGGTAGCCCGCGGCGACCTTCTCGTGCTTTTGCAGGATGATGACGTCCCGCCGCCGGCTTGCAATTGGGTGGCCGACCTCTGGGCGCTCTTCTGGCTGCGACCGCAGCTCGGAGCCGTTGGGATGCGGACAGGTAGCTTCTGGTACGGCAGCGCCTCGCCGTCCAAATCTGCCAGCAGGCACAGCGGGCGGAACATCGGCGGAATCGACCGGCGAATTGCAGCTCACATTCTATATCAGCACCCGCAGGGTAGATCGCCGTACGAGCTGCCTCCGTTTGAATTTGTCACAGTCGCCGACTTTGCGCCATTTGCCTTGAGGCGCTCCGCGTTTGAGGCCGTCGGCGGGCTCGACGAGGGCTATGTGCCAGCCGGGACATGCGGGATCACGACCGACATCGAGCTGTGCCTGCGTCTTTGGAAGAGCGGCTGGCAAGTGGGTCACATGCGCAGCCGCGACCAATTCGGCAAGTCCCGCAAGCTGGGTGGCACGCATGCGCCAGCGGCTCATGCCGCATGCTGGAAGCGGCAACTCGAGCTCGGTCACACGCTGATCAGCTTGCGGTACGACCAGCGCGACTTCCAGGCGGCGTTCGAGGAGGTCAAACGCCTGAATGCTGAACTGCTGCCTCTCTTCGACGGGCCACCAAAATGGGACGCATGCTGCCTGCGCAGCTGTGAGCTCTGCCCGGCGCAGGCGCAGCTGTACGGCAAGTCTAAGCGGCGAAACCATGAGGCGCTGTGCTCGCCGTGTGACGTGGATCGGACGAGAGGGAGGGTGCGAGCCGGGCCGGTTAGAAGCGTATAGACTTCGTGCGTACCTTCCGGTAAACCCCGAGATGTGGTTTAGATACTTTAGATCTGAAATTCAGAGATCATTGCTTTTTGGAGATCTTTGGATAAACTGCCGGCCAGGAGGGCGCACTCGGGATACACTGGTCCCCGGCCGGCCGGACCCGCGGGTTGCCCCCGCACCGCCCGGTTGGGGATGGTCCAGGATGATAAAGGTTGGCAATTCATCAAGCGCATGTCAGTGGTGGGAGTGCTTCACCGCACGCTACGTTAGGTAGTTCGAAAGACGCGTCATCGCTCGGCAGCGTCGGCCACCGCTAGCGCGTTCGGCACGTGTTTGTACGTTCAATGCCCAAGAAGAAGCCACCGAAGAAGTCCAAGCCGTCCACCGATGGGCAGGCTACCAGCGGTGACGCTGACAAAACAACGACGCAGCCTCCGGTCAAGGCTGAGCCTGTAGCCAAACCGGACACGACTGCCGCCGACACGGCTGCTGCTGACAAGGCAGCGGCAGACAAGGCCGCTGCAGACAAGGCTGTGGCCGAGAAGGCTGCGGCCGAGAAGGTGGCCGCGCAGAAGGCAGCTGACGACAAGGCTGCAGCTGAGAAGGCGGCCGCCGACAAGGCCACTGCTGAGAAGGCCACTGCTGAGAAGGCCACTGCTGAGAAGGCCACTGCTGAGAAGGCAGTCACCAAGAAGGCTACGTCTGAGAAGGCCGGGTCTGGGAAGAAGGCTGAGAAGGCCGCGGCGGCCAAGGCGAAGAAGGAGGCGGCCGAGAAGGCGGCGGCCGCCGAGAAGGCAGCTGCCGCCGAGAAGGCGGCCGCGGCCGAGAAGGCGGCCGCGGCCAAGAAGGCGGCGGCCGAGAAGGCGGCGGCCGAGAAGGCGGCTGCGGCCGCCAAGGCAGCGACCATGACGCCCGCGCCCGTCTCGTACGTCACGGCGCCCGCTGCAGCCGGGAGGGACCTGCAGCTGACCATCCACGCCGTCTCGCCTGAGGCGGTGCAGCTGCGCGTCGACATGAGTGACGCCGCGCCCGCCGCGTCGACCGAGGCGGAGGACGACGCGGTGGCCGAGAAGGCGCTCGCTGGCAAGAAGAAGAAGAAGCAGGCGGCGGCGGCGGCTGCGGCAGCGGCGAACCTGGCGACGCAGGAGCCGGAGCCGCTGGAGGCGACGACGCTCCAGTGGGACGCGGAGCTCGTGGTCGCCGAGGGCTGGCTGGACAAGGAGAGCCGCACGCTCAAGCAGTGGCGGAAGCGGTGGGTCGTGGTGCTGGGTCGCCGCAGCGAGCTGCTCGCGCCGCTGCTGTGCACGTTCAAGGCGCCCCTCGCCGACTGGCCCGCCACGCCCGGCGGCGAGGCCTCGCCGCAGCAGCCCACTGAGGTGGTGCGGCTGGCGGACGCTACGGTGGAGCCGCACGACCGCCCGCACACGCTGCGCCTGTGCGCGCCGGGCGGCGACTTCCTCCTGTCGGCCGACTCCGCCGCCGACTGCGGCGCGTGGCGTGTCGCGCTGCAGGCGGCCATCGGCGAGGCCGCCGCGCCGCTCGTGGCCGGCGCCGCCCCGAGCAAGGCCACGGCCGGCGGCGCAGCGGCCGTCGCGCAGCTGCACTCGCACCTCGCTTCGGTCTATCTCGGCACGAACGACGATGCTGCCCCCGCCGCCGACAAGTCGACGTGCCTTCTGATGTGAGGCGCGTCCGGCGGACATGGTGCACTCACGCTCCGCGCACCGCGCGCCGTGCAACCCACCAACCACCACAGCCCACGCCCGGGCCGGGGCTCCGGTCCATCCACCCCACACGTCGCTTCTCCTCATCCGCACCCCGTGCGAGCGTATTCCTTCGGGCTGATCTGTCGCGGTGCACTGAAGCCTAGCCAGCGCATATCGCATGTTGGCCTGTTTCCTATTGGAGGGTTTCAAAAGTTTACGAGTACGCGTATTTCTTTGCTGCTCAATCGCGCTGACAAATTAGGCAGCCCGCCCCCGCGCGATGCTCCAAGTGGCCTCGCTCGCGCCCACCGCGGCCGGTTCTACGCCGCACCGATGGGTTCTTGCGCCAGAGAAGCTGCAGAACCGAGCTCAACGGCTCGTTTCGCTCTCAACGACGACCTGCACGGCAGCGCAGTTGACGTCCTGCGCGCCCTATTCGAGTGAGCCGACCAGCTGCTGCGCGACGTGCCTCGATGCTGACGGCGTGCTCCGCATGGACGAGTCAATCTCTGTCATCCCGGACTCGGCCTTTATGAAGTGCCCCAATTTGACTGCGGCGCTCCTGCCCGCTGTCGAGGAGCTGGGAAGGTTCACGTTCAGCGACTGCGATCGCCTCTCCTGGGTGGCAATGCCCAACGCGCTGGCCATTGGCGATTCTGCCTTCTACGGCTCATCGGCTCTCCACTCGCTGTTCATGCCCGTGCTGCAGACCACGGGCGAGAGTGCCTTCGACGGTACTGAGTGCGGTGCCACCGGAGCAGATTGCATGATCGCTCCGGCGGCGGCCAGCCCGGCACCCAGCACCTCGGCGCTCGACTGCACGGCGTGCATCCAAGGGTTCATCGAGGCAGGAGGCTGCAACGCGATGATTTCGGGTGGCGATGCAGACGCCTACATCCCCGCGGATTGCGATGCGTGCGGCGAGAGCGATGCCATCGGCCAGCGGGTCGAGCAGATTTGCTCCGCTCTCGTGAGCAGCGGAGACGCGCTCGCGAACGCCTCCAGTGGCTCCGTCCCGATGCTGGGCGGCGACTGGACGGGTGAATTTGGGTCACCCACCACCGTGCAGTGCGACACGTCCGGTGCATGTGCCGCGAGCTGCTGCACCTGCGACGGGGCCGAAGTGGCAGATTGCCTGACGTGCCCCGACGGGGCTCCCCCGGTCGACGCCGACGGCGATGGTGCTGGGGAGTGCATTCCGGCGGTGTCCTCACCAGCGCCCTCCGCGGGGGGGCTCAGCGACCAAGAGAGCGCGAACGATCAGATCATCGATTCAATCGGCGGCTCCGTTGGTGAAGCCAGCAGTGGTGAGGCTGGCAGTGGTGCGACGGTGACGCCGGTGAGCGACGGGACGGTGAGCAGCGGTGCGACGGTGACGCCGAGCGACGGAGTCGTTAGCAGCGGTGCGACGGTGACGCCGAGCGATGCGACCAGGTCGGCGAGCAGTCAGCAGGCAGATGCGGCGGCGAGCATCGCGAGCCAGGCCAGTGCGAGCCAGGCCAGTGCGAGCCAGGCTAGTGGGGCGGCAGCAGCCACCACTCAGGACTGGAGCAACCCACCCGATTGCTCGACGTGCGTGGTCCAGTTCGGGAAGGCGGGTGGCTGCAACGTCTGGGAGCAGGGCGGCAATGCAACTTCCTTGGTTCCGGCGGGATGCTCGCACTGCGAGCAGACGGCGTACGTCTACTGCTTCAACGTCTCGACGGTGCTTTCGTGCGAGCAGTGCGTGCAGCAGCTCGACCAGGCCGGCGGATGCTCGCAGTGGACGAACACCGGCATCTTTCCCAATGCTACATTCCCATCAGGGTGCGGACACTGCGGCAACGAGGCCTATCGGTACTGCTTCAATGCTACGAGCGGCTACGTGCCGGCAGACAGCGTTGCGCCCTCGTACAGGATGCTGCACTTTGGAGAGCGGCAGCGGAAGGCCAAATATCATTCCGTCTTCCTTTGAGGGCGCGGTGTTGAGCTCTGAGCTCGAGGTGTTTCGTCAAAGCCCCGTGAAAGTGTTTACATTTGCAACCAAATTTGATATCAGACACGTACCGCACTACAACGGCGCTGCGCTGCGTGCAAACAAGATGAAGTCGAGGCGGAGCTTGTCGAGGGCCTGCACGGCCTCCTGGACCTGCCCCTTGAGGAGGCTGAGCCGTGCGTTGCCGAGGTGGCGGGTGGCGACCCAGTCGTCCATGGTCTGCATCGCGTCGTGACCGTCCTCGCCCTCCTGGTCGAGCTGATGCCACCACACGATGCGCGGCGGCGGCGCGTTGTGCGCGGCACCACCACCTGCGCCTGCGCCTCCTCCTCCGCCGCCGCCCGCGTCGTTCTCGTCGGGCGCGTCGGCGGCCTCGGCCTCGTCGGAGGCGCGCACGACCTCCTTTGCGATCTGGAAGAGCGTCGGCATGTCGTCCTCCTCGAGCGAGACGATGAGCTGCACGCCCTCCTGCAGCGCGCGGCGGCGGCCGTCGCGCACGAGGTGCGCCACCTGCGCCACCTTCTCGGCGGCGACGAGCAGCGCGCGCACGCGCGCCCACATCGGCCCGAACTTGCTCGAGCCGAGGATGTGCTCGGCGGGCTCGAAGGTCGGCAGCCGCGCCTCGCCCATGGCGCCTACGTGCACGTAGACGCCCTGCGTGGCGAAGCGGAAGACGCGCTGCGCGTCGCCGCGCAGCAGCTTGAGCACGTCGGCCGCCTCCTTGCGCGCCGGCTCGAGCTGCTCGCGCTTGACGAGCTGCAGCAGCCGCTGCAGCTGCACGATGCGCCTGCCGAGCGCCTTGGTCTGCTCCTCGGTGCCCGTCGTCATCTGGAGCGGCGCCGCCTGCAGCTTGTGCAGCTCGTCGGTCGCGACGTGCAGCAGCTCGACGGCGATCCCCTCGGCCTGTGCGAGCTGCGCGCGCAGCGCCTCGCCGTGCTTCTCCTCGCCCAGCAGCTCGAGCATCAGCTGCGCGTTGTCGGCGCGCGCGTGCAGGCCGCGGCAGCGCGCCACGCCGTGCGCCGCCGTCTCGGTCACCGGCAGCTCCTCGTCCATCGACGCCATCGCCTGCCGCATGTGCTTGAGCGCCTTCGGCCGCTCCTCCACCGCCATCGCCGAGAGCGCCTTGAGCGTCACGTCGGCGCGGCGCGAGAGCAGCGCCGCCGAGCCGCGCAGCACGCCGCTCGTGTCGGTCGACGAGCCGGCGCCGGCGGCCTGCGCGCCCTCGGCCGAGTCGTGCGCGGCGAGCGCCGCCGCCTCCTCCAGCTCGACGAGGTGCAGCCGCAGCAGCAGCTGCGCGCACACGAGCGGCCGCTCGAGGTGGAGGAGCTGCGACGCCTTCGTGAGCGCGTCGATCTTGCGCTTGAGCGTCTCGGCGCGCAGCTGCAGCCCGTGCTGCTGCTCCTCGCGCAGCCGGTCGGCCTTGAGCTCGTCGACGCTCTTCATGCGGCCGCCGAGGCCGCTCAGCTCGGCCGAGAGCGCGCCGAGCAGCCACACGAACTCGGAAAACTCGATGACGCCCGACTTGTCGCGGTCGGCCTGCGCGAAGAGCGACTCGGTCTTGTCGAAGGGCAGGTGCTCTCCGCACAGCAGCGGCAGCATCTCGCGGAACTCGTCGCCGTCGATCGAGCCGCCGCCGTCGTGGTCGAGGATCGCGAACGCGGCGCGGAGGTCGTCCTCGCTCGGCGCGCCGAAGCACGCGTGCACGATGACGCGCGCCTCGCGGCCGTCGTACTCGGCCTCGCGCAGGTTGGAGATGACGCGGCCGGCGCGGCGCAGCTCGAGCGGCGAGAGCGTCGCCGCGAAGTGGGACTCGAGCGCCGTCGCCGCCTGCACCGACGAGGCGATGCCCGCCGTGAGCGAGCCGAGGCCGCTCTTGCTGCCCGCCTCGATGGCGCGGCGCAGCGCGCGCATCAGCCGGCAGAACTCGCCAAACTCGATGACGCCCGACTTGTCCTCGTCGACCATGTCGAACCAGACGTCGAGGTTCTCGCCCTGCAGGTGCTCGCCGCACACGAAGAGCACCTGCTTGAACTCGTCCACGTGCATCCCGCCCGAGTGGTCGGCGTCGAGGAGGTCGAAGCACCTGCGCAGCTCGAGCTTGGAGGACGAGACGAAGAGCACGCGCACCAGCAGCGAGATGGCGGGCGGCTCGTACCCCTCGCGCGCCATCCGGTGCGCGATCCGCCCGACGCGGCGCATCTGCATCGGCGACAGCTTCGACGTCACGGCCGAGTCGACGAGCCGAAGCCCCGCGAGGCTCTCCCCCATCAGGCCGCCGCCCTCGTCCGAGCGGCTCAGCTCGCACAGCATCTCCCCAATGTCGACGAGCTCGAGCACCTCCGCCTCCTTGGCACCGTCGCCACCGCCACCGCCGCCGCCGCCGCCGCCGCCGCCCTTCTTCCTGTCGTCGCCGGCATCGTCGGCGCTGGCCGCGTCGCCCGCCTCGGTGTCCATGCGAGTCAGAAGCCCCGCCGCCACCTCGCCTCGGTTGAGCAGCCGGCCCAGCAGCCCCAGCAGCCGCCGCGCCTCGCGCCCGTCGATGCCGCCGTCGCCGCGCGCGTCGAGCGCCGCGAGCGCCGCCTTGAGCTGCGGCGGGTTGGTCGAGACGAACAGCACGCGGCACAGCGCCGCCACCAAGTCGTCGGGATACCCCTCGCGCGCGAGGCCGTCGGCGAGCCTGCCGACGCTCCGCGCCCGGTCGACGCCCATGTTGGCGAGCTCGAGTGGCTCGAGCGCGCCCGCCGCCGCCACGCCGTGCGCCACCGTCGTGATCATCGAGCCGACGACCGACGTGAGCGGCTCGTCGTCGCCGCCGCCGCTGCCCGCGCCGCCGCTCGCGCCGCCGTGGCCCGTGTGGCGCAGCACCGCGCGGAAGCGCGCGCACATGCGGCAGAAGGGCTCAAACGTCAGCGGCGCCGACACGGGCCCCATCACCGCCGCCGCGCGCGAGCCGGCGCGTGCAGGCTGCGAGGCCATGCTGGCCACCGAGCCGGTGCGGCCTGCCACCGAGCCGGTGCGGCCTGCCACCGAGCCGGTACGGCCTGCCACCGAGCCGGCGCGGCCCGGCTGCGATCCGGCGCGCGAGGGCGGCTGCGAGCCGGGCTGCGAGCCGCCGCCGCCGCCGGCCGCCTCGTCGGCCTGCCGCTGCTTCTCGAGCTCCTCCTGCACCGCCGCGTCGTCCTGCGGCAGCAGCCGCGTCAGCTGCGCCCAGACGTCGTCGGCCGGCCCCGCCTCGCCCAGCCCCGCCACGTCGAAGACGGCAAACGCCGCGCGCAGGTGCGGGTCGGTCGGCCGGATGCGCTCGGGCATCGCGAGCACGTGCATCATCGCGCCCGTCGCGTCGGTCCCGTAGCCCTCGCGCGTGAGCGAGCGGATGACGCCGCCCGCCACGCGGAGCTCGGCGCGCCGCAGCTGCGCCGCCTCGACGGCGCCGAGCGTGCGCGCGGCGAGCGCCACGTCCTGCGCGGCGCGCTTCAGCCGCTTGACGCGGCCGTCCTCGCCGTCGTGCGTCGTCGCGAGCGACGACATGATCTCCTTGAACGCGTCATAGTCGATGTGGCCGTCGCCGTCGTGGTCCATGCCCGAGAGCAGCTGCGAGACCTCGTCCTCGGTCATGTTCTCGTGCATCAGGTGCAGGTCGCGATCAAACTCCTCGACGGTAAGGTAGCCCTTGTGCTCCTCGTCCCACACGTCGAAGGCGAGCTCCATGTGGCGCTCCGCATCGTGGCGGCTCATGAAGTCGGAGCAGAAGACCGTCTTGATCACGGCGCGCACCTTGTCGTCGGCAAAGCCGGCTGCGCGCATCCGTTCGACGATGCCGCCGGCGCGCTGCAGCTCGGCCGGCGGCAGCTTGACGGCCGTCTGCCAGTCGAGCAGGTTCACCGCCGTGGCTGAGAGGCGGAGCTGGTCGAACATCGTGAGTGACAAGCCGTTTGGAAACGATTTGGCAAGCGCATGCTTCGTCGCATGGCGCGCGGATCGGACTAAGGTCTAGAGAAATCAGCAGCCGTGCGGCTCCTAGAGCCAAACGGCAGCGATCGCCCTCCTTGGCCGGCGTCGCGGCGCCAACACACCTAGAGGACGCAACGCCAACTTCTCCGAGATCAACTGACCTCATCACCGCTACTGAG
>Ga0209713_10001055_pt1 | contig 16196 bp, 3 predicted proteins | sample ArcOceMetagenome_3_FD_187444 | JGI IMG/M metagenome (GOLD analysis project Ga0209713, IMG submission 187444) | Marine eukaryotic phytoplankton communities from Arctic Ocean - Arctic Ocean- Svalbard ARC20M Metagenome (SPAdes) (version 2) | ecosystem: Environmental > Aquatic > Marine > Oceanic... | reverse complement strand
CCACGTTGGTGCCTTTGGTGGGTATAGGTGCCTCCCTATTGAGATTGAGCGAGGCTAAGGGCCCGTAGTAAAACACTTGCGCGGAGCTACATACGCTCGTGCCCTCGCGCCTCGTCGCAGCGCCGACGCGCCTACTCGAAGCCCTAGCTCACAGACCCTCCCCGGCGCAACGTATGAGTGCTGTAGCGGGTGCGGCCATCGGCGCCACGGTTCGCGTGACGACGTCACTCGGCGAGACCATCGAGGGCAGAGTGTTCACGCATGACGAGGCAGCCAATGTTGTGGTCGTCGAGAGGCCTGGCGGCGCGGGCAGGGCCACGTTTCAGCTTCTGAACACGAGCACCGTGAAGGAGCTGACTGTGCTGGCGCCGCCCGCCGCGCCGGAGGCGTCCAACGGGGGCAGCGAGGCGGCCGCCGAGCTGCCGAGCATCAAACACAACTCGATTGCGGCAAGAGAGGAGCGGGCGCTCAGCAAGGCCGCCGAGGATGCTCTGCTAGTTGGGGACAACGTGACGGCGCACGCGCAGGACCTCTTCGAGGCGCTGAACAAAACGATGCCATGCATGTGGTACCAGGACACCATTATCGTCCTGAAGGAGGTGGCGATTCGCCCACCCTACACGCCAGAGACCTGCCAGAAGGCAAGCCCGTCGATCGATGCTCCGGCGCTCGAGCGCGTGCGAAAGGTGCTTGCGGGGCTGCTCGCCAAGCGCCCGACCGCTGCATGAGGCGTGGCGCGCGGGACGGAACGATGGGGCCTCCCCGCGCGTTTCGCTAATCGGGTACGCGCGCAAAGAGAGTTAAAAATCGTGTCAAAAAAAAACCGACCAATGTGTAAACCATGCGTCCTACCCTATGATGGAAGTGTTGATTTTACGCCTTCTTCTTGAGGCCTGAAAGAGCCCTCTGGGCGGCGGCCGCGCCCGTAGCCGGCGTGCCGGCCGCCGCCTTCTTGTCGCCACCGGTGGCCGCCCTCTTGAACGTGTTCGCCGCCTTGACGGCGGCCATCGCGCTCTGCGCCTTCACCTCGCTTGGAGTCGCGCCTGTGCGGCTCTTCAGCATCTGCTTGAGCTCCTTGAAGTCCATCTCGCCGGAGCCGTCGGGGTCATTTGCGTCGAAGAGCTTGTCGATGTCGGCCACGGGCACATCGAACCCGAGCATCGGCATAGCGCGCCGGAACTCCTTCTTCGAGACCTTGCCGTCGCCATCGGTGTCCCACTCGCGGAAGAGGTCGATGACGCGCCCGGCATTCTTGGCGAGCGCGCCGCGCAGCTGCTCGCCCACCGATGGCGCGCCCTCCGACGTGTCCACGGTGAAGTTCTTGAGCAGACCCGATTTGCCCACCGGCACCTTGCGCTCCTCGGGCGGCGGCTTGGGCGGCGGCGGCGGCCGCCAGTCCTTGCGCTCCTCGAGCTTGGCCTTGAGCTTCTCCGTCTGCGCTTCAAGGTGCTTCTGCTCGTCAGCCTTCAGTTCGAGGTCGCCCTTGAGCGTCTCGAGCTGCTGCTGAACCTCGCCCCGCTCGGTGCGCAGCGCCTGCGCCTGCTCGTCGAAGGCCTTCTGCTGCGCGCTGAGGCCGGCAGTGAACTCCCCGCGCTCGGCGGCGATGCGCTCGCGCTCCTCCTCGAACGACTCGCGCTGCTGCGCGAGCAGCTCCTGCAGCCTCCCCTCCACCTCGGTCGTCTCCGCCTTGCGCTCGCGCTCGATCTTCTTCATCGTCTTGAGGTGCTCGAGCCGCGGCTTGAGCTCCTGCTCGGCGATCACCTTCTTCTCGTCCTCGAGGATCTTCTGCAGCGCTGCCATCTCGGCGGCAGCGGCGCGCTTGTCCTCCTGCAGCCGCTCGTACTTGGTTTTGAACTGCTGCCGCTCGTCGGCGATGGCGACGCGCTCGAGCGACAGCTTGGACGTCTCGTTGCGCGCCTTGCGCAGCTCCTCGTCGAGATGGACGCGCGCCGCGTCGGAGATCTCCATGAAGGCCGCCTTCTCCTGCCGCTGCTGCTCGAGCAGCTTCTCCTTCTCCTCCGCCGCCCAGTCGACACGCCAGTGCGCAAAGGCCGCCGTCAGCTGCGGCTTCATCAGCCGCGCGCCCGCCGCCGCGAGCATCCGCCGGTTGGTGGCGTGCTCCGACCACTGCTCCGACCAGACCTCCCATGCCCGCACCAGGTCCTGCTGCACCATCCGCCGTACTGCCATCTTCTGCAGGTGCGCGACGCGCTTCTCCTTCTCCTGCTCCTCGAGCTCGGCGAACTGCTTCTGGTACATCTGCTCGGCGGTGAGCGCTTGGTTGGAGAGCGCCGCCTCGAGCTCGGTGCGCTGCTGCGCCGACTTTTCGAGCTCGAGCTTGAGCTGCGCCTGCACCTCGATGAGCTGCTTCTGCAGCGACGCGCGGTCGCCGCTCGCCGCCTCGACCATTGCGCGCTTTGCCGCCTCCACCTCTGCCTCCTTCCGCTGCGTCTCCTCGGCGCGCCAGTCCTGCAGCCAGTGCGCGAGCGCTGCCGCCAGCTGCGGCCGCGCCAGCCGCGCGCCCGCCGCCGCGAGCATCCGCTTCTGTGCGGCTTGCTCCGCCCACTGCTCGTGCCAGATGCTCCAGCCGGCGAACAGGTCGGCATTCATCATGCGGCGCTGCGCCTGCGCCTGCAGGTGCGCGATGCGCTTCTCGCGCTCCGCCTCGAGTTTCTCGGCCATCTCCTTGTGATAGAGCGCCTCCACCGTCGCCGCAGCGTCCTCGGCCCCCTTTTGCAGCGCCGCGGCCTCTCGCTCCTTCTCCACCATCACCGCCGCCAGCTGCGCACGCACCTCCGCAAGCTCCGCCTCGAGCTTCTGCTTCTCGGTGCCGCTCGATGCCAACAGCGCCTGCTTCGCTGCCGCCGCCTCCTTGCGCTCGCGCTCCTTTTCCTCCGCCGTCCAGTCCGTCCGCCAGTGCGCAAACGACGCCATCAGCTGTGGCCGCTGCAGCCGCGCGCCCGCAGCCGCGAGCATCCGCTTCTGCCGCGCCACCTCTGCCCACTGGTCCTGCCAGGTGCCAAAGCCGTTGGCGACGTCCATCTGGCCCATCCGACGCGCCGCCATCTGCTGCAGGTGCGCGATGCGCTTCTCCCTCTCCGCCTCGAGCTTCTCCTCCATCTGTTTTTGGTACGCCGCCTCCGCCGCCTCGAGGCGCGAGGCAGCGTCGGCCTCAAGCGACGCCGTCTGCTTGCCGGCCGCGGCTCCCGCCGCCACCAGCTGAGCTTGCAACGCGTCGAGCTGCGCCTGCATCGCGTCGCGCTGCGACCCCGCCTGCGCCATCAGCGCAGCCTTCGCCGCCTCCGCCTCCTTACGAGCCTTCTCGGCCTCAGCGGCGCGCCAGTCCTGCAGCCAGTGTGCGAGCGCTGCCGCCAGCTGCGGCCGCGCCAGCCGCGCGCCCGCCGCCGCGAGCATCCGCTTCTGCGCAGCCACCTCGGCCCATTGCTCGTGCCAGACGGACCAGCCGTTGGCGAGGTCCGCCTGGACCATGCGGCGGATGGCCATCTGTCCGAGCTGCTGGACGCGCGCCTCCTTCTCGGCTGCCGCCTGCTCGGCGAGCTTGCGTTCGTACGCCTCGTCCGCGCTCTCGAGCGCCTTCTTCATCTTCGCGTCCATCGTGGCGCCCTGTGCGGAGTTGGTCTCACGGGCCGCCGCCAGCTCCTTGTGCAGGCCGGCCAACTGCTTCTCGAAGGTCGCACGCATCGTCTCCGCCTCGCGCCGCGCTTGCTCGAGCGCCTTCTGCGCCTCCGCCGCGCCGCCCTCGGCCGCCGCCGACTTGCGCCGCGCTTCGGCCATCAGTTCGCGCTTGCGCTGCGCTTCCGCCGCTAGCTTCCGCTGCACCTCCTCGGCGCGCCAGTCCTGCAGCCAGTGTGACAGCGCCGCCGCGAGTGCGGGGCGCGAAAGTCGCGCGCCCGCCGCCGCGAGCATCCGCTTCTGTGCGGCTTGCTCCGCCCATTGCTCATGCCAGGTGCTCCACCCATAGAAGAGATCGGTGTTGGCCATTCGGCGCTGCGCCTGCTGCTGCAGGTGCGCGATGCGCGCCTCCTTTTCCGCCTCGAGCTTGGTAGCGAGCTCCTTTGCGTGCGCCTCCTCCGCAGCAGCGGCATCGGCCTTCATCCGCTCCTCGAGGGAGAACTTCTCGTCGGCCGAGGAGCGCAGCAGCTCTGCGAGCTGCGCCTTGACCTCCTTGAGCTCCAAAGCCATCGCCTCGCGCTCCGACTTGGCCGCTGAAGCCAGGGCTTTCTTGGCGGCCTCCGCAGCCAGACGCGCCTTCTCGGCCTCCTCCGCTCGCCAGTCGCTGAGCCAGTGCGCGAGCGCCGCCGCCAGCTGCGGCCGCGACAGCCGCGCGCCCGCCGCCGCGAGCATCCGCTTCTGCTTGGACACCTCCTCCCACTGCTCGTGCCAGACGGACCAGCCGGCAAGCAGGTCCGCCTGTCCCATCCGCCGTGCAGCCTGCGCCTGGAGGTGCGCGACGCGCTTCTCCTTCTCCGCCTCGAGCGCCTCCGCCTGCTGCTGTTGGTAGCGCGCCTCCGCCGCTGCAAAGTCGCCCTTCATCTGAGCCTCGAGCGCCGCGCGGTCGGCGGCCGCCGTCTCGCGCAACTCCGCGAGCTGCTTTTGCACTTGCGTGAGCTGAGCGACCAGACGCTCGCGTTCGGTACCCGCCTCCAGCATCAGCGCGCGCTTGGCCTCGTCCGCCTCCTTACGAGCCTTCTCGGCCTCAGCGGCGCGCCAGTCCTGCAGCCAGTGCGCGAGCGCTGCCGCCAGCTGCGGCCGCGCCAGCCGCGCGCCCGCCGCCGCGAGCATCCGCTTCTGCGCAGCCACCTCGGCCCATTGCTCGTGCCAGACGGACCAGCCGTTGGCGAGGTCCGCCTGTCCCATCCTCCGTGCGGCCTGCGCCTGCAGATGAGCGATGCGCGCCTCCTTCTCCGCCTCGAGCTTCTCTTCCATCTCTTTCTGGTACGCTGCCTCCGCAGACGCCGCATCCTCGGCCATCTGCTTGCGCAGCGAACCCGACTCGGCGGCGCCGACATCGAGCGCCTCCTTGAGCTTTGCACGGAGCTCCTCCACCTCAGCCAGCAGCGCCTGACGCTCTGTCTTGGCAGACGACACCAGCGCCGCCTTGGCCTTGGCCGCCTCCTCGCGCTCGTGCTCGCGCGTCTCGACGCGCCAATCGGTCATCCAGTGACTAAACGCCGCCGTCAGCTGCGGTCGCTGCAGCCGCGCGCCCGCCGCCGCGAGCATCCGCTTCTGCTTGGCGACCTCCGACCACATCTCGTGCCATGAGTCCCAGGCGTTGACCAGGTCCGCCTGTCCCATCCGCCGTGCGGCCTGCGCCTGGAGGTGCGCGACGCGCTTCTCCTTCTCCACCTCGAGCGCCTCCTCCTTCTGCTTCTTGTACGCCGCTTCGGCCGCTGCAAAGTCGCCCTTCATCTGAGCCTCGAGCGCCGCGCGGTCGGCGGCCGCCTTCTGCAGCGCCTCCTTGAGCTGCTGCTGCACCTCCTTCAGCTGAGCCTCGAGGTGCTCGCGCTCGGTGCCCGCCTGTGTCGTGAGGCTCTTGATCGCCTCGCGTTTCTCACGCTCCGCTTGCTTCTTCAGCCGGATCTTCTCCGCAAACTGCCAGTCCGATAGCCAATGGCTAAACGCTGCCGTGAGCTGGGGCCGCGCCAGCCGCGCGCCCGCCGCCGCGAGCATCCGCTTCTGTGCGGCTTCCTCCGCCCACTGCTCATGCCAGGTGCTCCACCCATAGAAGAGATCGGTGTTGGCCATTCGGCGCTGCGCCTGCGCCTGCAGGTGCGCGATGCGCGCCTCCTTCTCGTTCTCGAGCCGCTCCTCCATGATGCGAATGTACTCGGCCTCTGCGTCGGCCTTGTCCTTGACCGCCCGCGCCTGCAGCTGCTGTGCTTCTGAAGACGCCGCCTCGAGCGCCTGTGCGAGTGCCGCCTTGAGCGACGCCACCTCTGTTTGGAGCGCCTCGCGCTCGCTGCCTGCCTTGGCGACGAGGGCGGCCTTTGTCTTGGCCTCCTCCTGCCGTTCGTGCTCGGCGCGATCCGCCTGCCAGTCCTTGAGCCAGTAGGTCAGCGCCGCCGACAGAGCCGGCCGCTGCAGCCGCGCGCCCGCCGCTGCGAGCATCCGCTTCTGCTTGGACACCTCCGTCCACTGCTCGTGCCACGTGCTCCACCCGTAGAACAGGTCCTGCTGACCCATCCGCCGGCTCGCTTGCTGCTGCAGATGCGCGATGCGCTTCTCCTTCTCCGCCTCGAGCTTCTCGTCCATCTGCTTTTGGTATGCAGCCTCCGCCGCAGCAAAGTCGCCGGCCATGTCCGACTGCAGCTTGGCCTTCTCCGCCACAGACGCGCTCAGCGCTTCCTTGAGCTGCGCCTGCAGCGCCACTACCTCGGCCTGCAGCTGCGCCCGCTCCGACGACGCCTCCGACACGAGCTTCTTCTTGGCGGCAGCCGCCTCCGCCTCGAGTCGCGCCATCTCCGCTTCCCGCCAGTCGGCGAGCCAACCAGAGAAGCATGCAGCCAGCTGCGGACGCGACAGCCGCGCGCCCGCCGCTGCGAGCATCCGCTTCTGCTTGGACACCTCCTCCCACTGCTCGTGCCACGTGCTCCACCCGTAGAACAGGTCCTGCTGACCCATCCGACGGCTCGCTTGCTGCTGCAGATGCGCGATGCGCTTCTCCTTCTCCACCTCGAGCTTCTCGTCGAGCTGGCGTTGGTACTCCTTCTCTGCCGCCTGCGTGTCTCCCGCCATCTGCGCGAGCAGCTCCGCCTTCTCGCGCTCGGCCGCCGCGATGGTCTCGGCGAGTTGCTGCTTGAGCTGCGCAACCTCAGCCTGCATCGCGCCGCGCGTCTCGGCCGCCTCCTTGACGAGCGCCGCCTTGGCCCTCTCCTTGTCGCGCTTCTGCTCCTCGAGCATCGCCGTGTGCCAGTCAGTGCGCCAGTGCGCAAACGTCGCCACGAGCGCCGGCCGCTGCAGCCGCGCGCCCGCGCCGGCGAGCATTCGCTTCTGAGCGGCCTTCGTCAGGTAGAGCTCCTGCCAGACATTCCACGCGTGCGAGAGGCCGAGCTGGCCCATCCGCCGCGCCGCCATCTGCTGCAGGTGCGCGACGCGCTTCTCGTGCTCGGCGTCGAGCTTCTCCTTCATCTGGCGCTGGTACGCGTCCTCCGCCGACGCGAGGTCTCCCGCCATCTGCTGCTGTAGACTAGCGCGCTCCGCTGCCGAGCCCTCCATGGCCCCCTTCAGCTGCGCCTGGAGCACTTCCACCTCGGCCTGAAGCTGCGCCCGCTCCGACGCCGCCTCCGACATCAGCGCGTGGCGCGCCTTGGCCGCCTGCTGCCGCGCCTTCTCGGCCTCTTCCACTTGCCAGTCCTTGAGCCAGTGCGTCATCGCCGCCGCAAGCTGCGGCCGCGACAGCCGCGCGCCCGCCGCCGCGAGCATCCGCTTCTGCTTGGACACCTCCTCCCACTGCTCGTGCCAGACGGACCAGCCGGCAAGCAGGTCCGCCTGTCCCATCCGCCGTGCGGCCTGCGCCTGGAGGTGCGCGACGCGCTTCTCCTTCTCCGCCTCGAGCGCCTCCTCCTGCTGCTTCTTGTACGCCGCTTCGGCCGCCGCGAAGTCGCCCTCCATCTGCGCCTTGAACGCGGCGCGGTCTGCCTCCGCCTTCTGCAGCGCCACCGCCAGCGCCTTCTCGAGGTCGCTGATCTTCGCCTCCGCTGCCTTGCGCTCTGCCGCCTGCGTCCCCATCAGCGCACGCTTCGCCTCCTCGGCCTCCTTACGCTTCCTCTCCGCCTCCTCGGCCTTCCAATCCTTGAGCCAGTGCGCGAGCGCTGCCGCCAGCTGCGGCCGCGACAGCCGCGCGCCCGCCGCCGCGAGCATCCGCTTCTGTGCGGCTTGCTCCGCCCACTGCTCGTGCCAGGTGCTCCAGCCGGCGAACAGGTCCGTGTTGGCCATGCGGCGCTGCGCCTGCTGCTGCAGGTGTGCGATGCGCTTCTCCTTTTCCGCCTCAAGGGTCTCCTCCTGCTGCTTCTGATACGCTGCCTCCGCCATGGCCGCGTCGGCCGCAGCGCGCGTCTCGAGTGCGAGCTTCTCCGAGACTGCGCCCTCAAGCGCGGCGTTGAGCTCAGCCTTGAGACTTGCGATCTCCGCCTGCATCTGCTCGCGCTCCGAAACCTGCGCCGCCAGCAGCTTCGCCTTTGACTCGGCCGCCTCTGCCTCAAGACGCGCTTTCTCGGCAACGCGCCAGTCCGTCACCCAGTGCGTCATCGCCGCCACCAGCTGAGGGCGCTGGAGCCGCGCGCCCGCCGCCGCAAGCATCCGCTTCTGCTTGGACACCTCCTCCCACTGCTCGTGCCAGACGGACCAGCCGGCGAACAGGTCACGGTTGGCCATGCGGCGCTGCGCCTGCTGCTGCAAATGCGCGATGCGCTTTTCCTTCTCCACCTCGAGTGCCTGCTCCTGCTGCTTCTGATACGCCGCCTCCGCAGTGGCGAGATCGCCCGCCATCTGCTGCTGCAGCCGCAGCGCTTCGGCCGTCGCGCCCTCGCGTGCCTCGGCAAGCTCCTGCTGCGTCGTGAGAAGCTTTGCCTGCAGCTCTGTGAATTGCCGAGCGTGCTCGTTCTGCAGCAGACGCCGCCCTTCCTCCCGCCTCTCCTTCCCCGCCTCTGCCCAGTCAGATCGCCAGCCAGAGAAGGCCGCCGTCAGCTGCGGCCGCGACAGCCGCGCGCCCGCCGCCGCAAGCATCCGCTTCTGCTTGGACACCTCCTCCCATAGCTCGTGCCAGACGCTCCAGCCCATACTGAGGTCGCGGTTGCCCATGCGGCGCGCCGCCTGCTGCTGCAGGTGCGCGATGCGCTTCTCCTGCTCTTGCTCGAGTGCAAGCGCGGCCTGCTTCGCTGCCTCCTCCTGCTGCGAGCGTGCATCGTTCTGCAGCTGCGCCACGAGCTCATCCTTCTCTGCGGCGGCGTCCTCGAGCGCGAGGGCCATGTCCTTCTTGAGTTGCTCGAGCTCGGCAAGCAGCGACGCGCGGTCCTGTGCCTTCTCCTTTGCGATGGCTGCCTTCTCCACCTCTGCGGCCAGACGCGCCTTTTCCGCCTCAGTGACGCGCCAGTCCTTCACCCAGTAGGTCATCGCCGCCGCCAGCTGCGGCCGCGACAGCCGCGCGCCCGCCGCCGCAAGCATCCGCTTCTGCTTGGACACCTCCTCCCATTGCTCGTGCCAGGCGGACCAGCCGGCGAAGAGGTCACGGTTGGCCATGCGGCGCTGCGCCTGCTGCTGCAAATGCGCGATGCGCTTTTCCTTCTCCACCTCGAGCGCCTCCTCTTTACGGCGGTCGTATTCCTCCTCGGCAGCGGCCGCTGCAGCCGCCGCGTCCTTGGCCAGCTGGGCTTTCTCGTCGGCAGAATGCTCGAGCGCGGCCTGCAGCTGCTTCTTGAGCTCCTCCACCTCCGCCTGCAGCTGCGCCTCGCGTTGCGCCTTGGCCATCAGCTGCTTCTGCTGCAGCTCCTTCGCCTTTGCTTTTTCTGCCTCCGCCCAGTCGGACCGCCACCCAGCGAAGGCTGCCGTCAATTGCGGCCGCTGCAGCCGCGCGCCCGCCGCCGCGAGCATCCGTTTCGTGGCCGCAGCTTCCTCCCATTGTGCGTGCCAGACGGACCAGCCGTTAGAGAGGTCTGCGTTGCCCATCCGCCGTGCGGCCTGAGCCTGCAGATGGGCGATGCGGTTCTCCTTCTCCGCCTCGAGCGCCTCCTCCTGCTGCTTCTGATACATCGCCTGCGCCGTCGCAAAGTCGCCGTCCATCTGCGCCTTGAGCGCGGCGCGGTCGTTGGCCGCCGTCTCGAGCGCCGCTGCATGCTCCGCACGCAGCCGCGTCAACTCATCGCCGTGCGCGGCGGCCGCCGCCGCATGGGCCGCAACCATCTCCTCCCGGCGCTTCGCCTCCTTCTCCGCCTGCGCCGCCTGCCAGTCCACCTTCCACGCCGACACCGCAGCAACGAGCTGCGGCCGCGACAGCCGCGCGCCCGCCGCCGCGAGCATCCGCTTCTGCCGCGCCGCCTCCGCCCACTGCTCGTGCCAGACGGACCAGCCGGCGAACAGGTCGCGATTGGCCATGCGGCGCTGCGCCTGCGCCTGCAGCATCGCGACGCGCTTCTCCTTCTCCGCATCCGCCTGTGCCTCAAGCTCCTTTTGGTACTGCGCCTCCGCATACTCGGTGGCCTGGAGCACAGAGTCTGCCGCCTTCTTGGCCTGCTCCTCGACAGCCGCCAGCGCGGCGCGCAGCTGGTCCTTGAGGTCGCCCATCTCCTCGAGCAGCTCTTGCTCGCGTTCGGCCTGCTTGGACTGGAGCAGCCGCTGCCCCGCGAGCACCTTCTCGTGCTCGGCAGCGGTCCAATCGGTGCGCCAATGGCCGAAGGCGGCCGACAGCGCCGGCATCATCAGTCGCGCGCCCGCCGCCGCGAGCATCCGCTTCTGCTTGGTCGCCTCCATGTACTCCTCGAGCCACATGCCCCAGCCGCGCGCAAGCCCGAGCTGGCCGATCCGCTTGATCGCCATCTGACCGAGGTGCTGCACGCGCTTGTCGTGCTCCTCCTCCTTCTTGAGCGCCGCCTGCTTCGCCTCCTCCTCCTTGGCGGAGCGCGCACTGGCGAGCTCGTCGAGGACTGCTGCTTTCTCGGCCTCCTTGGAGTCGAGCATCGCCATCATCTCCCCGCGCAGCTTGTCTAGCTCGCCGCGGTGGTGCGCCGCCATCGTGTCCTGCGCTGCCAGCAGCACCGCCTTCGCTTTTTCCGCCTCTTGCGCCCGCTTCTCCGTCTGTGCCTCGCCCCAGTCCACCTTCCACCAGTTCACGGCCGCCACAAGCGCCGGCCTGGTCAGCCGCGCGCCCGCCGCCGCGAGCATCCGCTTCTGCCGCGCCGCCTCCTCCCACTGCTCGTGCCAGACGGACCAGCCGGCGAACAGGTCGCGATTGGCCATGCGGCGCTGCGCCTGCGCCTGCAGCATCGCGACGCGCTTCTCCTTCTCCGCCTCTGCCTGCTCCTCGAGCTGCTTCTGATACGCCGCCTCGACGCCGCGCGCTGCCTCCACCTTCTCCACTTCCTTCGCCTCTAGCAGCACACGCGCCTCCTCCAACTCCACCTTGAGCGCCGCCAACTGCTCTGCTAGCGAGCCCTCCTTCTTCCGCTGCTCCGCCAGCGCGTGCTTCTGCTTTGCAAGAAGCTTCTCGGCCTCCTCCGCACGCCAATCGGCCCGCCAGTGGCCAAAGCTTGCCACGAGCTGTGGCCGCATCAGTCGCGCGCCCGCCGCCGCCAGCTGCCGCTTCTGCTTGGACACCTCCTCCCACTGCTCGTGCCAGACGCTCCAGCCCATGCTGAGGTCGCGGTTGCCCATGCGGCGCGCCGCCTGCTGCTGCAGGTGTGCGATGCGCTTCTCCTGCTCCGCCTCCAGAAGCTCCGCCTGCTGCTTCTCATACGCTGCCTCCGCCTCGGCGCGCTCGCTCTCCGCCTGCGCCTTCTCGGCGAGACGAGCCGCCTCGCTCGCCTCGAGCGACGCCGCATGCTCCGCCCGAAGCTTCTCGAGCTCTGCCTGCATCGCCGCACGATCACTGCCAGCCTGCGCGACGAGGGCCGCCTTCGCGGCCGCTGCTTGCTCCGCACGCCAATCCTTGAGCCAATGCGTCATCGCGGCCGAAAGCTGCGGCCGCTGGAGCCGCGCGCCCGCCGCTGCGAGCATCCGCTTCTGCTTGGCGATCTCCGACCAGAGCCCGTGCCAGGTCTCCCAGCCGTGCACAAGGCCCTGCGAGCCAAGGCGGCGTGCCGCCATCTTCTGCAGGTGCGCGACGCGCTTCTCGCGCTCCGCCTCAAGCGCCTCCTCCTGCTGTTGCTTGTAGCGCACTTCGGCCGCCGCAAAGTCGCCCTCCATCTGCGCCTTGAGCGCGGCACGATCTGCCTCCGCCGCCTCGCGCAGTGCCTGCATCTCCGCTGCCATCCGTTCCATCTCGCGTTGCAACTTGGCCTCAACCGACTCGTTGGCGGCTCGGAGCAGACGCTGCTGCTCGCGCTCCTTCTCCTTCTCCGCCTCCGCCCAGTCAGACCGCCACCCAGCGAAGGCCGCGACGAGCTGCGGTCGCATCAGCCGCGCTCCCGCCGCGGCGAGCTGCCGCTTCTGCTTGGAAATCTCCTCGAAGAGCTCCAGCCAGGTGGTCCAACAGTTAACCAGCCCCTGCTGGCCCATCCGACGTGCAGCCATCGTCTGTAGGTGCTGGACGCGCTTCTCGTGCTCCATCTCGAGCTTCTCTTGCATCTCCTTCTGGTGCGCCTCCGCCTTCGCGCGCGCCTCGTCCTCCTTCGAACGCGCCTGGTCTTGCACTGCCTGCCGCCACACCTTCTCGTCCACTGCGGCGTCGGCCTTCGCGTCGTCAAGCTCCACCTGGAGCGACACCAGCTTCTTCGACATTTCCTCGCGGAGCGCCGCGAGCTGCGCCTGCAGGTCTTCCTTTTCCTTGTCGGCAGCCGACATGAGGGCGCGCTTTGCTTTCGCCTCCTCCTTCTTCTGCTGCTCGAGCTGCTCCACCCGCCAGTCACCCAGCCATGCTGAGAAGGCTGACGTCAGGGCCGGCCGCGACAGCCGCGCGCCTGCCGCCGCAAGCATCCGCTTCTGCTTGGACACCTCCTCCCATTGCTCGTGCCAGACGGACCAGCCGGCGAAGAGGTCACGGTTGGCCATGCGGCGCTGCGCCTGCTGCTGCAAATGCGCGATGCGCTTTTCCTTTTCCGCCTCAAGGGCCTCCTCCTGCTGTTGCTTATAGAGCACCTCGGCCGTCGCAAAGTCGCCTTCCATCTGCGCCTTGAGCGCAGCGCGGTCCTTGGCGGCCGCCTCGAGCGCCTGTGCCATCGCGGCGCGCACGTTTCGCAGCTCCTCCTCGAGCTTGAGCCGCTCGGTCCCCGCTGCGCCCAGCAGCTGTGCCTTGGCCTTCTCGCGGCTCTCGTACTGCCAGTCCTTGAGCCAGTGCGTCAGCGCCGCTGACAGCGCCGGCCGCTGCAGCCGCGCGCCCGCCGCAGCGAGCATCCGCTTTTGTGCCGAAGCCTCGGCCCACTGCTCGTGCCAGACGGCCCACCCACTCGCGAGCTCACGCTGGCCAAAGCGCTTCGCCGCCATCGTGCTCAGGTGGTTGATCCGCTTCTCGCGCTCGGCCTCGAGCTGCTCGGTGAGCTGCGCGCCGTATGCCACCTCCGCCGCTGCCGCCTCCTCGGCGAGCTGCGTCGTGAGCGCGTGTTTCTGCGACGACGAAGCGTCGAGCGCGTGCTTGAGCTGGCGGCGGGCGTCGTCCAGCTCCGCCTGCAGCCCCGCTTCCTTCTTGGACTGGTCCGACTGCAGCAGCCGCGCGCGCGCCGCCACCGCCTCGTGCTCTGTCTCGCGCCAGTCCTTGAGCCAATGCCCAAACGACTTCACAAGCTGCGGCCGCATCAGCCGTGCGCCCGCCGCCGTGAGCTGCCGCTTTTGCTTCGCCGCCTCCTCCCACTGCTCGTGCCAGACGGACCAGCCGGCGAACAGGTCGCGGTTGCCCATGCGGCGCTGCGCCTGCTGCTGCAAATGCGCGATGCGCTTCTCCTTCTCCGCCTCGAGCTTCTCGGCCATGTCCTTTTCGTACGCCTCGGCCGCCGCGCGCGCCTCTTCCGCCGTGGCGCCGCGCAGCCCCTCGAGCTCGCGCTGCGCCGCGCGCAGCTCGCGCGCAGCGCGCACCTTCTCCGCCTCGAGCTCGGTCACGTGGTCGCCAATTTTCTTGGCCATCTCCTGGTCCTTCTGGCGCAGCTGCGCGTCCATGCTCTTGCGCAGCTCCGCGAGCTCCTTCTCGAGCTGCGCCTTCGACTTGAAGGCGTCTTGCTTGAGCTTGGCCTGCAGCTCCGCCTGCCAGTCGGCGCGCCAGTGGCCAAAGGTGGCGAGAAGCTGCGGGCGCATCAGCCGCGCGCCCGCGCCCGCGAGCATCCGTTTCTGTGCGGCCTTCGTCAGGTAGAGCTCCTGCCAGACAGCGAAGCCGTTGGCGACGCCCTGCTGGCCGAGCCGTCGTGCGGCCATCTGAGAGAGATGTGCGATGCGCTTCTCCTTCTCCGCCTCGACCTGCGCCTCGAGCTCCTTCTGGTGCGCCTCGGCCGCGGCGCGCTCGGCAGCCGCGAGTGCCGCCTCCGCCGACTGCCGCTGCTGCGTCAGCTCGAGCGCCGCCACCTCCGCCTGCGCCTCGAGGTTCTCCTCGGCGGCGCGGCGCACCTTGTCGAGCTCCGACTGGACACGGCGCAGCTCGTCCTGATCCTTGGCCATCTGACGACGCGCGCGCTCCTTTGCGTCGTGCTGCCAGTCGGACAGCCAGTGGCCAAAGGCTGCCGTCAGCACCGGCCGCTGCAGCCGTGCGCTCGCCGCCGCCAGCTGGCGCTGCTGCCGCCGGCCGTGCGCGTGATACGCCGCCCACGCCTCCCATCCCCGCGCCAGCCCCTGCTGGCCGAGGCGGCGAGCGGCGAGCGACGAGAGGTGCTGGACGCGCTTCTCGCGCTCCGCCTCGAGCGCATCCTCCATTTGCCGTTGCTGCGCCTCCAGTGCGGTCTTGGCCTCCTCCGACGAGCCCTGCTCGGCGAGCCGAGCGGCACGCTCGGCCTCGCGGAGCTCCTTGGCCGCCTCCTCCTTGACGGCCTCGAGCTCGCTGGCGTGCTCGGCCTGCGCCGCCTCGATGTCGCGCTCCACCTGGCGCGCCTGCGCGGCCATCTGCTTCCGCAGCTCGGATAGCTCGCCACGCAGCTCATTGACGCCCATCTGCTGCTGCTTCTGCTGCTTGAATTGCTCGGCATCGCGCCAGAGCGCACGCCAGTGGCCGAGGCAGTGCGCGATCGCCGGGCGCATCAGCCGCTGCCCCGCCGTCAGCAGCTGGCGCTTCTGACGCCGCTCGGCCTGATGGCCGCTCAGCCAGACACCGAAGCCGCGAGCGAGTCCCTGCTGACCCAGCCGGCGCGCCGCCACCTGGCTCACCTTGGCCACGCGCGCATCGTGCTCCGCCTTCAGCTGTGAAACGCGCGCGCAGACACACAAGGGCAACACGCAGCTCAGTGACAAGGCATAGACGCACGCGGGCGCGACGCGGGCGGAAAGTTTGAGGCCCGTGCAGGCCAAATCAAGCGTCGCGTGCGCACACCTGCTTCTCGAGCTCGCGTTCGACGTCGTCCTGTGCGTTGTTGGCCTGCTCGAGCAGCCGCTCCTCGAGCTGCCGCCGCTCCTCCGCCGCCAGCGCCAGCGCCGCCGCGAGCTCCGCCTTGCCATTGCGCACCGACTCCTTGAGCTCGCGGATCTTGACCGCCTGCTCCTTGTGACTCGAGGTGGCGTTCTCGGAGGCTTGCTTCATCTCGTGCTGCATCTGCCGCATATCTTTCTCGAGCACGCGCCGCTGCGCCGCCAGCTGCCGCACCAGCCGCTTCTCCGCGCCCTCCTTCTGCTGCTTGGCCGCGTCATTCGCCGTTTCTTTGATCTTCTCGGCCTCGGCCAGTGCCTGGTCACCCTGCTTCTTGGCGCGGATCGCCGAGTGCCGCTCCTCCTGCAGCTGTTGGTGTGCCACCTTGAGGTGCTGATGCGCCTCGCGCGCCATCTGGTAACTCGCGGCCACCTCGAACTTGACGCGCTCAGCGGACGAGTCGTTCACCGGCCCGGGTGCCTGCCATGCCTGACCCACGTTCTGGAAGAGGTTGGGCGGTGGCGGCAGCCGCTCGCGGTAGCCCATGTCGCCCCGGGGCGGGCTCTTGGCCATCGGCAGCGTCGGCACGGACGAGCTCATCGCCAGCGGGTTCGCGCTCAGCTTGTCCCTGGGCTTGGTCCTGGGCTTGGTCGAGGCGCGTGGCATGTCGTCGTCGGGCAAGGGCCGCCCCGAGTAGAGCGACACGATCTGGCGCTTGCGGTAGGTGCCTTCGCCGCGTGGGCCGCCCTCGGCACTAGGCGGCGGCGGTGGTGTGCCGCTGGGCGACCTGCGAGCCAGCCGGGCCTCGCCTGCCAGCCGCGGCGGCGGCCCGCCCAGGTTGGGCAGCAGGCCGCCCCGCGAGTCGCCCCGCGAGCCATGCGGGCTCCCGTCGAGCCCCTGGCGGGAGTGCGTCGACATGGGCGACGACGAGCCAGGCCGCTCCAGTCGCCACGGGAGCTTGGGGACGCGAGAGAGTGCAGCTGTGGGAGAA
>Ga0209713_10001054_pt1 | contig 16199 bp, 16 predicted proteins | sample ArcOceMetagenome_3_FD_187444 | JGI IMG/M metagenome (GOLD analysis project Ga0209713, IMG submission 187444) | Marine eukaryotic phytoplankton communities from Arctic Ocean - Arctic Ocean- Svalbard ARC20M Metagenome (SPAdes) (version 2) | ecosystem: Environmental > Aquatic > Marine > Oceanic... | reverse complement strand
TTAGTCTTTTATTTTTGAGGTCGGAACCGGATTCGAACCGGTGTAGCAGCTTTTGCAGAGCTGAGCCTAGCCACTCGGCCATCCGACCCTTTTTAGTGGAGTGCAAATTTAAAATTAATAAATACTATTCCTAACAAATAATTAAGCAAGTGATAACGTTCATGGTTTAACTAGATTTGCCCTTCTATATAACCAATGGAGTTGAAGCACTTAGGATTCGAGACTATCTATAAAAAATACCATCCTTCGTTGGTCAAGTTTGCCGCATACCTCACTCACAGCGATTCTGATGCTATGGAAATAGTCAATGATGTATTTATATCTGTATGGCAGAAAAGAGATATGCTCGAGCTGAATGATGAATTGAAATCATACTTGTTTCAAGCTGTAAAAAACAAAAGCTATAATTATAATAAGAAAAAGAAGCTGGTGACTGTAGATATATTACCACACGATAAGCCCAGTAAGTTTAGTGCAGATCATAATCTACTAGAAAAAGAGCAAGAACATATACTCACGAAAATCATGAATACTTTGCCTCCCAAATGTCAACAGATTTTTGCAATGAGTAGGATAGATCAACTTAGTTATAAGGAAATAAGCACACTACTAGATATCTCGCCGAAGACAGTAGAGGCCCAAATGACCAAGGCTTTGAAAATTTTTAGAAAAAAACTAAAGTTAGACTAAGGGTAATGGTTGAACTAATTGTATACCTTATAAATCAAGTAAAAATTATGCTTTGGGAATCTAACATACTCATTAAGTTTCTAGTAGGAAAGTGCACACCTCAAGAATCTGAAGAAATTAACACGTGGTTACTTGAAAGTGACTACAATAAGCAGACTTTATCGTATCTTAAAATGACGGTAAATAGCGAAATTTAATGCCGAATAAACTAGAAGATAGCATTCATATTTACCTTTCTGGCAACATGTCAGAAGAGGAAAAATTGAATTTCGAAAATGAAATTCAGTCATCTCCTCAGCTATCTGAAAGTTTTGATGTATACAAAAAGATTTGGCAACTAACCAACCAATTAAGTTATGACTTTGATGCCTCAGAAACCGGGGTATCGTGGCATAATTTTAAAAACCAGGTGAAAGTACCTAGGAAGACTTTAGGCTTTGATTGGCTAAAAATAGCTGCAAGTGTCACCATTCTTGTGGCTTTTTCTGTTTCATTGTGGTTTTTTGGTTCTACTAATGTTTCGTTTTCTAGTAAAGATAAAATTAGTAATTTACATTTAGTAGATAATACTAATGTGGTTTTAGATGAAAACTCGGAAGTGCTGTATGCTAAAAGATTTGGTGAAAAAAGTAGAGAAGTAACTCTCACTGGCCAAGCATACTTTAGTGTAGCAAAAGCCAAGTTGCCATTCATAGTGCATACCGCCAATGGCGATATTGAGGTTTTGGGAACTAGATTTAATGTATTCTCTGCTGAGAATACAGATTTTATGCTGATAGAGTTAGAAGAAGGTTCTATTGCATATACGAATAACTCAGAAGAACTAGTACTAAAACCAGGTGATAGGCTAATAGTACAAAATGGAGTTGTAAATCTAAGTGCTTTCTCTAAAATAAGTACTTGGGATAAAGGTAGAATTGATTGCTCTGATGTGCCAATGGCTTATATCTTAAACCAGTTGGAGCTTGTATATAATGTAAAATATAAGGTGACTAATAGATTGCTCAAAGAGCACTACACAGTAAGTCTGCCAAAAGACAATTTATCAGAATGTATTCGTATCTTAAACGATGTGTCAGGTAAAAGTTTTGCATTAATTGATGGCACTATTGTATTGCAATAATCTATTGTAGTACTTTGCCGAGATTGAAATATCTCTTCGGTATACCATTTTTTTTATTTGTTTTATTTTGGAATGAGGCTACTTATGCTCAATCACCATTGGATATAAAAATCGCGGAGATATCGTGTGACGAAGCTTTGAGAAAGTGTTTGGCTACTATTTCAGATAAAAGTGGTGTTCATTTTAACTATAAAAATACACTCGTAGATAAATTCAAATTTTCCATTAAAACTCGTAATACTACTCTTGGTCAGGTGCTCACTATGCTAAGGACTCAGTGCGAAGTAGACTATAGTTTTGTGGACTCCACTACCATAAATTTATTTAAAGTGAAAGGCTATTATGTGTATGGCACTTTATTAGAATCTGGCTCTGGCGAGAGAATAGCTGAAGCTTCTATTTCATTAAATAATAAGGTAATAAATACAATAACAGATAAAAATGGTCTGTTTAGGATTTATACAACAGATAGTCTTCTCAATATATTGGTTTACCATCCTAAATATCAATTATACTCTGACGAATTGGTAGTGCTGGAGAATACCCATCTATTGATACACGTGAAGCCAATAGAGTATTTACCCGAAGTGAGTGTAGTAAAAATAGATAGTGCAATAGCTCTAAGAGGATTTGACGAAGTGAAACCTCAAGAGACAGATATGCCCACTATAGTAGGGGAGGCTGATGCACTAAGTAGAGTTAAACTACTTCCAGGTATCCAAAATGTTACTTTTGGGGAGCAAGGACTGGTGGTGCGTGGTGGCAGTCCTGATCAGAATTTCACCTTACTAGATGGAATTCCTGTCTATAATACCTTTCATATGTTGGGCTTATTTTCTATTTTCAATGCTTCTACGATTAATAGTATTAAAGTACATAAAGATGCCTTTCCATCTAAGTATAGCAGTAGACTAAGTAGTGTAATAGATGTAAATTTAAATAATGGGAATAAGCAAAAGACCGAGTTCATTGCAGATATTGGCGTGTTGTCTAGTAGCCTTTCTGTAAATGGACCTATTATTAAAAATAAGTTAAGTTATTCTGTGTCGGCTAGACGAACTTATGCAGATATTTTCACACAGCCACTCCATAGTATTATTTATAATAACCCCAATAAGGATGATAGGACAGCCTTATGGTCGTATGACTTATTTGCCAAGATTCATTATAGAATTAACGATGCACATCAAGTTAGTTTCTCGGCCTATAATGGGGGAGACCAACTAAACTTTATCACAAAGTCAGTTTTTGATGATTTAGATCAAACCACCGAAGAAACCAAAGGTTCTATAGGATGGAGAAATGTATTAGCAGGGATACAATATAATTATGCTATAAGTAGTCGTCTGTTTTTAGCAGTAGAGGCGTCTTCTAGTAGTTATAATTTAACTTTTAGTGATTTGTATGCCGTCACTAAGGTGAATAGTTTTAATAGTAATAAATCTAGCTATAAAAATGGACTGCAAGAACAAAGAGTGTCTGTAGACCTTGATTTTGTATTGAGTAGACAAAATATTCTTAAAGCAGGAATTGGCTTAGTGAACTACGTTTTTAATCCATTTGAGAGACAGTACGTGACAGAAAATTTGGTTAATAAATTTGACTCTCTACTTGTTAGTAGGCAGTTGACTTCACAAGAGTATTATATGTATGCTGAGAATAAATCGTATTTTGAGGGGGGTAATGTGGAGTATGGTTTTAAGCTATCTCAGTTTACTGCCGAAAACAAGAATTTCGTCCGCATACAACCGAAGTTACTGCTAATGCAAAATTTGAGTAGTAAGCAGCAGCTTAGATTGAGTCTCTCTGTAGCCAATCAGTTCGTACACTTAGTGCCTAATAATAATTTAGGATTACCAATCGATGTTTGGTTACCTGTTACCTCAACACTGCAACCACTAAATGCTACTCAACTGAGCACTAAATATATTGTAAAATATAAAAATTGGGAAGTAGAAGCGGGCATGTTTAGTAAATTCTATAGAAACATACTAGAACATCAGAATGGAGCACAGCTTCTTACAGATGATCAGTGGGAAGCTAACTTAAGCAATGGATCTGGTAGAGCATACGGTCTAGAGCTTGCTACTAAAGCTAATTATAAAAAATATAACCTTTATCTATCCTATACGTATAGTCGCAGTAAACGTACGGTAGAGCTTATAAATGATGCGGTAGAGTATTACTCTAAGTATGATAGACCCCATAGCCTCAGTGTATTGGCTCAGTATCGTTTTACCAAACAGGATAAATTCCTCGTCAGTTTTAACTATGCTAGCGGTAATCCTATAACCATACCTACAGGTAGATATGTTACCCATTTAAATGGAGAAGAAGTGGTGGTAGATGAGTTTGATAAAATAAATAATTTCAGACTCCCAGCTAATCATCATCTGGATATTTCCTATTTACGGGAGCGAAAGCATAAACGATATATTTCCAATCTTGTGGTAGGAGTGTACAATGTTTATAATCAGCTAAATCCCTTTATGGTATACTTAGGACTGGATGATGAGGCTAATCCAACACTAAAACTCAGGTCTTACTTACCCATACTCCCCATGTTAAAATATTCTATAAAAATATGAAGTATTGGAGTTATGTAGCACTTTTAATATTGCTTATCTCTTGCGAAAAGGAGATAGATCTGGACGATGCAGATTTTACTAAAAAGCTGGTATTGAATACTTTTTTAGAAGCCGACTCTAGCTTTATTATTTTACTATCTACTTCTGTAAATACACTTTCTGACCCACTGGAGCAAACCCTCAATGGTGAGGCTCATGTATTACTAAAGATTGATGAAACACCCATTTATAACAACAAAACTGACGTGATAAACGGGACCATAAACCTTCCTCTGCATTGCTTAAAGGGTGAAAAATATACACTAGAGCTTTCCTATGAAGACTATGCTACAGTAAGAGCTACTGATGAGGTACCTATATTGTCTCCAGATATAGCTATAGATACATTTATAGATAATGGAGACATTCTCAAGATTATATTTACTCTGAAGGATCCAACAGAATCCAATAAATATTTTTTGCAACTAAAGTCAAAAGGGAAAGAAGTTAACGGACCTTTTCCGGTAGAAGCTACCAAAGCATTAGATTTTAGCAGTACAGATAAACTCTTTTTTAGTAATATACTGACGTACAATAACTCATCAAGCTATTCTTTATTCAGCGATGAGTTGCTCAATGGCACTACGCGTCAATTTGAAATTCAAATAGCAAAATCGACCTTGTACACTTCTGGATACATTCCCGAAGACATACTTCTTCAAGTAAACTCTGTCTCGGAGACTATGTATAGCTACTATATTAATTTACTGGAAAATACACACATCTATGGAGGACCTCTATCTAGCGTGTCTCGGCAAAATGGGAATGTGGAACAAGGTTTAGGTGTATTCTGCTTTTATACAGCGGCACGAGATTCTGTGACCATTCCCTAGACCTCTTTCTCTACAAATTTAATTCCTAAATCTGCAAGTTCGCGTAAGATAGGAATGTAGAAATCTGAAGTAGTAGGCAGCAAGCATCCTACATGCTCTATTTCTCCGTTTAGTATTAGTTTACACGCTATTGCTAATGGTAGACCCACAGTTTTAGCCATAGCTGTATGTACTCTATCTTCTCCTTCGCACACTAAGCTACTTTCGATACATCCTTCTTTAGTTCCATGAGTATAGCTCACCTTATGCCACATGACTATCATATCTCTATCAGTATCTTTAAGCGACCATTTTTTCTCTAAAATATGTTGTAAAATCTGAGCTGGGGTAGAGTCTTTCTCTAATCCGATAGCAGCATCACTAAACATGTCAGTGCTTTCTAACTTTTCCCATAAATAGATGTCATCTTGCTCTATTCTCAAATAGGATTTCAATTTTAATTCTACACTATCAGTAGGATGGTAGGCGAGAAAGGTATTTGTAAATTCTCTGTGGGTCATAGAAGAGCTATGCGGAAGTATATAGCTATCGTCAGTTGCTCCTAATTGTACGAAACAGTTCCAAGCTTTAGAGAATCCTGGTCTTCTGAACGTACCTCTATACATAGTTCTTACATCACTTAGTCCGTAGTTCTCTCTGTATTTTAAGCTATCTCTATTAGCATATCCTTCAAATTTCCCATAACCATCTATTGTGACTAACTCGGTGCGTCTAAACACTCTATGATATGGTATAAACTTGTATTGGTCATTATGAATAAACTTTACTGCTCCTCCGCTTCCTGCCAATACTGCATTTCTGGGATTCCATGTAAATTTATACTTCCACGGGTTGTCTTCGCAGTCTGGTGCTACTAGACCACCGGTAAAACTTTCGAATTCAGTGATTTTATTCCCTTTAGCACGTATATCATTTAGTAATTTCATAGCAGAGAGATGGTCTATGCCAGGATCTAGACCGCACTCATTTAGAAAGATTAATCCTTTTTTAGAAACCTCAGTTTCTAGTGCCTCTATTTCATCTGATAGGTAAGATGCTGTAGCAAGATGTATACCCTGTGCAAGACATATTTTGGCTATAGTAAAGTGCAATGATGCTGGGAGCATACTAACTACAAGGCTGCTGCCATCTATTTCTGCGGCTACTTTTTCATTGTCATTTATATCTAGTTCTATACAAACTGTATTTGGGAGGTGGCATTTAGACTTGGCTAATTCTACATCTCTATCTATTATGGTCAATTCCCATCCACAAGCTTGAGCATTATCTTCTAAATATTTGATTAGATACGTGGCAGATAAACCAGCACCAAAAACTACAATTTTTTTCATATATACTTTGTGTCAAACCTACATTAATTTGACCCTTTACCAATTGGTAATTAAAATATGTGGATATTGCACGCCTAAGGGAATTCTAATGGAGAAAGTAGTGAAAATAGCTGAGTTGAAATTCGATGAATTATCAGCAGATAAGCAAGCTTTTGTAGAGCAAGCTAAACTAGCGAGTGAGCAAAGTTATGCTCCCTATTCAGAGTTTTATGTGGGGTGCTCAGTACTACATACTGATGGGCATATAGGGTTAGGTAGCAACCAAGAAAATGCGTCATTTCCATCCGGTCTTTGTGCAGAGCGAGTAGCCTTGTTCGAAAGTGCTAAAACCTTAGAGGTAAATCCTGTTAATGAAATAGCTGTATATGCTACATCTACCAAATATGAGGTGCCAAAGATGTTAGTACCGTGTGCCGGATGCCTTCAGGTAATAAGCGACATACAAACCAGACAAAAAAGTCCTATTAAAATATGGATGTGGGATGGAGCCGAAAATGTATACGTGGCAGAAGACGTAAGTCAGTTTTTACCTTTTCATTTTGAGTTGAAAAAAGGTAAAGCCTAGCCTATTTCATTTCTCCGAAACGTTCTACCAATATCTTTTCACGATAGTCAAAAATTCCTTTTAGTTTATTTTTTACAAATAGACTGTGGGCTATAGTGCCTAATATTCCAAAAGGTAGCTTATAGTTCACTTCATCATTCATTTGTACTCCTCCATCTATTTCTAGAAACGAATGACGATGATGCCACATAGCATACGGCCCAAAACGCTGCTCATCTACAAAGTACTTACCCTCATCTACAGTAGTTATTTCAGTCATCCAAGGCATTTTTATACCCAAAATAGGTTTTACTGTGTACGTAATTATTTGTCCTTGAAACATTTCAGGATCCGGGTCATTAGTAATCTCAAAACCCATCTCCTTGGGTGTGATTTTACTTAAATTTTTTGGAGATGAAAAAAAATCCCAAGCATCTTCCAATGAAATAGGAAGCTTTTGAACGGTTTTGATACAATAAAAACTCATATTTACCGAACGTTGCTAAGGTGTAAATAGTTTTCTTTAAATTTAGAATACTCATTCTATATATTATGCCAACATGCAATACCTTTGTCAGCAACCAAAAGACCAAGATGAAACTATTAGAAAATAAAACAGCAGTTATCACAGGTGCTAGCCGTGGGATAGGTAAAGGAATAGCAGAAAAATATGCTTCTGAAGGATGTAATATCGCATTTAGCTATGCGAGTTCTATAGAGAAAGCAAATGCTTTAGAAAAAGAGTTGTCTACAACCTATGGTGTCAAAGTAAAAGGTTTTCAAAGTAACGCAGCTGATTTTGAGTCTTCTCAAAAGTTTATAGATGATGTGGTAGCAGAGTTTGGACAGATAGATATACTTATAAATAATGCTGGGATAACCCGAGATAATCTGCTTATGAGAATGAGTGAGGAGCAGTGGGACGAGGTAATGAATGTGAATCTTAAATCAGTATTTAACCTTACCAAGGCAAGTCTCCGCACTTTTCTAAAGCAGAAAAATGGCAGTATTATAAATATGAGTAGTGTAGTAGGAGTAATGGGTAATGCAGGACAAAGCAACTATGCAGCTTCTAAAGCAGGAATAGTTGGGTTTTCCAAATCAATGGCTAAAGAGCTTGGCAGCAGAGGAATAAGATGCAATGTAATAACACCAGGTTTCATAGAAACTGAAATGACTGCGGAGCTAGGAGAGGATGCACTAAAGAAGTGGACTGATGGTATTCCGCTAAAACGAGGTGGAACCACAGAAGACGTAGCCAATGCTTGTGTTTTTTTAGGTAGTGATATGTCTACCTACATAAGTGGCCAAGTGCTAAGCGTATGCGGTGGCATGCTAATGTAAAGCCATGGCACTAGATCAAATAGATGTAGATGAGTATGATGCTCAGATGTCCTTTCTTGAGCATCTGGAGGCACTTCGGTGGCATTTAGTTAGATCTGTCATAGCGATTGTTGTAGGGGCAATTGTGACATTTATAAATGGACGTTATATTTTTGATGAAATATTATTAGGCTCCACAAAAAAATCTTTTTGGACCTATGAACGTATTTGTGATTTAAGTTACTACATATATGATTCAGACAAAATTTGTATCGGGGAGATAACGTTTAAACTGCAGGCTTTGGAAATTCAAGAACAGTTTTTCCAGCATTTTATGATTGCTGCTATAGGAGGTTTGATTCTAGCAATGCCCTATATCTTATTTGAAATTTATAGGTTTATAAAACCTGCCTTAAGAAAAACAGAAAAAAAGTACAGTGGAATTGTTATTCTCTTTGCTTCTTTATTATTCTTTCTAGGTATATTGTTTGGTTACTTTATTTTATCTCCAATCTCTGTGAATTTTCTTGCTAACTATACCTTAAGTGACACAATAGAACGAAATTTTAAAGTTGGGTCAATAATTAATTTTATATCGTTACTTACGCTTGGCTCAGGAGTTCTTTTTGAATTGCCAATTGTTGTGTATTTTTTAGCCAAAATTGGACTAGTTACAGCAGATAACATGAAGAAATATAGAAGAATAGCTGTAGTAGTTATTTTAATACTTTCTGCATTAATAACGCCACCTGACGTTACCAGTCAGATAATATTAAGTTTCCCTATTCTGTTGCTTTACGAGGTAGGAATAATGATTGCACGCAGAGTAGCACCAAAACCAATAATAGAATTACCAGAAGAATGAGTAAAATAAAAGTAAGTATAGGAAACGATCACGCAGGAACAGAGCTTAAAAACAGAATAGTTAAGGAGTATTCTGGACAGTTTGATTTTATAAATCACGGAACGGATGTTAGTGAGTCTGTAGACTATCCAGACTATGTGCACCCCGTAGCTTATGATGTAGAGCAAGGGGTCTCAGCCTTCGGGATATTGATATGCGGAAGTGCTAATGGAGTATGTATGACTGCTAATAAGCATCAAGGTATACGTGCTGGCTTAGCTTGGAATAAGGAAGTAGCTACTCTTATAAAGCAGCATAATAATGCAAATATTATTGGTATTCCTGCTCGATTCTTATCAGAAGACGAAGCACTAGAGGTGCTTCAAACCTATATAGATCAGGAGTTTGAAGGTGGAAGGCACCAACTAAGAGTGGATAAGATTCCGTGTTAGGAAAAATGTATAATTTTTTAATCTGAGGTAGGAGGGGAAGCAGCTAAACAGCAATTACTATCTTTCTATCTACCAATATACCGACTTCTCTTAAAACATTCACTTCGCAGCAGTATGCTATATCCTTCGTCACGCCTTTGCTGGCTAGTCGTTGAAAATGGTTGGTATTTTGTAAAGTTTCAAATAGATTTCCTTCAGCAACAGAGTATGCATCTCTCGCCATTTGTGTAGCGTCGTCACAGTCTCTACGAGCAAATGAATTGGCAACGGCCCCTGCGAATAGACTATCTTCTAAATTTACTCTGTCTTGCCATCCAGCGGCAAACAGTACTACGTCTTTATCCAGATGCTTAATATAATCTACTACAGATTCCAGATTTAAAAACGAACCTACTACAACTTGGTGAGCATTGCTCGCCATCTCTATGCATTTAGTGCCATTGGTGGTAGTCAGTACTACCTCTTGTCCAGATACTATTTCTTTTTTGTACTGAAACGGAGAATTCCCAAAATCAAAACCTGCTATAGTTTCTCCTCCTCGTTCTCCACCTACTAAATATCCTTTACTCTTATACTCTCTGGCTATGGATTCTTCCATCACAGGAATTACCGCAGATGCTCCATTGGCTAAAATAGTAGTTATGGTAGAAGTGGCTCGTAGAATATCGATTACTACAACTACTTTTTTATCAATATCTTCTATTTGACTAAAAAGGGAAGGAGAGAGTATCGTTTCTATTTTCATTAGGATATCGTTAATCGAAAAAGATTTCTGCCATCATGCATCTAGCACTTCCGCCACCTATCTTCTCTATCATGTGTATTGGTACAGCGATTATTTCATTGCTGTGCTTGTTTTGTATCTGATCTAGCTGTTCTGCTGTGAGGCAAGAATGTGCTTCTTTTGACATCACTAAAAACTTCTCACCTTTTTTATTCTTGAGCTGTAGCATATTACCCGCAAAGTGATTATAAACCTGGTCATTGCTAAGGCTAATTACATCTTTACCCAGCTTTTCTAAGTTGGCTATCACATCTGCTCTATCGGATTCTAAGATGGTATCTGCACCTAAGATAGCGTATGTATCAGCCATAGTCATCATTACATTGGTATGGTACATTGAGTTTTTATCAGGACCATGAGACTCAAAGCGTACTGTAGTAAATCCAGTTAATTCTTCGAAAGCATCTAGAGCCTTAGCAGTAGTACGAGGAGATAGAGCAGCATAGGCTGTCTTACTAGCATAGTCGCACACTAGACTACCTGTGCCTTCTAGTATTTCGTTTGATTTTTCTAGTTTTACTAGTCTGTCGTTTACTGGCTTACGAAGATCATTTGAGATCTTCTGAAAGACCGTTTTCTTTCTTTCCTTTCTCCTATTTGTGGAATACATTGGATAGAGAACTATTTCATTGGTGAAAGTAGAAAACCAGTTGTTTGGGAATATAGAATCTGGAGTATCACTTCCGCTATCATTAAACACAACTACTTTTATCCCTTTAGCTTGAAGCATCAGAACCATATTATTAAACTCGATAAGAGCTATGTCCTGAATCTGTTGAGGAGTAAAATGTTCTAGCTTATTCTGAAAAGCATTATTATCAGCAGTCTCCGTATTGAAAGCAAAGCTACTTGGCCTAACCATGGCCACACAATTTGAAATAGTATTTTTCATTATTCTCTTAGTAGTGGGAGGGTAGAGCATCTTAGGAGCCCTTCTTGTTTAGATATTTGATAGTATGGTATTTCCTCTACGGTATAACCTAGTGAGGCTAATTTCTCATTTACACGTACAAATCCACGTTCACTTACAACAGTATCCTTATTAATAGAAAAAATATTGCAACACATGTCGTACATTTCTTTACGAGATATTTTGATCAGATTCTCTTTCCCAAATATCTCATAGATAGCGTCTAGGTCTTTTTGAAACTTAAATCCATCTTCGAAAATAAGAGCGTGTCCTAAGCCTAATGGTTGAAAGCAGCAGTCTAAGTGCAAAGCATTTTCTCTTGCTTCGTAATCGGATTTTTTCAATTGTACTCCGATAACCTTCTTATTTGGGAAATTTTCTGTCAGATAATTGAGACCAGCCTCATTAGTACGAGCTGTTTTATAGTTGTAAAAGTCTTTTGCATTAGAGTACCCTACAAAAAGGTATTCATTATGTACAGCTACATCTCCGCCTTCTATTCTTACGCCTACCGGTGCATCAAGGATCTGTGAAGGGTCTATTTTGTCTATATAATGTTGTATAGCATCTTGTTCATCTTCTCGCTCTTGTATTATTTCTGGTATGATATATTTATCATCAATAACAAAGCCTATATCTCTCGTAAAAATCTGATTTACCCCGTTGAGATTTTTGGGTCTTAAGACTTCAACATTATATTTTTTTAAAACAGTAGCAAAGGCTTCCATCTCTGGAATCATTTCACGCTCATTAGGTGGGATTCCTTTTCTTAAAAATTCTTTTGTTTTGGGATCATACGACTCGTCTAAATTTCGCTGTCCTCCTAAATCATTTGCAGTACCTAATATTACTGTTTTGAGCTGGGCATATTCGTTTTGTACTTGTAACTTCATAAGTAGTCTTTACTCTATGTCTATGAATGGTCTCCTGATATAATCTCTCACAATAAATGCATCAGGAAAATACATCCTGATTTCTTTTAGCATCTTCTGTGCGTCTATTTCTCTATAGTAATCACCTATTCTTACTTTCCAGCTAGGTTGTTGATACAATAGGGCTGTTCTAGAAGCATATTCTGGAAACAGTCTTTTAAATTTTGCTTCAGCAGATAGAGCGATAGTTCTGTCGGCACTAAATTCTATTTGAATACGAAACCCAGGAATCTTAGTAGAATCTATGCTAGCATTCTTCATGCGTAGCTTTTCATTTATTTTTTCATCTACGTCTAGTGTTACCTGAGCACTAGCTGCTAGACCTAATACTAGCAAGACTAGGGAAATGAAAAACTTAAGATTCTTTACCATGGCATTTCTTATATTTCTTACCACTACCACACGGGCAGTCATCGTTTCTTCCTACTTTCTGCTCGCTACGTACGGGTACTGCAACTTGCTTTGGTTCTGCTGCTGGTGCTTGGCCATCTCCACCACCTACTAAGGCTTCTGCAGTTCTACTTGCTGACATTTTACTCATATCAGCTCGCTTACGCTCTTTGGCCTCCTTCATGTCATCAGAAGAATCAATAGGTATATTCCCTTTAAATAAAAGAGAAATGATATCACTATTCAGCGTGTTTATCATGGTTTGGAAAAGATTGAAAGACTCTAACTTATAGATAAGTAACGGATCTTTCTGCTCATACGATGCGTTGTTAGCCGTTTGTTTTAAATCATCTAATTCACGTAAATGCTCCTTCCAATGATCATCTATACTTGCAAGAGTAACAAAACGTTCGAAAGCATTGGTAATTTCACGACCTTCGGTAGCTATAGCTTTTTCTAAGTTAACAGATATGTTTAATGATTTTTTACCATCTGAAAATGGTACTAATATATTCTTTACGTTATCGCCTCTATCCTTATGTATGTTACGGAAAACGCTAAGAGCTCTTTCTCTAATGTCTTTATTCTTACGATCGTACGAGTGAATGGCTTGCTCAAAAATGGTTTGTATTAAACTATCTACTTTAGTTCCTTCAAAATCTGATTGAGACATGTTTGGTTCAAAAGCTAGATGACGCAGGGTTTCCATTTTCAATCCTTCGTAGTCATTGTTTTCCTTATAAGAACTGACCACATCTTCTATCCAGTCGTAGATAGCATTATTGATGTCTACAGAAAGTCTCTCACCATACAAAGCATTTTTTCTACGTGAGTAAATTACTACACGCTGCTTATTCATAACATCATCATACTCTAGTAAACGTTTACGAATACCAAAGTTATTCTGCTCTACTTTTTTCTGAGAACGTTCTATCGTTTTAGAAATCATAGAGTGTTGTATCACTTCTCCTTCTTCATATCCGAATTTATCCATCACCTTAGACACTCTATCAGAACCAAAAAGTCTCATTAAGTTATCTTCTAACGAAACAAAAAATTGTGAGCTTCCTGGGTCTCCTTGTCTACCTGCTCTACCACGTAGCTGTCTATCTACACGTCTACTATCGTGTCTTTCTGTACCTACTATTGCTAGTCCTCCAGACTCTTTTACACCTTTGCCTAGTTTTATGTCTGTACCTCTACCTGCCATATTAGTAGCTATAGTGATACTTCCTGGCTGGCCAGCGGCTGCTACAATATCTGCCTCACGCTGATGTTGTTTTGCATTCAGCACACTATGCTTTATTTTTCGCATATTGAGCATTCTACTGAGCAGCTCAGATATTTCTACAGACGTAGTACCCACCAATACTGGTCGGCCTTCTTCTTGTAGTCGTATTATTTCTTCTGCTACTGCATTGAATTTTTCTCGTACTGTTTTGTATACCAAGTCATCTCTATCATCTCTAGAGATAGGTCTATTGGTTGGTATTACTATTACATCTAGCTTGTATATTTCCCATAGCTCGCCCGCTTCAGTTTCTGCTGTACCGGTCATACCACTGAGTTTGTGATACATTCTAAAAAAGTTTTGTAGAGTTACAGTAGCAAATGTTTGGGTAGCGGCTTCTACTTTTACATTTTCCTTAGCCTCTATAGCTTGGTGTAGTCCGTCAGAGTATCTTCTACCATCCATCACACGACCCGTCTGCTCATCTACTATCTTTACCTTACCATCTTGCAGGATATATTCTACATCCTTTTCAAACATAGCATACGCTTTTAGCAATTGATTAATACTGTGAATACGTTCAGATTTAACAGAGAAATCACGCATTAACTCGTCTTTTCGCTTTTGCTTCTCTGTTGGATCTAAGTCAGTTTTCTCTAGATCGGCAATACTTCCACCTACATCTGGCATTACGAAGAATTGAGCATCGTCACTATTATCAGTTATTAGGTCTATACCCTTATCGGTAAGCTCTATTTGATTGTTTTTTTCGTCTATAGTAAAGAATAGCTCGGAATCTACTATGTGCATTTCCTTCTGCTGATCTTGTAAGTAGTAATTTTCTGCCTTAGTCATGAGAGCTTTCATTCCTTGCTCACCAAGAAATTTAATAAGAGGCTTACTCTTAGGTAATCCTCTATACCCCCTAAAAAGTAATAGACCTGCTTCTTTTTCAGATGTTTTACCTTCCTTTATTAGCTTTTTAGCATCTGTAAGTGCTGTGTTTAGATATCTTTTTTGAGCATCTACTACTTTTTGTATTTTTGGTTTAAGCTCATTAAACTCGTGTATATCTCCTTTGGGCGTAGGTCCACTGATAATAAGTGGCGTACGAGCATCATCTATTAATACAGAGTCTACCTCATCTATCATAGCGTAGTGATGCTTTTGCTGTACTTGCTCATCTGGGCTGTGAGCCATATTATCTCTTAGGTAGTCAAAACCAAACTCATTATTAGTACCGTAAGTAATATCTGCAAGATAAGCTTGCTTTCTCTCTGGAGAATGAGGTTTGTAGTAGTCTAGGCAATCTACCTTTAGTCCATGAAACTGAAAGATAGGTGCATTCCACTCTGCATCTCTTCGTGCTAGGTAATCATTTACAGTAACTATATGTACACCTCTTTGACCAAGTGAGTTAAGATAAGCGGGTAGGGTAGAAACCAAAGTTTTACCTTCTCCTGTTTGCATCTCGGCTATTTTACCTTGGTGTAATACTACACCACCAATAAGCTGTACATCGTAGTGTACCATATTCCAAGTCATTTCTTGGCCAGCAGCATCCCACGTGGTTTGATATATTACATCGTTTCCTACTATGCTTATATGTTCTTTAGTTGCAGCTAAATCTCTATCATAGTCAGTAGCAGTAGCAGATACAGAATCATTCTCTGCAAATCTACGAGCGGTCTCTTTTACCACGGCAAAAGCCTCTGGTAATAGTGCCTCTAAAATCTCTTCTAGTTTTTCGTCACGCTCCTTTTCTAGCTCGTCTATACGGTCATACGCATCTTCTTTTTTATCTATTTCTGTTATATCAGCTGCTTCTACCTCTTTTTTGAGCTCTACTACTTGTTGGTCTATTTCTGACAAATAGTCACTTACTCGCTGCTTGAATTCAGCCGTTTTGGCTCTTAGTTGGTCGTTAGTGATTCCTGCTAACTTATCAAATTCTGCATTTATTTTACCGACATAAGGAGTTATGTCTTTTACATCCTTGTCTGCCTTGTTACCGAAAAGCTTAGATATTCCGCTTACTAGAGAATTAATCATTATATTATTTTACTATCTATGGTCTAAAAGTATGCCATTTATCGACGTACTTATTCGTTTGTCATTACTCTAGTGATATGCATTATAAAAATAGACAATGCAAAATCTCACATTAATTAACATCTTTTCGAAC
>Ga0209713_10001052_pt1 | contig 16203 bp, 8 predicted proteins | sample ArcOceMetagenome_3_FD_187444 | JGI IMG/M metagenome (GOLD analysis project Ga0209713, IMG submission 187444) | Marine eukaryotic phytoplankton communities from Arctic Ocean - Arctic Ocean- Svalbard ARC20M Metagenome (SPAdes) (version 2) | ecosystem: Environmental > Aquatic > Marine > Oceanic... | reverse complement strand
ACAGCTCTCAGAGTCACTGTTAGACAGTTGTGGCCAACACCTTTGGAGACAGGTGTTAGATCAGGCCAACAGCTCCTGACGGAGCTGTTAGCCAAACGTGATCTAACAGCGATCCAACGTTAGATCGGCGGCCCTGTATAGTAGCATGGCCTCCGTACCGATCAAGGCCAAGCTCAGCATCAGCCTCAAGCACAAGCCGATTGCCACCTCCAATGTCGTGGTGCTGCCGCCGGAGGTCGAGTACAAGGTGGCCCCACGCCGGGAGGTCGGTTTCGGATTGGGGGCTGGGTCTAGGTCGGGGGCTGCGTCTCTGGGCTTAGCGTTTAGGCTGTTTAGGCTAGAGGGGTAGCAAGCATCACGTAGACCTTGGCTCCTAACCCTCGCGGGAGAGCCGGCCTTGCGCAAGATGAGCAGCTCGGCTGCTCGCCCGGTGTTCGAGGCCTTCTCGCTGGCGGTGCTCCACCCGGACGAGGTGCCCGGCGCGCTCGAGTCGCTGGCAGTGCGCGGCGACCAGCTCGTGGTCGGCACGTCCGACGGCCAGCTGCTGCTGTACGAGATCTCGCCCTACAGCATCGAGCCGCCGTCGTGCTCGCTGCTCGCGCGGCGCGGCCTCGGGTGCGGCCGCAAGCCGGTCGAGTCGATCGAGCTGGGCGGTGCGGACGGCACCGGCCTCGCCCTCTGCGACGCGTCCGTCAGCCTGTTTGAGCTGCACGAGGGCATCCAGATGAGCGGCGTGCTGGCGGCGTCCAAGGGCACCAACGCGCTGTGCCTCGACGCCGCGTGCCCGGCCGGCGAGACGCCGCGGCTCTGCCTCGCGCTCCGCCGCCGGCTGCAGCTCTACCGCTGGTCCGGGCGCGCCTACGAGCTGTACCGGACTCTCGAGCTGCCGCACTCGCCCGTGAGCCTCGCGTGGCACGGCGACTGCATCGTCGCGGGCTTCAAGGGCGAGTACGCGCTGGTGCGCCACGAGAGCGGCGGCGGCGAGAGCACCCACCTCTCGCTGCTGCCGGTCGTGTGCTCGCGGCCACGCATCCTCCTCGCGCCCCCGCAGCTCACGATTGGCGAGGAGTCGGCCGACGGGCGCGGCGCGGCGGCGCCCGAGATCCCCGAGGTCATGCTGCTCGGCTCCGACGGCGCGGGCACGTTCGTCTCGCTCGGTGCGGCGGCGTGCACGCGCGAGGCGCTCAAGTGGACGCAGGCGCCGTCCGAGCTCGCGCACGCGCCGCCGTACGTCGCGGCGCTCGTCGGCGAGGCGGTCGCGGTGCACTGCCTGGGCGACACGGTCGCGGGCGAGCAGCTGCACCAGCCGGTGCAGGTGGCCGCGCTGCGCGTCGACGGCGTCTCGCTGGGCAAGCCGCGCGCGCTGGCGGCCGAGGGCAGCGCCGTGTACGTCGGGTGCGCCAAGGGCATCTGGCGGATGCGCCGCGCCTCGCTGCCCGCGGCGGCCGCGCGGCTTCTCGCGTCGGGCGAGGCGGCGACCGCCTCGCGCCTGCTGCACGCGGCCACGCGCGCCACGCCGCCGCCGCCCGCAGCGCGTGGCACGCTGCTCGTGCCCGCCGTGCACGGCACGGTCGCCGCGCTCCTCTCCGGCGAGGAGGGGGCCTCGGCCTCGTCGGCCTCGTCGTCGTCGCGCGAGGCGGCCGCGGCGGCCGAGGCGAGCCACTACGACGCCGGCGCGGCGCTGCTGCAGCGCAGCCAGCTGGGGGCGGGCCTGTGGCACCTCGCGCGCTCGTCGGTGCGGCCGTCGCAGCTGGTCGCGCTCGTGCCCGAGTTCGCGCCCGCCGACTTCTCGCCGTCGGCCGACGCGCCGCTGCTGCCGCAGCACGGCACGCTGCGCGCGCTGCTCATGCAGCAGCCGCCGCCCGCCGCGGCCGCGGCCGCGGGGCCGGGGCCGGGGCCGGGTGGTGGTGGCATGGACGTCGAGGCGCTGCTGCTGGCCGCGAAGCGGCCGCTGCTCGACTGCGCCGAGGTGCTGTCCCGCCGGCTGCTGCCGCCCGAGGCGCGCGGGCGGGCCGAGGCGGCGGCGGCCGGTGCGGCCGGTGCGACGGGCGCGGCGGGCGCGGCGGAGCTGCGGCAGCTGCGGCTGCTCGAGACGATGCTGCTGCTGCTCTCGCTGCAGCTGCGCACCGAGCACGGCGCGCGGCTGCTCTCGCTCGGCGCGGCGCACGCGTCGCTCGCGCACTGCGAGGCGCCGCTGCGCCGCGCGGCGCGCCACTCGTGGCTGGCGCGGCTCTACCTGCACACGCCGGGGCAGCAGGAGCGCGCGCTCGAGGTGTGGGCGCAGCTCGGCCGCGGCGAGCTCGTCGAGCACGGCGCGACGCCCGTGCACGAGACCGTCGAGCTGCTGAGCGGCCGGCTGCGGCTGCGCGAGCACACCTCCCACACCTCCACCTCCGGGCGCATGCCGTCGCTGCCGCCGCTGCCCGTCGAGCGCGTGCTCTCGTACTCGTGCTGGGTGCTGCTGCTCTACCCGGAGCGCGGCCTCTCCATCTTCGCCGACACGGCGCAGCACGTGCCCACCGAGGTGGCGCTCGACCACCTGGTCGCCGTCTGCGGCGAGACGTCGCACACGGTCATGCGCTACCTCGAGTGGCTACTGCGCGACGTGCGCACGCGCGTCATCGTGCACGCCGAGCCCGCCTCGCCGCCGGGCGGCGCGCCGTCGGGCGGTGGCGGTGGCGGTGGCAGCGCCGCCGACGCCGCCGCCGCCGCGTCGGCTGCGGGGGTGAAGCGGCTCCACGAGCGGCTGCACACGATGCTCGCGCAGCTTTACATCAAGCAGATCGAGCGCGCGCCTTCCGCCGGCGGCTCCGCCCTCTCGACAACCTCGGCCGCCACCGCCACCGCCGCCGCCGCCGCCGCCGCCGCCTCCTCCTCTGCGGCCGCAGCGGCTGCCTCCAACGCACCCGGCTGGGGCGGAGCGGCGCGTGAGGCCGCCGCCGAGGCGCAACGACGGGCCGACGGCGCGCCGCCGCACGCCGCCACGGCCGCGCAGGGCGAGACGATCCCTGGCGAGGACCGCGAGACGGAGGACGCGTCGTCAGGCCGCGACTCGGAGGTCGTGGGCGAGGGCGACTCGCCCCGCTCGCACGTGCGCCCCGGCGGCAGAGGAGGAGGAGGAGCTGCTGCTGCTGCTGCTGCTGCTGCTGCTGCTGCTGCTGCTATACCGGGGGTCGACGTGTTGGGCGCCGCCGCCGCGGGCGCGGTCGTCGGCGTGATGGGCGCGCCGACGTCAGGCGTCCGCCCGACGTCGGTCTCCAACGCCACCTCGCTCGACGAGGGTGGCACGCCGGAGGGCAGCAGGGCGACGGGAGGAGTGGGCGCGTCGTCGTCGTCGGCCGAGCCACCGTCGCTTGCGGCCGCTGGGCGCTCCGGCTCGGCCGTCTTCCTTCCCAGGGGCTGGGGCGCGGGCGACGGTGCCTCCGCCGGCGAGGGGGGTGGCGGCACGGGAGGCCAGGCCGGCGGCTCGACCGCGCCCGCGGGCGAGGGCGGCGGCGGCGGCGGCGGCGGCGGCGGCGGCGGTGGGCTCGAGGTGGCGGCCGAGGCGGGAGAGGCGCAGCTCAAGCTGCAGCGGCTGCTGCACGACAGCGCGGCGTACGACTCGCGCGCGCTGCTCCGCTCGGTGCGCGCAGTGCCGGCGGCGCTGCCCGACCACTCGGTGCTGATGGCGCGGCAGGGCCTGCACACGGAGGCGCTCTGGCAGCTCGTCCACGTCCGCCGCGACCTGCGCTCGGCGCGCGACTACTGCCGCACCTACGCCGACGACCATCGCCAGTGGCAGCAGCACGTGCTCGTGCTGCTCGATGTGCTCTGGGCGACCGACGCGACGCCGCCGCCGCCGCCGCCGTCGTCGTCGCAGCCCCAGCCCCGGCCCCAGCCCGCCGCCGCCGCCGCCTCCGCCACGCCGCACCGAGCCGCCGCCGCCGCCGCCTGGGACGCATCGCCAGCGGCGCCGTCGCCCCCGACGCCGCTTGTTGACGCGGACGCGCCGCCGATGGACGAGGCGTGGCGCGCGGCGTGCAACTCGTTTGCGCTGAGCGTGCTCCAGCAGCACGCGGCGCAGCTCGACGCCGCCGAGGTGATGCGCGTGCTGCCGGGCCACCTGGGCGTGGCGAGCTTGCTGCCGGTGCTCGGCGCGATGCTCGCCGAGTCGACACATACGCGCCACGAGGCGCAGATGCTGCACGGCCTCGCGCGCGCGCACCTCACGCAGACGCAACACTCGCTGCAGCTCATGCGCGAGCGGCGCGTCGTCATCACCAAGACGCGCACGTGCCCGGCGTCGCACCAGCCGATCCGCGACCGCGTCTTCGTGGTCTACCCGAACAACACCGTCGTCCTCTCCGCCGCCGCCACGGCCAACTGCCCCGTCACGGGCCGAGATTTCAAGTCGCTGCCGCTCGAGGCTGCATATGAGGACATCCCGACCGACTGAGAATGTGGAAGTACTGATACTTTATCGTACAAATTGCGTGCGCTGTCTTTACACCCGCTCAGACTTGGCGGCGCGAAACGCCTTGCGCTACGAGTAAGAGGGCTCGGGTCTAATGGTGGGCGGAGACGGGCCGCTCGGCACGGGAGACGACGGAGCGCTCGGCACGTCACGACAACGAGCGTCGGTTGACGGCGACGGCAGCTTCTCGAAGGAGCACGAGCCTCTCGACGCCGCCACAAGCGCCTACATTGCAAAGGTGCTCAAGCGCAGCGAGACAGAGGTCTCGCCGCAGAGGTCTCGCCAGCCCAACAAGTCGTCGGGGCGCTTCAACGTGCGGCGGGGCCCCGTCGTCAACGACAAGTTGAAGGCTTTTCTGTTCGAGGCCTTCGAGATGATGGACGTGGACGACTCGGGCGCCATCGACGCCGACGAGCTGCTCGAGGCGATGGGCCTGATCGGGCTCAAGGCGAAGAGGAGCGAGTTGATCGAGCTGATCAACACGGTCGACGACAACAGGTCGGGCACGATGGAGTTTGGCGAGTTCCTCGAGCTGTGGTCGACGCATATCCTCACGACCGAAGTCACGACGAACGAGGAGTACAGGTTGTCGATGGCGATCCGGCGCCCCGTCGCCCTCGACACGTTTCCGCTAGTCGCCCGCAGCTACAACGTGCACGCGACGGTCGACAACGTCATCGCCGCTCATCCTGCGCCGAAGAAGAAGGTCCTGGAGGCCGCCGAGAGCGCCGCAACGCCGCAGCCTGCGCCGGCGAGCGAGGCGGAGTTGGCGGCGGAGTTTGCGGTGCGCCAGCGAGCGAGGCAGAGGTGGCGGACGGCCATGGCCGCAGCGGCGGCCACAGCCGCCAGGGCGGAGGCGGCGGTGCCGGAGGTCGAGACGCCCGAGGCCAGGGCGGAGCGGGAACGCGCGGCCAGGGCGGAGCGGGCGCGGATCGAGCGCGATCGACGGCGCGCGCGCTACTGGCAGGTGTACGAGGAGTCGGGGACGATGTTCGCCGACTACTTCCAGCTGCGGCAGGGCTACGAGAAGCAGTGGGCGGGCCGAGCCGCCAAGCGCATCCACCGCCCGGGCCTCATTGCGCTCGACAGCCGATATGGCAAGGTGGACACGGGGTTGCGGCCGGTGCGCGGCTGGGCGACGAGTCCGAGGGGCGACGGCGGCGGCGGCGGCGGCGGCGGCGGCGGCGGCGGTTTTGCGCTGACGATGCCCGACGCGGCCGAGTACACCGACACGGAGCTGTTCGCCGAGGAGCCGACGCGGGCGGTGCGCGGCAACGACTGGGCGCTCAGCCGCCCTCGCGGCGGGGTGGCGTCGAGCATGGGGCAGCAGCTGCGGCTCGTGGCGCACCGTGCTGCGCGCGAGTCGATGCCCGGCGCGGTGAGGCCCGCGCGCCCCGCCTCGGGCATGCACGGCACGCCGGTCCGCTCGCTCAGCAGGCTCAGCACGCCCGCGTCCTCGTCGTGCGGCCAGCGGCTCGGAACGAGCGGCTCGATGCCGGCGCTCGGAACGAGCGGCTCGATACCGACGCTCGCGACGCCACTCCGGGGCGCCAGCCGCGGCAGCGTGGGCAGCCGCGCGGGCAGCCGCGGCGGTGTCGCGCGCCCCGCGACGACGCCGGCGGCGCTCGCCGGCGCGCCTGCCCTCGCGCTGAGCCGCAGCCGAGCGTGTCTCACTCCGGCAGGGCGCGTGAATGGACGTGGGGCAGCGCGCCCTGCGGCGCACTGGCCTACCGCCACGTCGGGAAGGTCGCATGAGGAGAGCCTCGCCGCTGCCGGTGAGTCCATCGTGCTCGAGACAGGGTAGTGAAAACGAATTTTGTAGGTCGCTTTTCCACGAACTCCACCTGGCAATCAAACGCAAATCCGGGGCTAAAGGCAAAACAACGACGAAGAGCGAGGAAAGCCCCGTCGTCGACATCCAAACGAGGCAGTCGGTCGAGTGTGCGAAGCCACGGTCGTGGCTTGTACACCGGTGTACAGGGCTCGCGGACCCGCCGCACAGCTGACTTCGGTTGGAATCGACGGGCCGGCCTCGCCTCTGGCTGTCACCAGTAGCTGTCGTGTACCCACGGCCGCCGCAATGGCCACAGAGGCCGCAGACGTGCTCCGTTATGTCGCGGGCCTCTCGATAGATGCGCTGGCCGAGCGACTCAACTTTGAGTGTTGCGAGACAAATGGGACCCGTCGCATCACTCCATTCGTCCGCGACGGCCTTGGCCGTGACGACATAGACTTTGAGCGCATCTTCGTGATCAATGTCCAGAACTACCTTGAGCACCCCAGCGCACCATCAGCGGTGCAGAGCAAGTCTCAGAAGTCGCCCAGTCGGGTCTTCGGAAACGCCGCGTCCCGGGTTGATTGTGCTCCCAGACTCGCCCAGGGCCTCCTGCGGCGTTGGGCAGCTCACGAAAGCACTTCCGACTCCCCCCAGGCCTGCATTTGGTAGCCGACTGGCCTCACGTAAAGCCTGTACGCCCAAGTTTGCGCAGGACATGCGTAAGCTACTGCTCACAATGGTCAAAAGTGCCACGCGGGTGGATCCCAGCGCGTGCAAAGTCGCGCTCCTGGTCCCTTCTGTTCGGGCGAATACAACCCTCATCACGCAGATCATCACGATGTGCTACCACTGGATGGTGACTCTGCAGGGCGTGCTGGAAGTTATCACCATCCTGAGCGGCTTGACCACGCCGAGAGACCGCACGGAGGTCTCAGCGTGTGGTGGCACGTGCTCGTCGATCCGCATGCGCCCGATGTTTCCGGAGCTATTGAAAGCCTCGCTGGATCTGGTGAAGAAGTCCGACGAAGATGCCAAGCGTCAGCTGCTCATCTTCTGGTCTGCGGTCATTGGTTTACCGACGAAGAGCGAGCCGGAGGCTGATGCAATAGAGTCTGCCCTGATGACTGTCGGTGGACACCCGTCCATGAACGAGTTCCTGTCGGTGCTCAAAGAAAGCCTGACACCAATCGCACAGGAGTCAGTGGCTGCAAGGTGTGTGCTTCCCGACGAGCGTCCACGCTGCTCATGCAGACGCTTACTGACGCATCTTGCAATCTGCTACCAGGTACGCTCGCTGCGCGCCGTTGGTGGGCATCCTCGGCCGAGTCTTGCACGCATCACTCGCCGAGAAGCTGCTGCAGGCTGGATACTGGGAGACCGTGCAGGCTCTGCTGCTTCGGTCGCTAAACATCGCAATCTGCTGTATGGTCGACGCCAGTTCCAGTCTGCAGGACACGCTGGGGTCCGAGATCATGCTGTTGCTCACAGGGACCCTGAGGCCCGTGGTCGAGCTTCTTCAGCACTACGCCCCAAAGCACCGGCGCCAGCATGACGAGGTGCAGAAGCAGATTCAGCCCTTGATCACGGCGGCCCTGGTGCGGGTACAGGGCACCATCTCCTCGCCCCCGATGCCTCGCCTGCTCTACGCGATCGGCTGTCTACATGCGCGAATGCGCCAGCACGACGGAGAAGTACTTGCCAGAGCCCTTCAGCACGTCTCGTGTGGGAGACCCGAGGAGGCGTCGGCGATCAGCATCCGTCTGGCCCAGCTGTCTCAATATGTCTCGCAACAGGACACGGGGTTGCCAAACCTGGGCGAGCCCGGCGCCTTTGGTCTGCAGTCGGTTTCCGCGATGCTGCCGCGCGCAAGCTCGGTCGAGAGCTTGCGCTCGGAGGCACATGCGACCACGAGCTGTCCGATCTTCTCGTCTGACGATCAATTTGTCTGCACACAGCAGAATCACCATCTGCAACCGCACGACCCGCGCAGCGCTTGTGGACTGATGCCAGCCTCGGCAAGCCTTTCCGACCAGATCGAAGGGCGGCTCTGGACCAAGGTCGCACTGGGTGAGGAAAGTCGCCACCTGCTGCTCATGGAGTCTGCTGCTGAGGGCGACTTTCTTCTTGAGTACTGCGGCGAGATAGTACCCGACTTCCGTGGCGTGATCAATCCGATGATCGCCTTCGGCACACAGTGGCCATCGACGGTCCGGTTGCTGCGGTTCAGCTTACAAGACTCGTCGCTTGCGCTCGACATCTCACGCAGGTCGTCAATTGCACGCGCTGCCGAGCACTCGCCCAACCCGACAGCCAGTCTCCAAGGGTGCCTGGTCAAGGGCATGCCGCGGCTCATCATCGTCGCGATGCGCAATTTGAAGCCTGGCACGCCCATCACGATCGATTACACGGAGCACTGCTTGGGCGCGAGAGACCTGGTAGACCCAATCCTCGCGGTGGCCTCACGAGATGCACAAGGACATGCGCCGCAAAAGGTCTTGCACGAGGGTGCCATCCACAAAATCGGCACTGAGCCAGCGCGTGGCTCCGTGAAGCGACATCACGGGGACGGGCGGGAGGTCAAGCTGTTTCCAGAGGGAGATCATCCGGACGAGATGATTGCGGTTCTCAAGAAACTGAAGCGAAAGGGGGTGGACAAAAGGAACGGGCCGAGCGTCGGGCTCTCCAGAGAGATGACGTCTGACGTCTGGCAGGAGATGCAACAGAGGCTCGCTGCCAGATGGAAGATACAACGGTCCCACAACCCCGTGCCACCGGGCTGGAATGCCGATTTTCCAATCCGGCCAGCTGCGAGCGTCCCTTCAGCCAAGCGGTATGCAAACCAGTTCACTCCCGCGCTCGCACGACGGGCGAACATCGGCGTTCGCGGCTCAAAGAAGCCGCAGGCACGGCCGCCGGCTCCGGCAGCTCCGGTGGATCCAGCAGCTCCGGCAACGGAGCGGAGTGGTGAAGGGCCGAGCCCTAGCTCAAGTCAGCCGACGGCTACGCCAGCCGCCTGCTGCCAGTCGCAAAGCATTGAGGCGGCGCGGCCCCAGAATCATGCCATGCATGTTCTCCAGCATTCTGGTGCACTCCACTCCCCTCGAGTCACTCCGAGAGCGCAGGACCAATTCCCGAGGAACGTAGAGCTCAAGAAGCGGCAGGAGAATTTTAGGCAGCAGGAGGCTCAAAGGCTGAAGGAGGCTCAGAAACTGCACCTTCTGAGGCAGCAGGAGGCTCAGAGGCAGCAGGAGCGCCAGCTGGATGCCATGTCACCTTACCAGAGGGAGATCGTGCGGCAGATGCGGTTGCAGCAGGAGATTCAGCAGCACCAAATGTACGCCAGCTACTACGGTGGCTACGCTTACGGCAGCTACAGCCTGGGCTCAGTTCATAGCATGGGCTCATACTACCCATCCTGGCAGACGAGTTACGGTAGCCAGGCGAATTCGTCTGGCTACGCTGCACAGGCCTGGCCCGGCCACGCCACTGCAGTGCAGCAGCAGGGTGCAGTGCAGGAACACACGGCACAGCATCAGGCGGATCCTCAGCAGGCGGCGCAGCTCCAGCAGGCGGCGCAGCTCCAGCAGGCGCCGCAGCAGGCGGAGCAGCCACAACAGGCCGCGGAGCAACGGGCGGAGCACAGCACCACGGAGACTCAGTCTGAGATGAGCCTTGGTAACGGTCAATTCCAGCCGATCACTGCCATCAATCCGTTCTCTGCGGTTACGGTGCCAGCTGCACCATCTCCGGTTGAGAACGCGGCAGCTGCCGCAGTTGTGGACAAGGGTAAGAAGCCGTTGGCGCCAAACGACAGCACCACAAGCCAGCGGCGCCGCGGGCCGAGCGGCATCGTGGGTGCCACGTCCATCCTCACCCGCCTGGTCCGTGCCCATGCCAACCAATCGAGTACCACAACCAGTTCATCCGTCGAGGAGGCCGAGGTGGCGTTGAAGGCGACGGCGCAGACGGCAGCAGGGGTGGCGGGGGCCATGCAGGGAGCGGTCGACTTCGCGGAGCAGCAAATCGCGGACAGCTCCCACGCCGATGCAAAGATGGAGGGCACAGTGCACGGCTGTCACGTGTCGCCGCATGCGGGAGGTGGCACGTATGAGTCAGGCCCACCCTCTCCAATGGAGTCGGGCCCACCCGCTCCTGCATCCGTGCCCATCGCGGTGCCGGTTCCGAGGAGGGCATGCTGACGGCCGTTTTCGCGTACGTCATAGTATATTAAGCATGCTCGAATATAGCTCGAATATAATACATGCAACACGGTCTCTCTATGTAGTTGTGCACGTCGTGCGGTGCGCAGGAGCGCTCACCCAAACACGAGCCTTCGGGGAGTGGAGTGCGTCAGAATAGGGCTCCTGAATAGGGCGAGAGCGACAAGCTTCGTCCTTGCGTGCGGTGGTGCTCACCCTAAAGGCAAGGCTCCCGCAGCCCTCTCAGCGTGGACTGTACACGTGGGATATACCCTGCACAGTGCTGTCCGACCGTGCAGCGTCTATCATCTATCTCTCCCGCCGGCGCTTGTAGGGGTAAAACCACCGCACGAACGCGTCAGGCGATGAGCGGAGCCGCGCTCACCACGCTGATGGCTGCGCTCTCCGTCCCGTACAAGCTATCGCCGCACCTGGCCAACGACGTCGTCAAGCAGATGCTCAGACAGATGCCGGAGCTTCTGCAGCACGAGGGCCAACGCGTGATAGGTCGCATGCCCGGCAGCGTGCTGCCGATCGTGGTCGACGACCCGGGCGCCGCGCTGGACGAGGACGAGGAGGACGAGGGCGAGTACGACGCGATGGACGACGAGACCGAGCCGTTGCGCAACGAGACCGGCCAAGCCATCGAGGAGAACGAGCCGTTGCGCAACGAGACCGGCCAAGCTATCGAGGCTGGCTAATGCACCGTGTGTGCGTGTCGCCGGCTGGCGAGCGGCCGTCGAGCGCATGGCATGGCATCTGCATGCATGTGTGTTCAGTAATGATTTATGGACTATAGTGAAATGCTGTCACCTCCCTCGCCCAACAGCTGCACGTCGGGGTGGACGGGCGGCAGGCTGTCCAGACTGTCCCACGCCTCCGAGGCTCGATGAAGGCTGACGTGGGGTGGCGCGGCGCCGACGGACGGTGAGGGAGCGTCGGCAGAAGCCGCCGCCGATCCCTCGACCGCGGCTGGATGCTTGTCGCCGGGGTCGCCCGCCGGCAGGAGCGCGCCGTCGGTGGCGTCGTCGTCGAGCCCGGAGAGCTGCAGCTCGTCCATGGCCGCCACCGGGATCCGCGCCTCGCGGTCGTCTGCCTGCATCAGCCCGAGGGTGCGCGCCTGCTGGCCGCTCAGCCCGAGCATCTCGAGGTCGTTGTGCCGCTCCGAGCGCAGCGGCCACGGGCTGTCGACGGGGCAGTCGGCCATCGACCGCAGCGTGCGCGTCGGGCATGCGGGCGGCGCGAGCAGCACGGCGCACAGCGCCCGCCACCGCGCGGGCGCCGGCTCGCGCAGGTCGATCAGGCTCACGTTGAGCGCCGTGACGGCGGCCGCGTGCCTCAGGTAGCCGCGCGCAAAGTCGGCCTCGGTCGATGGCCAGCGGCCGCCAAACGAGGCGCGCATCACCTCGAGCACCGGCTCCGGGTGGCCCCACTTGAAGAGCGGGTCCTCAAAGAGCCAGCGCGCGCTCGGGACCCACGTCTTGAGGGGCCGCGTCGAGGCGATCAGCTTGATCGGCGGCGCACGGACGGCGCTGAGCGCGGCCGGCTGCGTCAGAGCGAGCGTGGCCCACGGCATGCAGCCGACGGCCTCCGATGCCCCGAGGGCGGCGGTGAGGTCCGGGTCGAGCGTCTTGGCGTTGGGCGGCATGCGCAGGGCCGCGGCCGCGTGGCACGACAGCTCGGCCGGATCCGTGCTGCCAGGGTGCCTGGAGCGCAGGCCGAGCGACTGCAGCGCCGCGTGCAGCGAGGTGGTGCCCGAGCGAGGCAGCCCGAGGTTGACGATCGTCGCCGCGCAGCGCGGCGTCGCGGCGACGGGCCCGGGTCGGTGGCGGAGACCGTCTACCAGTCCGTCGAACGACGCCATGGCCGGGGTTGGCCGACCGACGCGCCTCAAATTGCCAAGCACCACCAAGCCCAAACCACGAACGAACCCAGCCCTCTTCGGAAAATAAATTCAATTCTTTCAATTATTGGGCAGTCAGCGCAGCGGACAGCCCTTGCCGATACCGCGGTTCGCGCAGCCCTCCGCTGGCCAGCCCTCCGGCAGCGGCACTCACAAGGCCCCTGGAAATCGGAGCTCCGGTGCCGAGGATAGCACGCCCATGGACTGCTCAGACCCAGCTTCGCAGCCGCCCAGCCCGCGCATGCGTGCGGCCAGCCCGGCGCCGCTTTGAGGCCCTCGCGGCCCACCATCTGGGGCACGGCTGCGGACGCCCTCCCGCGCGCCACAGCGCGCCCCGCCTGCCTCTTCAAGGCTGCCCAAGAAATTGAATAAAATGAATTTTCTATTCGGAATGGGCTGGAACGAACCCTTTTCCGACACCTGCCCACGCTGAGCGAAAAATACCGGCCGTAGCCTCCCCCTCAAACTCACTTTCACCCTTTAGTCACCCTTCTACAAAACTACAGTTTCACACAATCTTTCGCATCAAACCTTCTCACCCCCCCCCCCTCACCCCCTTAAACTCCTATTACAATTTTTTTCACCAGCAACATATTTATCACCCACACACGCGCCGTCCTAGCGGGAGCGCGTCGCTAGCTCGCAGACTTACTAGTATTGCGACGCGGGGCGCACGCCGGCTGCGCCATGCGCGCCGCAGCGCGCCGCCCGGTGTGGGAGATGCTGGACGAGCATGAGTACGTGCACCGGCTCCGTATTTTCTGGGAGAGGCTCTGGCGCGACCAGCGGCCCGAGGTGGTGGAGAGACGCCTCTCCGTCGAGGGCAAGCGCCCGACCCCGGAGGAGGTGGGCGACCTGACGAAGCTGTGGCTGATGCTCTCGTTGAGACTGCACGGTCGGGGCGCGTCGCCCAACCGCATGAGCCAGCGCATCTCGTGGGGCGAGTTCCAGCTGGCGTTTGGCGCCAGCTGGCACGCCATGGTGATCAAGCGGATCTTCGACATCATCGACGGCGACGGCGACGGGCAAATCAGCTTCGACGACTTTGCGCGCGGCCTCTTCCCCTTGGTCTCGACGAAGGCGAGCCAGGACGACAAGCTCCATTTCCTCTTCCAGTGCCTCGATCTCGACGGCTCGTCGGCCATCTCGCGCGAGGACCTGCTCGTGCACCTGCACATGTACGCCGGCGCGTCGCTGCTGCCGGAGGACTGCGAGTTCTCGCCCGAGCAGCTCGAGGGCGTCATCACCGCGACGTTTGCCGAGGCGGAGCTCGACGACAACGGGCACATCGGCGGGAGCGGGTTCGCTAAGCTGCTCCGCGCGCAGCCGCGGCTGCTGCGGCGGCTCGAGGAGCGGCTGCGCCTCAACGTCAACAAGACGATGGCCAACCTGATCATCGGCCTCGACGAGACGTGGCTCGAGATTGGCGCGCGGCCGAACCGCAGCCACGAGCGCAGCCTGGCCTCCGTTGCCTCGTCGTCCGGAGGCGCGTCGTCGCCGCCAGCGTTTTCAGCGATGCCGGGCATGCCGTTTTTTGAGGCGTGCGCGCAGCCGCACAGCTCGCGGAGCTGCTGTCAGTGCCTCAGGGCCCCGACGCCCAGAGAGCGACGAAGAACTTGGGACTGCTGCTTCCGCCACGTGCGATGGCGCTGGCGAGAGCGGCAGGAGTATGTGCCGACGCTGGTGGTCATCGTGCCGTGATCGTTGACGCGGCACGTTGTCGTTACAGATATAGTTCTTTATCTTGGTACCAAAAATGCAGTCATGTCAACCGAGACAACTCAGGAAGTGCAGATATTCCGTCTGCGGTACAAAACTTCTCCTGCAGCCCGTGCAGCTGAGGTGATCACCGTCTCCTACGAGATGCCCCCGAAGGAGACGGTGCCCGCCGGAGAGATCTGGGTGTGGGAGAGACGCCGGCCGACGCGCGGCGCCCGACCACTCGACACCTGCTGGCGCACTCCGTGCGCCACGAGCGTCTCGTACCAGTGGCGCGTCGTCGGCTCGTCCACGCCCTTGACGTACCAGGTCGCCGCGGTGGACGCGTCGCTCGCGGGGGCGAGCCGGAAGCAGAGCTCACCGGCGGCAGCAGCGGCCGATGCCGCCGCCGGGCCCGGCGCCGATGCGGGCGACGGGGCGACGACGTCGTTGCCGTCGTCGTCGATCCCGAGGAGCAGCCTGTCGTCGTCCTCGTCGTCGTCGTCGTCGCCGCCGCCCACGCCGACGACGTTGCCGTCCTCGTCGACGCGCGCGCGGCGGAGCATCTCGATCACGCACTCGCGCAGCCGGATGCTCGACGACGGCTTTGCATGGCTGTAGTGGTGGTCACTCCCCGCTGCGTCGAGGTGGGTCGCGAACGCGTACAGCACGCCGCGCTCGGCGGCCGCGCCCGTCGCAAGAAGCGACTGCGCGCCCAGCTCCGCCCACAGACGCGCAAACTCGACGTGGACGATCGCCCCCCGGCCACCGCCGCCGCCGCCGCCGCTGCCGCCGCCCTCTTGCCCCGGCGCGGCAATCGCGATGGAGAGCGGCCCCTTGCACGGGGCGCGTGCGAGCGCGAGCGGCTTGCTGAGCAGCGCCGAGCACGCACGCTGCGCCCCCCGAGGCGTCAAGCCAGCACCAGCGCCGCCGCCGCCACTGCCAGCAGCGCCGTTGCTGCCACCACCACCACCACCACCACCACCACTGGCGTCCTCGCTGGCAAGCTGCACGGCGACGAACCGCCATGTGCCCCCCTCGTGGTGGAGCGCGTGGTCGCCGACGTGCCGCGCATGCAGCGCATGCGCCGAGAACATGCCCGGCTTCACCGCTGGCATGCCCCCCGCCGCCGTGCCACCGTCGTTCTCGGCTGCGACGGCGGCGGCCACGGCCGCCTCCGCTGCCGCGAGGGCCGCCTCCTTTGCCGCGACCGTCTCCAGCTCCTCACGCACTGCACCGTGCAGCTCCTCATGCAGCCTCACCCACCTATTGCCATCGCCGCCGCCACCGTGGTGGCGGTGGCGTGAGCGGCCAAACATGCGCGGCGCCTTGGCCATCACGATCGCCTTGGCCAGGACGCGCCGCATCGTCGTGCGCAGCCACTCGACCACCTCGCCCTTGGTCCAGCGCTCGGCTAGGAGGCTCTCGTGCATCTCGGCGTGCTCGTCGCTGCCGCTGAAGTGGCCGAGCAGGTCGCGGTCGTCGGAGAAGGCGTTGAGCGCGATGAGGACGGTCATCGGCCCCGCGACGAAGAAGAACATGAGGGGGAGCACCTCGGCGACCATCGCGCAGACCGCGCAGAGCAGGCAGTTGAGCGAGAGCAGGAACGCCTTGCGCACGCGGTCCATCCGCTGCTCGATCATCGTGTTGAGCTCGTCGAGGGCGTCGCCGCGGTGCTCGTGCACCACGAGCAGCGTGCCCATGTTGACGAGGTTGACCGACGTGTAGATGACCGAGATCGAGATCGCGAAGCAGCCGAAGGCCGACCCCACGTACCAGACCTGCAGGAGTCCGTTGTAGATGTCGCAGAAGACCGGCACGCCAAGTACGCCGTGGTCGCAGATTGTGAGGTCGTTGACGATCGAGAGCTCGCCGCTCGCCAGCAGCGCGACGGCGCAGCTGCCGACGAGCGCCGCCTGCGTGTTCATTTGGATCAGGTAGCTCTGGCGCATCTCGAGCAGCCGCAGCCGGATCTCGAGCTTGCCGTTGTCGAGCTTCTTGCGGTGCAGGTCGCGGTTGGACTGCTCGCGGCCCGCGTCGTGCGCGGAGTCCTGCTCGAGCGCGCGCTCGACGACGTCGGCGAATTCGTCGGGCATGGCTCAAACCCAGATGACTTGCGAGATTTTCGTAAATTCAAAGTTTGAATGCCTCGGTGCCGCAGCTACGAGTACCG
>Ga0209713_10001051_pt1 | contig 16208 bp, 9 predicted proteins | sample ArcOceMetagenome_3_FD_187444 | JGI IMG/M metagenome (GOLD analysis project Ga0209713, IMG submission 187444) | Marine eukaryotic phytoplankton communities from Arctic Ocean - Arctic Ocean- Svalbard ARC20M Metagenome (SPAdes) (version 2) | ecosystem: Environmental > Aquatic > Marine > Oceanic... | reverse complement strand
CTCCTCCGCCTTGGGCATTGGCCTGAGCAAGCTCCACCTCGGCTGCTGCGCCACGCGCACGCCTCTCGACGCTCAGATCAAGTTTGGCGGCGTGCCGGAAAATGAGAGCCGTGGTTAGCATTCCCTTCTTGCAGCGCGCAAATTTGGCTGTGTTGCGAGCCGAGTAGCTAACCTGTTCCATGGACCTCCCAGACCATGTTGACAGCCGTTGACAGGAGACGAAGGCGTACCGCTGGCAGCTGCCGGAGCCGGCTGTTGACAGCTGTTGACAGCTGTTGACAGCTGTTGACAGCTGTTGACAGCTGTGTTGACAGCTGTGTTGACAGCTGTTGACAGCTGTGCTGATGATCTCCTTCCCAGATCCATCATCATTCTTAACCACATGATCAGTGGTTTTACTTCTGCGGGGAGGGAAATTTCCGTAGCGACTTCGCGAGCGCATGCACAGCAGCGCCGCTCTCTCGCTGCTCACTCGCAGCGTCGCGCTCTCGGTCGGCCACCGCGGCATCAGGACTCGCAGTGGCGTGCCCTTGATGTCCACCGCTGCTGACGCGCTCAAGATATCGGACGAGGAGAAGTTCCTCTTCGACCTCAACGGCTTCCTTGTGCTGCGTGGTGTCCTCTCGCCGGAGGAGGTCGCGGCCGCGAACGCCGCCATCGATGCGAAGCAGGGCCTGCTGCACGCACGCGACAAGCCCGCGCTCCGCAACACCAAGGCCGGCTCGCCGCTCGACGCTGCCGGCCCTCGCTATGACATGGGCGGCATGCTCGGCTGGGAGAAGCCGCACTGCGAGACGTTCAGGACGATGCTCGCGCACCCGAAGCTCGTGCCGTACATCACCGAGCTGTGTGGGCTAGGATACCGGCTCGACCACCAGCCGATGGTCATCGCGCAGGAGCGCGACTCGGAGGGCTTCTCGCTGCACGGCGGCCCGGTGTCGTCCGACGGCCGCTTCAACCCCGAGCTGCAGTACCGGAGCGCGGGCGGGCAGCAGTGGACGTCGCTGCTGGCCGTCTCCTTCATGCTGTGCGACCACAACCCGGGCGACGGCGGCTTCTGCATCGTGCGCGGCTCGCACAAGCTCACGATGCCCGTGCCGAAGGCCTTTGCCACGGGCGAGGCCGCCGCCTTCGGCGAGCACGTGCACCAGCCCACGACCAAGGCGGGCGACGTCGTCCTGTGGTCGGAGGCCACCGTGCATGGCGCGACCGCCTGGCGGGGCGCACACCAGCGGCGCATCGCGCTCTATCGCTTCGCGCCGGGCAACATGGGCTACGGTCGCGGCTACCTCGAGTTTGCGCCCGAGCACCTCGACGGCATGACGGCGCAGCAGCGCGCCGTGCTCGAGCCGCCCTACGCCAACCGCCTCGACCGGCCGCTCGTCACGCCACAGACGGCGCTCGACCCAGACGGGCCCACGACCCTCCAGACGCGCAACGCCGAGAAGCGCGACTTTGACGCGGAGCTGTTCGGGACGAAGTACTTTTGACGAAGTTGCAGAAGTGAAGCAGAAGTGTGCGATAGAATTGTGGCGTTATCAGCTCGCAGCTCCCGCAGTGAGAGCACTTATGCGACCTGTGTCGGTTGGAGGAGGCACTGATAACGCCCGCGTCTTTTGGTCAGGGTGATTAGTGGTTAGTCCCCCGCCCGAGTCATCAAGCAAACTTGCAGCTCGACGGTCGCGTCTGCTCATCAGACATATACCTGGAACTTGCGAGGCTCCTCGACGGCTGCTCATCAGACACATACATATGCAGCTGCCCCTCTCCATCGCCGCCGCGGCCTTTGGCATGCCTTTGCTCCCGCGTGCCGGCTGCGAGCGCTGCGCTGCCGCTGTGACGATGAGCGCTGTCACAAAGTCGGACGAGGTGTTTCGGATGGGCATGCCGATTCCTGAGGGCTGGGAGGTGGTGACGAGAAGATGGATCGAGGAATTCGTGGTCCAGCTCGGCCTCTGCCCGTTTGCGAGCAAGCCCTTCGTCCAGGAGACGATCCGCTACGTGGTCAGCGAGGCGACCGACGACGAGCAGCTGTTGGAGGACTTCTTTGTCGAGGGCTCGCTCCTTCTCGACGTGCCAAAGGAGGAGATCGCCACCACCATGCTCATCGCGCCCGACTATGCCGGCGATATCGAGCAGTTCTACAGCCTGTACGTGTGGCTGACCGACCTTCTCGAGAGCGGCGACGAGCCGGTGCTCGACGACGGCGTCCAGCCCGCCTTCTTCCACCCTGAGTGGTCGTTTGAGGGCATGTCGGCCGACTCGGCGCTGCACTATGAGAAGCGCGCGCCATGTCCCGTCGTCAACCTGCTGCGCCGCGCCGACCTCGACGAGGTGGTCGCCACCGGCCTCAAGGCGGGCCGCATCGTCAACCAAGAGATCGCCGAGCACAACGCCGCCGAGCTCGAACGCACGGGCGAGCCGACGCTCCGAAGGATGATGGCCGGACTCGGCGCGCTGGCACCCGAGAGTCGTTAGAGAGTCGTGAGTCTCATGAAGTGAGCGATTGATTTATTGCGACGGTACGTGAAGAGTCTCGTACGACACCGTCCCCACACGCTCCTCCGGTGCGTCGATTCCCTGTCCTGCGGCGCCGGCGGCTGTGGCGGCGCCCGGGATGCTCTCAGCGCCGCCCCAGTCAATCGGGATATCGGGGAACTGCTTGCGCAGCTTGTCGAGGTAGGCGCGCTTCTCGGCCGGCAGCCCCGCCTCGAGCTCGGCCTGGCGCTGCTTGCCGCGCTCCGTCTCGGCCTCGGCCGCCAGCAGCTCGGTCGACTTGGGCGGCGGCTGCTTGGCGGCGGCGGCGGCGGGCGGCTCGCGCGGCGGCGGGTTGCGCATCGCCTTCTCGCGCTCCTCGGCAGGCAGCTGGTCGGGGCGCACGTAGTCCTCGACCGAGATGTCCTTGGAGTCGATCGAGTCCTCGCCCTCGAGGATGCCGTGCCACCACGCCGAGCTCTCCTCCGTGTTCTCGCGCCGCTGGTTGTCCTTGGCGAGCTGCAGCACCATCTCGCCGTCCTCGAGCATCCAGCTGCTCTCGTCGCACAGGATCGGCTGCTGCAGCTCGCCCTCGAGCAGCGCCTCGCTCGTGCTCTTCACCTTGACCTGCACGTGGCAGCGCGAGAAGCTCACCTTGACGTCCTTGGCGCGCAGGTCGCCGACGGGCAGCCGGCACGTCACCTCCTCGAGCGTCTGGCCCCAGCGGTACAGCGCCGTGTGGCCGCCGTTGCGAAGCATCTCGGCCGCCGCGATCGGCTTGGCCGGCGTCGTCGACGACGCCTCCGCGGCACTCGCCGCCTGGGAATCGGTGGCAGGATTCGCCTTTGGCGCCTCGACGGGCGCAGTCGAGGGGCGGAGATTGACCGTCTTGAGCAGGATGTCCACCTCCTTGCCACCGTCCTCGCTTGGCACGCGGATGGGCCACCGATTGTTTTCCGGCTGCAACACGCCGCACAGGCGGCCGCGGCGGCCGTTGAGCTCGGGGCGAGCCTTGAGGTCGATGAGCGCCACGTGCGTGACGCACTCATGGTCGTTCAGGAAGTCCAGCATGAGACGCTCGCAGCCCTCCAGGTCGCCGACGCGCGCTAGCTCGGGAAGCGCCTGGTTGGTCTCGTCCAGCTTGTCTAGCTTGCCCTCGCCGAGCCTGTCCTCGTTGGCGGCGTGCTCGGTGAACAGGTCAAACACGGCCTTGAGCCGCCGAGACTCGGCAATCTTTGCGGCGTCGTCGAAGCCGATGGCCGCACCAGCCTTGAGCGCGCGGTCGTACGTCGGATCGTACCGCAGCGTCATCGGTGCGGGAGGCTAGCTAGGTAACCCTACCCGGTCCAATTTATGCACGAAAGTTTGAGAATTGCGCATGCATGCCGCATGGGACAGGTCCACCAGCCAGCTGCCTCGTGCTCCTTTGGCCACGTCGTCGACCACTGCACCGTCTGGCACGGCCACTACGCCAACGCCACGCTCACGCTGCCCGCCGGCCAGTTCGGTCTCCCGCGCCGCTTCTCGATCGACGTGTACCCTGGCAAGTGGCGGCACCACTCCAGGTCGCGGCCCGGTGTCGCCGACATGCCGATGGTGGCGGTGCGGCAGAGCGGCGCCGACGACACGCTGCCATCCTGCGCGGCACCGGCACGAGTGCCGGTCTTCGTGGTGGGTGCGATGTGGCTGCGCAACTACTACCACGCCCTGCTCGACTTCTCCTTCTCGCTCTTTGCGACGGTGCGCGACGCGCTGGGCTACCCCTTCCGTTCGCGATTCCGCGTCGTGCTGCACGGCTCGGCGAGTCCAGCCGCGCGGCAGCGGCTGCGCGAGCCCTTTGAGCCGGGCGGCGCGCTGTCGCCGTGGGCGCAGCACGTGCGCTGGCCGGCCGCAAACGGGCGTGAGGCTGCGCTGTGCGGCAGCGCGGCGGCGCCGCTGCACGTTGGGATGGTCGACGACGTCTCGCTCTGCCGGCTGCTGCTGCCCGAGCTCGGCGGCACCGCCACGCACGACGCCGCACGCAGCCGCGCCACGCTGCGAGACTACCGCCTCTTCCTGCTCGCCGCCGTCGGCCTCGCACCTCACGTCAACGCTGCCGCCGGTGCTCCGGCCCGCGTGCTGCTGGCGCGGCGCACGGGCAGCCGCAGACTGAGCAACGGGGCCGAGCTGCTCAGCGCGCTGCGCGGGGCGGTGGGCGCGCGGGGCGGCGCGGTGGTGGAGGTGGAGCTGGGCAGCGGCGAGCTGAGGCCGCTGAGAGCGCAAGCCGAAGCGGTGGGAGGCGCGAACGCGCTGGTGGGCGTGCATGGCGCCGGGCTCTCCAACGTGCTCTTCCTGCGCGGCGGCGCCGCCCTCGTCCAGCTGGTGCCGTCGTGCTTCCCGCGCAGCCACTCGTCGATTGGCGCCTTCACGTGGGCGGCCACCGCCCTCGGCGGCGCCGCCCTCCTCGCGCGCTGCCGTTGCGCGTGCTCGCTGCGCCCGCCCGAGCACAACGATCTGCTCGAGGACTGTGCGGCTGAGTCACCCACCGAGCTCGCCGCGCGCGTCGTCGCCGCCGCCGTCGCCGCCGCCTCTGGCCCGTCCCTGGACGCCGCCGCGGCGCTCCCAAAGGACCTCAACGCGACTAGCGAGCTCGGTGCGAGGAGGCCGTGCCAGTGGCCGCCCAGACCCACGCTACCGTAACTTACGTATATGTGCCTACCTAAATACCGTAGATACCGTACTAACGTCGTGAGCAGGGCCTCACGAGGGCGACGCAATGATCTTGTCGATCAGGCCGTAGTCGAGCGCCTGCTGCGCGCTCATGTAGTTGTCGCGGTCGAGGTCGCTGAGGAGGCGCTCGCGCGTCTGGCCCGTCATGTCGGCGTACATGGTGACGAGCGTGTTCTTGATGCGCATGATCTGCTCCGCCTCCACGCGCACGTCCTCGGCCTGCCCCTCGGAGCCGCCCATCGGCTGGTGGATCATCACGCGCGAGTGGGGGAGCGCGAGGCGCTTGCCGGGCGAGCCCGCGCCGAGAATGAACGAGGCCATCGAGGCGGCCATGCCGATGTTCACCGTGATCGTCTCCGAGTTGATGTGGTGGATCGTGTCGTACAGCGCCAGGCCGGCGATCACCGAGCCGCCGGGTGAGTTGATGTACAGGTACTGCGGACGACTCGAGTCCTCCGAGTCGGCGAAGAGCATCACGGCGATGATCTGGTTGATCACCAGGTCGTCGATCTCCTGGCCCAGGAAGACGATGCGCTCTCCGTACAGCTTGATGTAGCTCTTGACCCAGTCCTCCTGCCCGGAGTCGGGCACGCGGTACGCCACCTTTTGCATGCTCGCCGGGGGCGCCCGCGCGAGCGCACGCGGCGGCTGCGGCGGCACGATCAGGCCAGCGCCGAGGAGGAGCGTGCAGAGCATTTCAGTGGTGTCTCGCGGCTAACTTGCGCAGCGGCGGCGTCGATGAGAGCCAAGCTCAGGGCCGAGCTCGCGGTGCTCTGCCGTCGTGGGTGGTGTCACCCCACCTTGAGCCTCGCGCGCGTAGCGGAGGCTTAATTCAACGGATTGGATGGCTTGCCGAGGTGCGCTGATGTATCACCGTGGCCGAAACTAGCTGACTGAGTAGGCTAAGCTAGCGTCTGCTAGGCACGAACGAGTGGGCAATCGGCGTCCTGACTGAATGAACCATGGTGCGCCTTTCGCTGCCTCCGCCTCCTTGCGCGGGGTGTAGCGCGTGCTCCGGAGTAAACTTTAGTCCGTTCTGCTCCCGCAAGCCCGCTCGCGCGTGCCTGTGCGCTGCAGCTGCTGTGCCAGGGATGCCGGGTGTTCATGACTCGGCTGCATGCACGCCCGGTGGTGCTGCTTGCAGCCGTGCGTGCTTCGCGATCTCGTTCTCAGCTTTTGGTCTGTGGTTTGCGCCGCAGGCGCCGTGACTTCCATGAGCCCTCTATGCCTTGTCCTGCTTGTCTTGGCCAACCTTTGTGCAGCCTCGGACTTTCCAATCATTACGAATGTTGCCATCACTCCTGCAAACCCGTTTGTCTATGGGTCCTCGCCCACGCTGTGCTCTAGTCCGTGTGTGCAAGTGGTCGTCACCGTGAGCAGCACCAGTCCTCCAGCTTTCTTGTCCAACGCCGTTGATCAACCTGATGGTGGATCATACTCAGGCGGCGGCAGCACGGTGTGGGAGTATCAGTACACGGAAACCAGCCTGGGCGTCTACGAGATCACTAGGTGGTTGCTCAGCGATATAAACGAGTACACGCCTGCAGGCACGTGGGTCATGAGGGGTCTTGTCATCGAGAACGAAGCTGGCCTCGAATCTGCGAAGTATCCCGACGTGACGTTTGAGGTGAGTGGTACCACTTCGTCCCATCCACCTGAGATGGTCAACGTCACGACAGTATCAGTCACGACAGATCCACACGTTGGCACGACTTGGATCGTGCGTCTGTTTGCCTCGTCGAGCGCTCCGCTCCGGTTCATTTCCTCTTCTTATGATGGGCCAGACGGCAACATCTTTGGCGGAGGAGCGAGTATCTGGCAGCACGAGTTACAGCAGGTGCTGGGTCAGGAGGCCCTCTGGTTTTATGAGCGAACTCTCACGGTGGACTCATGCGCGGTGTCTGGTGAGTACATATTCACCTGGATCAGTGTCGAAAACCAGGCTTTGAAGGAGAGCACCTCCTCGCCAGTGTCTGTGAGCATCAATGTGGACAACACGCAGGTAGCTGTGACTCCCGTAGTCCACGATGTCAAAGTCGAGCCCGAAGTGGTTCACGAGGGTGGAGTCGTCACGCTGATTATCAATGCATCGTCACCTTTGTGCGGGATCAACTGGCTCACTTCCTCGATGTACTGCATGGCCACCGACCCACCTCGCAACATTTTCGGTGGGGGCCGCGGTCTATGGAACCCATCCGAAGCGAACGGCTACTACCTTATAACCCAGAGTCACACCGTCAGTGAGTGGAACCCATCTGGCATCTACAAATTCACAAACCTGGAGGTCAGAAATACGGGCAACCTGGTGGCCAGTGCGTCAGACGCGCAGTTTTTGGTGAACAATTCTTTTCAAGCTCGAGTTCTGGTGGTGCTGAACTACTCTCTGCACGTGACTTCGCCGCTCAACCGCTCGAGTGGAAGTTGGGTCATACATGACGAGGACGCGAGCGGCGACGAGGACGCAAGCGGTGACGAGGATGCGAGCGGCCCTGCCCAGGACACGCCCGTGGACGTCGACGTCAATACCAGAGACGAGAACGGAACGTACGTACTGCAGTTCTACTTGCACATAGACAGCAATGCCCCCGTCAGCTACTTTTCTGGGCGCTTTGTGATGCCCAACGGGCGAGAAGTGCTATTGGACGACTCCTACGCTTTCGCCGAGACGGCACTGGGAACCTGGGAGATACGGCTCACGTACTACGTCCCCGATGAGCCGCTACAAGATAATCGTCGACAGCTGGCAGCACCAAGGCGCGCCCTCGCATCCGTGTGCTTCGGCGCGCGCGACATTGGAGTCGAAAACGTTGGCTTTCTGGCATCCGAGACGATCAGCCTGGACGCGTGTGTGCTTGAAGCGGGGAGCAATCGTGACGATTCTGAGGGTGAAGCGGGGAGCAATGGTGACGATTCTGAGGGAGTGGGAGTGATCATTGGCGCAGCTGTGGGAGGTTCCGTGGCAACCGGTGTGGCACTCATCTATGTGCTTCGGCGCGCACGACATTGGAGTCGAAAACGCCGGATGGTTGGCACCCGAGACGATCAGCCTGGAGGCGTGTGTGCTTGAAGAGGGGAGCAATGGTGCGGGTGAGGATTCTGAGGGTGTGGGAGTGATTATTGGCGCAGCTGTGTGGGAGGTTCTGTGGCATCGTCGTGGGCGGGGTCACGCATGCCGGGGTGGGTGTCCCTAAAAGCCCCACGGAGTGTAGCATGCACTCGGGTCTTGGTCTAGTTTTCACACATGATCTGGAAAACACCATGCGCAAATCTCGCGATGAGCAGCAGAAATCTTGATCTGTTTTTTTTTCAACACTCTACCTCGCGATCTTCTGGTAGCCACTGGACGCCAGCTCTGGCGCCAGCAGCGATTGCACATATGTTCATGGATTGCTCTTTCTCTCCGTCACCGTCGAATCTCTCGCACCTGGCGTCGTCGGTGCTCGCTGTCCGTCTGTGTGTCGCCTCCCGCCGCGCCCCCTCTTGCTCAACAGCTGCTGCGAGGGGGTTGCCTGCGGGCGCGCTCTCCTCTCGACGCTCCCTCCTGTCACTCTCTCCGTGCTCCCTCCCTCTCTCTCTGAGCATCTCATCCCTTCATCACCGAGATGATCTTCTCCTCCCACGTCTCGAAGGCCTTCTCGGTGCCGGGGTTGAGCATCCACTTGCGGCCGGGCGTCTTGATCGAGAAGGAGTAGTCGCTCGACGACTTGACCTTAGTGCGCTGCAGGTCCTGCCGCTTGAGGCCGCCCAGGTCGATCTTGCCCTTGGGCGCGCCGCCCTGCGACTCGGCGTACGTGAGGCCGCCGTCGTCGTACAGCACAAACCAGCGCTCCGCCCACTTGGCGACGACGCCCTCGCCGCGCTTCGTCATGAAGCCGCTGTGGATCTCGTTGCCTTCGCTCTCCTCGAGGATCGCGTTCGACTCGCCCCGCCCGAGGCCGCTGCCGCCCGTCGTCTTGCGCGGCGTCGCCGTCGTGCTGCCGCCGCTCGCGCGCGCGTCCTCCTCCACCAGCGGCGGCGCCACGGCGGCCTTCTTGGCGCCCGGCATCAGCGAGCGCGTCTTCGCCAGCGTCGACGTGCGCCCGCCACCCAGCAGGCTGCCCTGGTCCTTGGCCGCCTTGCTCTCCGGCCTGAGGCTCGCGAGGCGGGCAAAGTTGGAGCCCTTCTCCTTGGCCTTCTCCTCCCTCCATCCGCTGTTGAGCGCGGCGACCCACTCCTTGAGCTCCGCCTCCGTCTCCGTCGACAGCACCGCGTTCGCGTACTCCATCGAGAGGTTGAGCGCGAACGGCCGGCCGCCCTCGGCCGCCTCGGCCGCCGAGAGCGCCTCGGCCGTCGCGCCCGGCAGCATCATCTCGTCGGCGTCCTCGTCGGGCGTCTTCCCCTCGTCGATGTACCAGTCGAGGCTCGCCTCCTGCTCGCCGTCGCGCCAGCACGAGGTGAGCTTGGCGTAGCGCCGCTCCCACGCGCCCTCCTCCGAGTCGGCGTCGCCCGCGCGGTGCAGCCAGCCCTGCTTGACCGTCTTCTGCTCGGTCATCATCGACGTCGTCGATGCGCGCGAGCGGTAGACGCCCGGCACGCCGCCGCCGCCGCCGCCGCCGCCGCCGCCGCCGCCCGCGCCGGCGCCCTCGCCGCCGACCATCGGCGTGAGGGCGTCCATCCACATCGTCTGCTGGCCGTGCGACTCGGGGCACATGATCCAGCGCCGCCCCTTGGTCACCACCTCGAACGCCTCCTCGTAGTTGTTGAACTCGTTCGGGATGCGCGTCACCGCCGTCGCCTCCTTGAGGTCGACGGTGCCCTTGCGCTTCTGCGAGTTCTCGCCCTCGAAGTAGAGCAGCTCGCGCGTCGAGAGCAGCACGAAGAAGCGCGACTTCCACCCGCCGCCCAGCTCGCCCTTCTTGTCGAGCCACCCCTTGCACAGCTCCATCGTCGGCTTGTGCGGCGTCATCTCCGACACCGCCTTGTGCCACTTCTGCAGCGTCTCGTCCTTCTCGGCCGCGAACGTGTACTTCTTGCCCGTTAGGATGATGTCGAGCCGCCGCCACCCCGGCTGCCCCACCAGCCACGTGCCGATGGCCGACGAGATGTCGACGGAGCCCTTGACGTCCTCGGGCGCGAAGTCGTCGAGGACCTGCTCCTTGAGCATCTCGAAGTCGAGCTCCTCGTCGTCGGTGAGCGTGCACTCGAAGGTGCGCCACAGCACGCCGCTGCCCGACGGCACCGCCATCTTGAGCTGCTCCTTGAGCAGCGACGAGCCGCCGCCGCCGCCGCCCGCGCCGCCGCCCATCGCGCCGGGCGGCTTCATCGTGAAGGTGCGAGCCACCTCGACCTCGTACCCCTCGGCGTTGACGCACGTCGCCTTGAGCGCGCGCCGCCACTCGGCCATCGCCTCGGGCTCGAGCTGCAGCTGCCAGCCGCTCTCCGTCGAGAGCACGAGCGTCTCGGCGTCCTCCTCGCCGACCTCCTCGACCTCGCTCAGGTCGAGCGCCGAGCCGCACGCGAGGTCGACGCTCTCCTCCTGCGTCTCGAACCAGTACAGCGTGTGGAACTGCGACATCTCGTCAGCGACGAGCTTCTGCTCCGTCACGAGCACAAACCACTTGCGGCCGAGCGTGTGGTTGATGTCGCGCCGCGTCAGCGTCACCCACCCCTTCTGCGCCACCGAGAGCGAGCCGCCCTCGCCCTCGCCCTCGCCCTCCTGCCGGGCGTGGACCGTCACCTGCTCCTTGAGCACGCCGAGCCACGACTGCATCTCCGAGCGGCCCGGCGGCTTGAGCGTGATCGTGCGCTCCTCCTCGCCGGGCACCTCGACGTCGATGTCGATGCAGTAGTCGTAGAACTCGTTGCCCTTGGTGCGGTCGACGCGCGACACGTGCTCGAGCCGGATCGTCGCCACCTCCTTGGCGGCGGCGCCCTCGCCGTCGCGCACGCGCAGCTCGCCCACCGAGAGCAGCTCCCACCAGTAGCGCCGCTTCACCCACTTGCCGGCGGTGCCGGGCGGCGTCGCGTCGGTTTCGGCGTCGTCGCGGTAGTCGCCCTCGCCGCTCTTGAGCGTCGCCTTGCCGCCCTTGGCCTGCTGCTCCTTCTTGATCTCGCGCAGGTCGTTGAGCATCGCCGCGAGCGAGACCATCCACCCCGCCTGCACGTCGCGGTCGTCTGCGAGGAAGACCCACGTCCGGCCGGGCGTCGCGATCTCGAAGCCCATCCCCTTTTTGATGTCCGACGCCGCGTACGCCACCGAGAGGTCGATGTTGCCCTGCTCCTCGTCGGAGGCCCTGTCCTTGTAGTAGTGCAGCTTGTAGTTGGAGTCGAGCACGCACCACCGCTTCGAGAAGTTGGCGGCCGAGCCCTCGCCGCGCTTCGAGAGCCACCCCTCCTTGCGCACCGTCACGCCGAGCTGCGGGAAGAGCTCGTTGAGCTTGCGCTGCCAGCGGTGCAGGCACGGCCCGTCCTTGGAGCGCAGCTGGTACTCGTAGTTGGGCGTCATGATCGACATCGAGCCGCCGCCGTTGGGGTTGTCGGCGACGCGCACCTCGACGGCCTCGCGCATCGCGACGAGGCCGTTGTACGCGGGCGGCACCTGCCTCTCGAACTTGACCTCGCGGTTGGTCATCAGGTCGAGCCTGATGCGCGTCCACTCGCGCTTCGGCCCGAGCTGCATCTCGACGTCGCTCGTCATCAGCTGCGTGAGCGGCGAGCGGAGTAGCGTCATCTCGAGCGGCATCCCCACCGAGCCCTTGATGCCCTCGATGGCCTCGCGGTACGTCGGCGTCTCAAGCTCGAAGACCTTGATGATCTTGTCGCCCGGCATCGTCGCGCTCTGCCTGGCGGCCGCGCCGCGCGGCGCGACGGCACCGATGACCGCCACGCCGCCCACCGAGTCGACCTCGATGCCCAGGCCGTTGGCGTCGCGCTCGATGGTCACCTCGAACTCGGTCTCCTTGCGCACGATCTTCGGCGGCCCCCTCGGCTTGGCGTCGCCGCCGCCGCCGCCGCCGCCGCCAAGCAGCGCCGCCGCGCCCTTCTTCTTGCCCGAGCGCGGCGTGCCGACCGCCGAGCGCGGCGTCCCTCCTCCCTTGGCCGCGCCGCCGCCCGCCGCCTCGCCCGCCGCCGCGCTCGCGGCGGCCTTCTCCTCCTTTGCGAGCGCGTCCTGCGTCGCCTTGGCCGTCTTCTCCGCCTCGGCGTCCTCCTTGGCTCGCTGCGCCTTGAGCTCCTTCTCCTCCGCCTCCATGGCGGCCTGCCGCATCGCCGCCTCGACCTTGGCCTCCGCCTCGAGCTTCGCCGCCCCGACGGCGTCCGCCGCCGCGAGCGCCGCGCCGCGCTTGGCCTCCTCGGCCGCCTGCTGCTCCTCGAGCTTGCGCTTGCGCTCGTCGTCCTCCTTCTTGCGCTTCTCCTCGGCCGCCTTTTTGCGCTCCTCCTCGGCCTTGCGCGCCATGTCCGCCTTGTGCGCCGCGAGCTTCACCGCGTACTCGCGCCGCTGCTTGGTCATGCGGCGGTGGCTCTGCAGCCGTACGGCCTGGGCGCGCTTCTTCAGGTAGAGGACCTTGCACACCCAGCACGCGACGAACTTCTGGATGAGGACGCGCGCCTTCTTCTTGCGCTCCCACTCTTGGATCTTGGCGAGGAGCATCGGCACCACCTCCGTCATGTCGCGGTCCTTGAGCTCCTCGAGGAAGGCGCCCTTGCCGGGGCGGAAGAAGATCTTCGACGCGCCGAGCTGGTAGTCCGCCTCGGAGACGTCGCACGCGAGCGCGATCGCCTCGGTGAAGAAGGAGGGGTCGAGCGCCTGCACAAAGTCGGGCATGTGCTCCTTGTACCGGCCGTGGATGTCGGCGTACGGGATGCGCGTCGGGTAGCTCGACGAGATGAGCTGCACCGCCTCGAAGGTGCCCGAGCAGCGCAGCTGGTTGAGGACGAGGTTGGGCGCCATCAGCTGCGGCTTGAGCTGCAGGTTGGGCTTGAGGCAGCGCACGAAGTGCGCGTACGTCGAGTTGAGGTCGAGCATCAGCGAGTCGAGGTCGTTGATGAAGCGGCGCGAGACCGAGTTGAAGGCGGCGGACTTCTTGCCCTTGCCCTTGGTCTCGGCCGGCTTGAACATCTCGGCGAGGAGCGAGTTGGTGGACTTGCTCAGCGCCAGCTCGAAGTCGGGGTGGAGGGTGTCGTTGTTCTTGTCGAGGAAGTTGGCCGACATGTAGCAGACGTTGCCGGCGAAGTGGCGCACCACGAAGGCGTCCTCCTCCTTGAACTGGCGCAGCCCCGCCTTGCGCGGCTCGAGGAAGAAGTCGTGCTTCTTGTGCTCCTTGTTGACTGCGACCGCGAACGAGTGGTCGGACGCCTTGGGCGTCTTGCACTGCGTGTCGAGCATGCGCAGGAGGCCGTTGGGCGTCTTCTCGATGAGGTCGATGCAGCCCTGGTTGTCCTGGTACTCGATCGGCGTCCAGCGCACCTGCTCGCGCTCGTACTCGAGCTCCTCCGACTTGAAGACAAACTTGAGGAAGAACTGCTGCAGCTTCTCGTTGGCAAAGTTGATCGCGAGCTGCTCGAAGGAGTTGTTGGTGCCGAAGAACTCGAAGCCGAAGACGTCGAGCAGCCCGATGAAGTGGCAGTCGCCCTCGGCGTCGCCCTTGATCGACTCGTTGACGGCGGCGACGAGCCACTCGAAGAGTCGCGCGTAGACCGCCTTGCCGAGCGCGTCGCGCGCGTAGCCCGCCTTCTCGACCGTCAGCGGGACCATCGTCGTCTCCGTGCCGACGGTCATCGAGCGCTGCGTGAGGCACGCCGCCACCGCCGACTGCAGCTGCTCGCACGCCGCATTCGAGACCGACTCGTCGGCGATCGACGCGTTGTCGTCGCCCGTGAACGTCACGTTGCCCACGTGCAGCACGCCGGCGAGCACGCCCCACAGCTCCTTCTGCTTCGGCGCCGGCACCTTGCACGTCGTCAGCGCCGAGCTGAGCTCCTCGAACATCTCGCCGTCGGGCATGCCCTCGAGCGTGCTCACCGAGCTCTGGTTGAGGTAGCGGAAGGCCTTCGTGCCCTTGCCGAGGCCCGCCGCCTCCGCCTCGGCGCCGCCGCCCGCCACCAGGTGGTAGAACGAGTGGTAGTTGCGCTCGCCCTCGGAGACGGTCGGCACGCGCGACTTCTCGAGCAGATACTGGTTCATGCGAGCGCCGACGATGTTGCCCTTCTTGTCGATGAGGATCTTGATGAACTTGCCGAAGCGCGACGAGTTGTTGTTGCGGCTCGTCTTGGCGTTGCCGAAGGCCTCGAGCACCGGGTTCGACTGCAGGATCGCCTCGGCCAGCGTCTCCATGCCGCCGCCGCTCTTCGAGCGCCACGCAAGGTAGTACATCAGGTGCTTGTTGGTCTCGGTCTTGCCCGCGCCCGACTCGCCGCTCACCACGATCGACTGCGGCATCTTGTTGCGCGTCAGCATCTGGTAGGCCAGCTCGGCCGTCGCGTACACGTGCGGCGGCTCCCTGCCGGGCGCCTTGCCCTTGTAAGGGCCCATGATCGTCTCTGAGTAGATCGGAAGCTTCTCAAACGGGTTCATCGCGAGGAGGATGGTTCCCGTCAGCGTGTAGATCTCCTTGTTCTTGAAGCGCAGCCGCACGTTCTCGAGCAGCGTCGCTTCCGACAGGTGGATCAGCATCGTGTTGTCTGGCGCGGTGACTCCATCCGGATTCGCTGCCGAGACGTCTGTCGAGCGAACCTCCAGCTCCTTGCCGTCCTTGAGCTTGACCTTACTCACCTCCTTGGCCGGGTCGGTCGAGACGAGGGTCCCGGTGATGAAGACCTCCTCGGCCTTCTCGTCAGGATTCTGCCACACAGAGGGCGAGAGCGCTCAGAGTGGTGCTTTGTGCGGCGCGGCAGGAGAGCGCAGAGATCTCGCACCTTGACCCACACCGCGGAGCCCTCGGTCGCCATTGTGAGGACACTCGGCCTGCCAGAGCACGTGGCGGGGTGGGAGCTCGGCCTGTAGGCTCGCGCGGAGGCTCGGGGTGCGCCACGCACGATGGTAAGTGGCTCACGCGCCGAGGCTCTCGAGTGTGAACAGCTGTGTGTGCGGTGCTTTGCAAAATTTGCAGGACGTCGAGGCCGCACACCGATCGTTTTGTCGAGACCGCATTCACGTGCATGCATGCATGCTAAAGATCGCAAGTCTGATTCCCAAGTCTCAACACAATACAGTACCAGCATGAGCTGGCTCGAGACGCTCGAAACCAAGAAGGGCGACAAGGTGGTGGCCGCCGAGGCGCTCGCGGGCAAGGTGGTGGCCCTTTACTTTAGCGCGCACTGGTGACGCCCATCCACTTTGAACCTGCACGTCGCTGCGCCACGCCCTCACACGCACGCCGCCCTCGCCCAGGTGTCCGCCGTGCCGCGGCTTCACGCCGAAGCTGGCTGCGGCCTACGAGATGGCCAACGAGGACGAGAAGACGTTCGAGGTCGTCTTTGTCTCGAGCGACGAGAGCGCGGCCGCGCAGGCGGGCTACATGGAGGAGATGCATGGCGACTGGCTTCGAGTGCCGTTCGACAGCCCGCTGCGCGACGGCCTCAAGCAGAAGTACGGCTGCTTCGGCGCCAAGGAGCAGCCGCTGTGGCCCGGCGTCAAGCGACGCAACGGCATCCCGAGCCTCGTGGTCGTGGGACCGGGTGGCGAGGAGCTCGAGTTCAGCGGCGTCGACGTGCTGTCCAAGTCGGGCGTGCCCGAGGCCTGGTCGAAGATGGCGTGGCCTGCTGCGTAAGAGGTGTAGCAGTGTAGGCGTGAAGTCCGTTTACTGCTGTTTAGGCTGTATTTTAACACTATTGAGGCTATTGAGGCGACGCTGTTTTAAGCGTCTGCCAGCTAGAAGTAACCAAGTATACAGTTGTAAGCTGTTTAAGCTGTTTAAGCAGAGCTCTCCCCGTGATTCCCAGTTTGTACGTGGCGAGCGGAAGTTGGCCTGTCGTGATGGTGCCGATCTTGTCTGTCGCCGGGTGCTTCTTGCGCGCGAACGGGGGGTGTCTACTCTGTTTAACCAGAA
>Ga0209713_10001050_pt1 | contig 16210 bp, 11 predicted proteins | sample ArcOceMetagenome_3_FD_187444 | JGI IMG/M metagenome (GOLD analysis project Ga0209713, IMG submission 187444) | Marine eukaryotic phytoplankton communities from Arctic Ocean - Arctic Ocean- Svalbard ARC20M Metagenome (SPAdes) (version 2) | ecosystem: Environmental > Aquatic > Marine > Oceanic... | reverse complement strand
CACACACACACACACACACACACACACACACACACACACACACACACACACACACACACACACACACACACACACACACACACGGGCGCATGGCGGCTGGCATCGGGCTGCCCTGGGATGCCTCTCTGGCTCTCTGGCTCTCTCGTTCTCTCTCCCTCCGTCCCTGTCTCCTCGGAACTGCTCGCACTCACCTGCGACACCCCGCCTTGGCGTCACGCAGGCTGGAGAAGGAGAAGGACACGCAGCTCGAGCGCGAGATGGAGTCGAGGTGGAAGGGGACGGGCGCGTCGTCGGCGGCCGGCGGCGGCGGCGACACGCCGCGCAACGAGGAGGAGCGCAAGCGCGAGGCGGCCAAGGCGTGGGCGAAGCAGAAGGCAAAGGAGGAGAAGAAGGCAAAGGAGGAGCAGGCGGCACTGGAGCGGGAGGCGGAGAAGGCGGCGGCCGAGTCCAAGGCGCGGAAGGAGGCCAAGGAGAAGGCTGAAAAGGAGACGGCCAAGGCGGCGGCAAAGGCCAAGGCGGAGACCGAGGCCAAGGAAAAGGCGGAGGCGGCCGCCAAGGCCAAGGCTGAGGCGGAGGCGTTGGCCAAGGCGGCGGCGGAGGCCAAGGAAAAGGTGGAGGCGGAGGCTGCGGCGAAGGCCGCGGCGAAGGCGGAGAAGGAGCGCAAGAAGGCGGAGGAGGCGCAGGCCAAAAAGGAGGCCGAGGAGGCAGAGGCCAAGACGCAGCAAGCGGAGGAGGCGGAGAGGGCCTCCAAGCTCAAAGCCGCGGCGAACGCGGCGCGGATGGTGGAGAAGGCGAAGCCTCCCAGACCGTACATGGAGGAGCTCGGCCGCAATCATACCGACGAGATGAAGCTCGAGGTCGCGACGCTCGACGGCGTCGACGGACTCAACACGTCGCCCGACGCGGCGCGGCCCCCTGCAGAGGCGGAGGTGGAGCCCGAGACGGACGAGTTCGGCGCGCCAGTGGAGGAGGAGGAGGAGAAGAGGGCGGGAACCCGGATGCGCAACCTTGGCAAGATGAAGGCCACCGCGGCGCCTCCGCCGCCGCCGCCTGCACAGGCGCCGCTGTCTCCGGACGAGCCGGGGCCGTCGGGTGCGGGAGAGGAGGACGGCGGGTTCCGCATGTACAATGACGGCGAGCGGATGATGGAGGAGGCCGAGGGCGAGGGCGAGGGCGAGGGCGAGGGCGAGTACGACGAGGACGACCCCGACGCGGCGATGGAGGCGGCGGCGCACCTCGCGCGCATGGAGCAGGCCGCGGCGCTGCAGGCGGCGGCCGACTCGGCGGCGGCGCAGGCGGCGGCGCTGATGGAGGCGTCGGAGCAGGCGCAGCTGCAGGCGAACGAGGTGGCGGGCCTCGCGTCGCCTCGCAATCCACTCAACGGCAGCGCGGGGCGGCCAGGCAGCGCGTCCGCCGCGCGGCGTGCGGTGGACGCGTCGCTGCGGCACGTGCCGGCGGCGTGCACGACCGACCTGCGGCGGCTCGGCGGCAAGCTGCCCAACCCCGACGACCTCGAGTCGGGGCAGACGCTGCTGCTGGGAGAGGACTCCGAGGAGGCCGGCGGCGCTCTCGGCGGCGGCGGCGGCGGCGGAGGTGGCGACGGCGCGGCGCTCGACGGCAACGACGGCGACGACGACCTCGACGACGACGACGACAGGGAGGCGAGGAAGAAGGAGAAGAAGCGGAAGAGGAAGGACAAGAGGAGGCGCAAGCAGGCCGCGGCCGGCCTGGGCAAGGACGGCAAGAAGAAGGGGCCGGGCGCGTGCGCGACGTGCTGCGGGCTGATCGTGGGCAACTGCTGGCTGATCATGCTTGTGATGTCGATCCTCGGCACGCTCGCGTACGACGGCTTCAGCACCAACGAGATCGACTACTGGTATCCGGTCCGGCTCTGCCCGCGCCGCGCCGACAGGGTGGGCGCCGGCACGACCTTCGACCAGCTCTCGACGCTGCCGCTGCCGGAGACGTACGCGTGCCGCGCCGCAACCAACGCGCGCGGCTGCTACGGCGCCGCGTGCTTCGGCGAGTGCGTCGGAATCACCGACCAAGCGCGGTGCACCGACTGCTGCGGCGGCGTCGTCGGCGACCAGCTGCAGCCGTGCCGCTTCCCCTTCTACTTCCAGCGCACGTGGCACTCCACCTGCCTCGCGGGCGGCAACGACGGCTCCATCCACTGGTGCCCCACCGCGCTCGGCAGCGACGGCCGGCCGCTCACGACGATACGAGAGGACGACGGCAGCGCCGTGATGCTCGCCGGCCAGTGCGCGGCGGCGTGCCGGCAGGCCGACTTTGTGTCGGCGCCCGCGACCATCTGCGGCGAGACGGCGTGCTCCGACGCCGGCACGACGCCGCGCGCGACGCCGATCGAGATCCGACGCGACGGCTTCGACGGCGACGCCGGCTTCTTCGTCGGCGCCAAGTACCGGCTCGTGCTGTACGCGGCGGCCGACACGCTCGACGCGTCGGTGACGCTGCGCACGTCGTCGGGCTCGCAGCTCTACCGCGGCGCCTTCAACCGCAGCGCGTGCCGCGAGGCCGAGGAGGGCGCGCGCGCGCGGCGGCGGCTCGGAGGCGATAGCGGCGGCCCTGGTGGCGAGGAGGAGGAGGAGGAGGAGGAGGAGGACGACGACGACGACGACGACGACGACGACGACGACGTCTTTGGCGCGGCGGCGACGGAGGTGGCGGGGGCGGCGGGGCGGCTGCTGGCCGAGGTGGTGGGCGAGGAGCGGGCGAGCGGCGCGGCCGAGGCGCTCGCCGTTGGCCTGCGCGCCGGCGCCCACGGCGTGCGGCGCGGCGTGCGCGCGGCGCGGCGGCGGCTCGCGATCGTGCGGCGCGAGACGTGGTGGGTCGACATGACCAACCAGAACACGACGCACCTGCGGCGGCGCGAGGGCGAGGCGGCGCGGTGGAACGGCCGCGACTGGGTGCGGCCCCGGCAGGGCGTGCGCTGCGCCGCCGACGTCGTGCCGCGACACACGATCGTCGCGCTGCAGGGCGGGTGCGACTCGCCGTCGGGCGAGCACCGCCTCGAGCGGAGCATGCTGCGCGCCGAGCTGGGGCCGTGGTTCGAGGTCGACGCCGCCGACTTCCCGCTCTACCTGACGGTGCTCGGCGTCAACTCGTCGGACCGCGGCCCGCAGGACGACTCGAGCGGCGACGTGCACGGCGCCGAGCCGTCGCCACTCCTCTACTTCTCCTTCTACACCGAGGAGCTCGACATGTCGCGGCGGCTCGGCATGTGGATCGGCGTGCCGCTCGGCTTCCTCCTCCTCTCGTGCTGCTGCTGCTGCGTCTGCTGCTTCTGCTGCGCGCCGCCCAAGAAGAAGTCCGACGACGACCTCGTCAAGGAGGGGCGCGAGCTCCTCGCCGCCGACGCGCGCGCCCAGGCCGCCGCCCTCGACGGCGACCTGCCGCTGCAGCGCTTCCAGCGCGCCGGGCTCCGCGCCGCCGCCGCGCGCAACAGCTCGCCGTTTGGCGGCGGCTCGCCGCTGGCGGGCGGCGCGGGCGGCCGGACCAACAATGTCGCGTACCGGATCAACTCGCAGGGCCTCGCCGTGCCCGACGACGGCTACGGCCACGACTCGCCGCCCCTGTCGCCCGACATGCGCGCCAGCCGCCAAACACGATGTCAGCCAAGCCCGCTGGCGCTGCGGAAGACGCCTTCCGCGGCGGTCATGGCGACCCTCAACCGGCAGAACAGCTCTGACAGCGAGATCGAGCTCGCGACGTGAGATCTCTGTGTGCAATACGGCCGTTTATAGGCGCCCCCCCCTGGATTTCTGACGACTGTATTTTAACAGAAAGGATGAGATTACATCGATTGCACGGTAATATCTTTACAATGGAATTGTCTAGTTTACTGCTGCTGCCCGCTTCCAGCCCTCCTCGACTGCCATGTGCCAAAGTTTCCCAAAGCCTAAAAGCGTACGGTAAAAGCGCAAAAGCCTAAAAGTCTAAGTCTACGGCCCACCTACAGTTTATGTACTCTATCATCTCCTTCAGGCCCCGAGCACTACCTCTCGAGGCTCCTCAGGAAGATGCTCATCCGCCCCGGCCGGAACTCGACCTTTGCCTCCTCTGCTGGCGCATCGGCCGCGCCGTGAGGAGCCACCTTCGAATCGGAGGACCTCCTCCACCTCGAGGGACGCCTGCGGGAGGCTTGCTCGGCGGCCTCGATCGCCGACCTGCTTGCCTTGTCGCGCTGCCCAGCTTCCGTCGCCAGCTTCCGCTCCGTCTCTGCTCTCGCCACGGCATCGAGGGCCGACTGAGTGGCCGCGTCCCGGGAGACGGCGGACGGCGACGATTTGATCGAGAACCTCCTGAAGATTGAGCCACGCTGACCGGCGGGCAGCGCGTCGGACCCGCCGCTCGGGCGCTTGCCAATCGAGCTGAACCTCGCGAGCATGCGCAGCCTGCCGAAGAACTGCCTCTCCTCCCTCACCGAGTCGACTGCAGTCGACTCCCTGCCAGTGCCATGGATGCTGCCGTTGGGGTAGCTGCTCATTCGAGCATCGGCGCCGCCGCCGAAGGACCAAGTGAGCCAACTTGACTTCTTCCGACTCATTGACAGACCAATTCGCACTCTGCCGGTTCCTATTGAGGCTGACCCAGTGCTGGTGTCCCGGGGGCTTAGACGACGGATAGGTGGTGGCGGTGTGCGTTCTAAAAATTTCAGTCAGGCTTTGACCTGTTGACCGGTCGCCTCGAAAGTTGCGCATGGGCATTAAACGCATGCACACCTTGTTAACCGTCAGTGACTGATGAGCAAGGTCAGTCTAACCGTCACGAGCTCACCCTCGAACATCACCGAGGTCGATGTGCGCGCGGGCGCCGTCCAGCTGGCGCTGGTCCTCCACGGGGAGGCGACGTGGAACTTTGTCGACACAATCCGTGGCTGCAGCGTCGTGGCCGGCACAGGCAGTACTCTCGTGGTGTCGCACGCCCAGCAGCTGCACCCGCAGGAGCTGAGGCTGATATTAGCGCCGATGCCCACGTTTGACCCGCACACCGACACGTCGCTCTCCATCGCCGTCTCTCACCTGTGCGGAAGCAGCCTGCTCAGCATGGAGCAGGTCGCGCCCTGCGTCAGTATGCCAGGCAGCGAAGACGCCGCATCGACTGCGGCTGGGCTGCCACTGACGGCGCGTCTGGCGGTCCTCAGTGGCGGCTCGCCGCCAGGACGGCCCGGCGCGCCACGCATCGTACCGTTGGACAGCTACAATGCCGTCGGCGTGCAGTGGGAGGCGCCAAGGGCGGGTCCCGCTCCCGGTGGCTACGTGTGGATCGAGCCCGGCCACCCGCATTGGCCGGTCGTGCTGAGCGGCAACAGCAGCGGTGGCAGCGACGACCGGCCACTCGCCGTGCTGCACGGCTTTGGGCGAGGCGCCACGCTGCTGCCCGGCTCGGTGGCTGGCGTCGGCGCGGGCGGCTACTCGCAGCCCTCGGTCGCGTGGGTCGGCGGCGTCTTCGGTGAGCCCGCGCCTCCTCTGGAGGTGACGCTGACGTACGTGGCGCAGGCCCCGGGCACCTCGCTGCGGCTGAGATGGCGGCTGCCGGAGGGGGGCTGGGGCGGCGGCTTTGCGGTGCGACACCATCGGCTCACGCTGTGGACGACCGACGGCGACGGCGACGCGCAGCTCGTGGCGTCGTCGCTGCGCGTGGCGCTCAATGCGTCCGACGACGGCGAGGCCCGCACCGAGAGCGAGGCGGCCGCACTCGCGGCCGCTCTGGCGGAGGCGGCTGCCGACGACGAGACGACGGGCGCGGAGCTGGGCGAGGCGTCACCGGCGGTCACCCCTGAGAGTGCAGCGGAGGAGGTGGAGGTGGCGGTGGCGGTGGCGGTGGAGGTGCAGGTGGCGGTGGCGGTGGCGGTGGCGGTGGAGGTGGGTGCCGATGGAGGCTGCTCGCTGCTGCTCAAGGGGCTCTCGCCGGGCTCACGCTACGCCGCGCAGCTCGTGGCCGTCAACAGCGCCGGCGACGAGAGCGTCGCGCCGACGCTGTGCGGTGCTGCTGCACGGACCGACGCCGTTGGCGGCGCGCCGTGCGCTCCGGAGGCCACCGTGCCCACGTCGACGGTCTCGTGGTGCGGATACAGCGAGGAGGAGCTCGATCGGTGCTCCCGGTTGGTGCTGACGCTCGCGGTGGTCGCGCCGCTCATGTGCGCCGCCGCGCTCGGCTTCTGCCTGTGGTGGCGAACGCGAACGCGCCGCCGCTGCTTTCGACGCGCAACCACGGCGGCATCGGCGCCGGGTGCGACAGACGGCACCGCCCTCCCGGCGGCCCAGACGCTCCCTCCGTCTGGACGCGCCGCCGCGCTGGGCTTCGGAGGGCATGGCGGCGCGGGCGACGCGTCTCCGCGCCAGCAGGGGCACGCGTCGGCAAGGTGGAATGGACGGCTGCGCGCAGCGACGCGCCCGATTTGGCGCGTCTTCGCACCCGGGCCTCAGAATTTGGCAGAGGCAGACCGCGTCTCTGGCGCATGCTCTGGCGGAGATGATGCTGCGAGCGAGAGCGCGATGCCGACAGCGCGAGGCGCCGCGAAAACGGCCAAGGAGATCTCGCCGCAGATCGAACCCACCGCGGAAGAGCCCACTACGTTGTCAGTGTGAGAACAGACGAGACGTTGAAAACGGTATTCAAAACCCAGTAGCAAGTGCCGTGCGCGCTACACACACTCAGTTACATTCGCTCGTCTGATCGGGTTGATATCGGGCGCATTGATCCCGGCCGAAAGCCCCCGTCCTCGGAGCCGACGCCGCCGTCCAGCTTGTCTGACAGCTTGTCGTCCTCGACCAGGTTTTGCATGACCATGTCGGTGGTGCTGACGGCCCTCGCCAGCCCACCACCACCCGGCGCGGCCCGCGTCGGTGGGCGGCCGGTGACGTTGAAAGCGGCGGCGAGCAGCAGCACGAGCGCGAAGCCGTACGAGACGAGGGCGACGACGGTGCCGAAGCCGTCGAAGCCGTTGCGCGGCTGCCACGTGCAGCTGCAGTTCGTCATCGCGAGGTCGCTGACGACGCCGGCCTCGTCCGTCGCGTCCGTCGCGCCAATAGCAATCTCGCGCGCCGTGCTCGCGCTCGTGCCACCGCCGTCGTCGGTGCTGTGGTGCTCCGTCGTCCCATGATCGGGGCAGTACGGCGGCAGCGCGACGTCTCCGGTGCAGAGGGCGTGCTCTTGGAGGAGGTCGTAGAGCGTGCCGCCGAGCAGCGGCCCCGCCGCCCAGCCGATCGAGTAGGCCGCGTTCCACAGGCCGGAGATGGAGGCGTGGAGCAGCGAGTCGTCCGGCGGCAGCGCCACCTATGATGAAAACAAGGCGGCGCTCACTTCGGCCAGATCTGTCTCCAACAGGCGCCTGCAGTCGCAGATTCAGGCCCAGGGCAGCCCCAGGCTCCGGCCATCCTCGGCCAATCAGCCGCTTGGAGCCCCGGTTGGTCGGCCAGATGGGCCTCGGTTTCGGCATGGAGCGCCACCACCAGGTCGGGGTAGACGGCGTTGTTCGAGAGCGCCGAGCCGAGGCCCTTGAGGACCATCGCGACCGAGACGGCGCCGAGGCTGTTCAGCTGGCGCTCGGCGGAGTGGCCAAGGCCGACGCCGTCGGCCCAGGTCGCCGAGAGCCCAAACGGCGAGAGCAGGTGGAACCTGTGGCGCGTGACACACGGCGGGTCGCGGGTGTGCGGTGGGTGGCGCTCGCTTCGGCCTGACCTGCCGCCGACAGGCCCTCGCAGCGGTGTAAGAATCAGGCACAGGGCAGCCCCAGGCGTCTACCATCTTCGGCCATCTTCGGCCAATCGGGCTGGTAACGCTGATTTGCTGGCCCGGCCAAATGGGCCTTGCCATCGGCACACGGGGTGGGACGTGAGGCCGAGGACGACAAATCCGGCGCCGGTCGTCGCCTTGAAGACGCGCGAGTTGTTCGGGAAGCGGTCGACGAGCCAGCCGACGGGGATCGAGACCTGTGTTGAAAACAAGGGAGGCGGCGCTCACTTCGGCCAGATCCGCCTCCAGGCGGCACCCGCAGTGGCAGATTCGGGCCATCCTCGGCCAATCAGCCACGTGAGCCCCGATTGCTCGGCCAAATGGGCCTTGTTTCAAACATGGATGGCGACGGCGACATAGACGACGGACGAGTACATGAAGAAGAAGGAGACCCACGACGCCGAGAGCGCGAACGGCGGCGACGCGAGGCGGTACGAGAGCGTCGGGTCGAGCGTCGCCACCAGCGTGCCTGCATGGTTGTGGTTGTGGTTTTGGTTTGGTGTGTGAGTGGTGTGTGGGAGTGCATGTGGAGAGACGGGAGGTGTGCGCTATAGGTGTGAGCAAGGCGTGGTGGCGTGGTGGCGTGGTGGCGTGGTGGCGTGGTGGCGTGGTGGCGTGCGTGGCGTGTGTGGGTGTGTGGCGTGTGTGGGTGTGTGCGCGCGTGTGGGTATGTGCGCGCGTGCGGTGCATGCGCGGAGCGCGCCGGAGAGAGCGACGGCGACGAGGCCGAGGACGACGGACAGCGAGAGGGCGCTGCGGAGCGGCGCGCTGCCGCCGGCCGCCTCGGAGCGGAAGTCGGCCCACTCGGGGATGGTGTGACGCAGCGGCAATATCAGCAGCAGCGGCGCGATCGAGCAGGCGAGGAAGGGCACGCGGAACTTCCACGCGCGAGATTGCGGCAGGTCGTAGAGCACGCCGCCCACCTGCGTTGGAAAGATGAAAACGAGGTCGGAGGCGCTCACTTTGGCCAGAGATGCGCCTCCTCCAGGCAGCACCCGCAGTGGCAGATCGAGGCCCAGGGCAGCCAGGCCCGTCGGCATCCTCGGCCAAACAGCCGCTTGGAGCCGCGGTCGCTCGGCCAAACGGGCCTGATGCTCTCGACATGGCGCGCCCACGACGGGCCCCACCATGCAGCCGACGCCCGAGACGGTGCCGATGGACGCCATCACGGTGCCGAGCTTGTCCTGGAAGCGCGCCGAGACCATGATGATGCACGCCGTCTCGGCGAGCGCGCCGGTGAGGCCGTTGGCGAGGTACGCGAAGAAGAAGAGCCATCGGACGGCGGGCGGCGCACTGGGCGGAGGCGCTCCTCTCTCGTGGAAAAGGAGCTCCGCGCCGCTCGTGCCGCTGGTGGCGGCTGCGGCGGCCGCCGCGGCAGAGGAGGCCGCCGCGCTGCTCGAGCCGCCCGGCGACGGCGGCATCAGGTCGGGCGCGAGGCCAAAGAGGAGGGTGAGGCCGCCCGTGCACGCGAGGCCGACGAAGACGGCGCGGCGCGTGCCCATCCGCTCGATGAGCTGCGGCGCGAAGACGGAGGTGATCGCCATGCCGAGCGGGTACGCGGCGAAGATGGCGCCGTTGAAGGTGCCGGAGATGCCCATCTGCGTCGCGAGCGGCGTGAAGAAGGACGAGAGGAAGGTGGCGATGGTGTACCGCGTGAAGAGCACGGCGTAGGCGCTCAGCAGCAGCTTCGTCCGCCCCTGCCGCCGCCTGGTCGCCTCGAGCGGCGCGGTGCTCGTCTCGCTGCGGTCGAACTCCGACTTGCCGTCGGACACGAGCTCCATGAGCGAAGACTTGACACTTGCGCAGAATCAGTTGCATCTAGAAAAAACATAACTTTCCGCTTTTTTGCCCGTACCGTAGCTCCTTCGGCCCCGCTCGACGACTCGTTGGGCATGGGCGAAGCGCGGTCAGGCAAGCCGACGAGATGACCGGCAAGCAGCCGACCCACCTACCTACCTGATCTACAGACTGAGCGCTCGCGGGGAGGACGAGCACTGCGAGGCCAGTAGCTCAATGATAGTTCGATGGAGCGGTTGTGTAAGTTTCGTATAAATATTAAATGAGTCGAATGTCAACGTGGTATATTTTTGCAGCGAAATGCGCGGACTCACCATCCGAGATGGCTCGCGCGTTATACAGTGGAGCGCGCTACCGCTAAACCCCGATCCCTCCCCTGGCCCAAGCACAAGTCTACGAGTGTAAGCATGTCCAGCTCGACCGAGAGTTGGCGATGGCACACCACCGCCTTGGTGTCCTGGTGCATGTGGCTGCCGTTCTCAGTCCCTCTTGAAGGGGTTGCCGCCGGGGAAGAAGGACACGCGCTTCGACGGCCAGCTCTTGGGCGGCGTCCAGGCCGTGTTCCCGCTGAACGGCTCGCGCTTGCCGGCGGTCTCGAGCTTGAACGGCCCGAGCCCGCGCGACGTCTTCTGCGTGTCGTCGTCCGCCTCCGCCTCCTCCGCCGCCTGCGACATCTCGGGCTGGGCGCGGTTCGTCTTGGCGACGGTCTCGGCGGCGTACTTGACGGTCTCCGACACCTTGGCGACGCGCTCGACGATCTTCTTGACGACGGGCGCCGACGCGACGCTGCTCACTGCGGACGCCACCGGCGCGGAATAGGACCCCTTGGCGGAGGGCGCGGGCGCGAGCTCGCGACGATTCGCCGCGTCGGCGGCGGCGCGCTCCTTGCGCGCCTTGTCCTCGGCGAGGACCATCTCGTTGAGGACGTTGCCGATGGAGGCGTCGCAGAAGGCCTCCATCGGCAGGATCGAGAAGGGCTCCTCGATCTGCACGCCGAGCTCCTCGATGCCGAGGAGGAAGAAGGTGATGACCATGCACGACGGGATTGTGAAGACGTGGTTCCACCTGTGGTGACGTAAAGTGTAACAAGGCGGCGCTCGCTTCGGCCAGATCTGCCTGCCTCCGACAGGCTCTCGCAGCAGTGGAAGATTCAGGCCCAGGGCAGCCCCGGGCTTCGGCCATCCTCGGCCAATCAGGCTGGGAAGGCTGGCTGGCCCGGCCAAATGGGCCTTGCTTTCGGCATAGGGTTCCACGACGGGTCGACGCCGAAGATGGCGAGCGGCAGCAGGAAGAGCCACGTGCCGACGAAGCGCGACGTGTGCCGCGTGTACACGAGCGGGATCGGCGTCTTGAAGATGCGCTCGCACGCGCCGACGTCGTCGCACCTGGATGGTCGAGCGCAGCGAAAGCGTCAACGTCGGCGGCCTCTGTCTGATGAAAGGCCACGGCATCTCGGTGGAACCTGACCTTCTGAACCTCTCCTCTCACGTCCACCTCCACCCGACCCCTTCGACCCGACCGGCCCCGAGCCTTCAGATGCAGCCTGATGAGCCCGTGGTGGCCAGCCGTGGCGCCACCAAGGCGGCCACTCTGACCAATATGCCGTCGCACAGCGCCGAGAGCGTCCGGTCCATCTGCGCGCGGTCCATCGGGTCGAGGTCGGCCTTGCGCAAGCTCGTGCCGAGCTGCATCAGCGCGTACGCCTGCCGGTTGGCCGACGACATGTAGCCGTCGACCTCGGACGCGGTGAAGCCGAGGTTCTTGAGCTCGGAGCGGAGGTTCTTGTCGTCCTCGGCGCCGCGCAGGAAGCAGCGCAGGCAGCGCGTGAACGCCGACGTCTCGGCGGCGATGCGGCGGCGCCAGTCCTGGAACTGGCCGTAGCCGGGGTACTCGTCGACCATGAAGGTGTTCGACTCGCGCACGAGCGAGCGGCACTTGTTGATGATGTCGCCCCAGACCTTGCGCGCATTGTCCCAGCGCGCGTAGCACGCGGTGGTGCGGAAGACGAGCAGCAGGCCGAGCGTCGGCGACGTCAGCGTGAAGAAGGAGATCGGGATCGTCGCGCCGGGCAGGTGGTCGAGGAGCGGTGGCTGTGCGTGCAGAGGAGGGGGCGGAAGAGGGAGGAGGAGGCGCAGAGGAGGGGTTCAGAGATGAGAGGCGGAGGATGGGGCGGGGGGGGACGGTGCGTGCGGCGTGTGCTGCGCCGCGTGGGCCATCTCAGAGGCTACTTCTGGGTCGTCATTGCGATCCGACATATGCTTGTAATTGTGGGGTTCGATCATCATCGATGGCGGGAGGGGCACGTCGGTGCGGAGGTCGGGTGCGGGCGGAGCGCGGCGCAGCACCTGCTTGACCGTCTCGAAGTCGACGTAGCCAGAGGCGAGCGCGTTCCACAGCACGGTCGCCGTCGCGACGGCGCCGACGGTCGCGATCTCGGCGTAGCGGCCGCGCAGCACGCCGGAATCGAAGATGGTCTCGAGCGACTTGAGCCCCTCGGAGCGGTGGCCCGCCCAGTTGTCGTTGGTGAAGACGGTGCGGCGGTACTCGCGCGCCGCCTCCTGGTACTCGCCGCCGAAGGTGCTGCCGCGCCGGTCCTTGGTGAAGGTGCCAAACTCGAGGACGCCGCCGTCGCACGGCACGCACCTGTGGTTGGGTTGGGGTCAGGGTCAGGGTCAGGGTCGAGTTGGGGCGGGGTCAGGCGGGATTGACGTGACGTGCGAGGGCACGCACGTGATCGAGCCGATGCCCCACCGCTGCGCGACGCCGCTCCGCTTGAAGTCGGAGCACGTGGCCGTGTCGGCCACCACCACCTGCATGCATGGACATGATCATGCATGGTCAGACGCGGCGAGGACGTGGCGCCTTGCATGGGCGGGCTGGCTGGCTGGCTCCAAGACCCCGGCCCGTCGGTGGGATGATCTGAGGCGCCTGCGGGGCCCCGCCAACAAGACGGCCACTTTGGAGCCGTGCCGCGCCACCGTCGACGCCGACGAGCCGGCGAGGCCGATCGGGTCCTTGCCGTCGAGCGCCGGCTTGATGGCGCGCGACGACGCCACGTAGCCGTTCTCCTTGTCCTTCTTGGCCGCGCCCGAGGGGGCCTGGTCCAACTGGTCGGCGCTCTCGTACGAGCCGCTGAACTTGTAGACGCCCTCCGACGGGCAGCGCTTCCAGTAGATGGCGTAGGTCGCGCCCGAGGCGAAGGCGTTGGCCAGCTCCGACTTGGGCAGGCCGTCGGCGTTGGCGTCCTCCAGCGACGCCCACGTCGCACTGCACTCGCCTGCGGTGCGGGAGGGTAGAACGAGGGTACAACATGGGCTGGGTACAACGAGGCGGCGCTCAACATGTCGGCCAGATCGACACAGGCCCTCTCGGTGGCAGGCTCGGGCCCATCAGGGCAGCCCCGGGCCTCGGCCATCCTCGGCCAATCCTCGGCCAATCGGCCGCTTGGAGCGCTGGCTGGCTGGCCCGGCCAAATGGGCTGTGCGTGCTTCTCGGCATGGCGCGGTCGCCTTCGGAGGTGCCGTACTCGAGGACGCCGCCGAGGACCGGGATGTAGCAGATGGACTGCACGCCGTACTCCTGCGCGGCGAACTTGCGCACGTCGCGCTCGCACGACTGCGCGTCCTCGATGAAGATCGGCGCGCGGCTGCGCAGCACCTGCGATGCGCGACGGGAGGGAGGCACGTGCCGCCAGGTCAGTGGTGGGTGCGCGTTGGACGCAGCGGCGGCAAGGGACGGAGGCAGAGGACGCAGCTGGGGCAGGGAGAGAGGGAGGGGCGGGCCGGTGAGTCGGGTTTGCTAAATACTGGGATGAGGAAATCCGCAGCTCCCGGAGGATCGGTTGTGCAGCCTGAATGGTTCGTCATCCTCACCGCGGTGGAAGGGGTCGCGTGTGCGTCGCAAAGGCGGGTACCGAAGGAGAGGGCTGGGGTGCAGGGACGGTGCGCCCGCGAGGCGGCAGGGCAAGCTCGGCACGACAACAGACCTGCGCGACGGGCGACTCTCCCAGGACGTCGAAGACGGTCGCCTGCGACGTGTCGGCAAACGAGAGGCGCTTGCCCTTTGCCTTGAGCTCGGCGGCGTGGCCCGCCGTCACGTACGAGCCGGCGACCGTCGCGCTGCCGCCGCTCTCCTTCCAGTCTGCGGTGCGCAGCAGGGGAGCCGAGGCAGGGAGGGGTGGGTGAGCTGGGCGCTGGAGAGCCGAGGGGAGCCGAGGCAGGGCGCAGTGCATGGCTCAGTATTACAGATCGAGTAGGCGGCGTTGGCGCCCTCGCACTGCATCTTGAGCGCCGCGTTGAGCGTCGTGTCGGCGAGCGCCGACTCCTCGCCGACGCCGTACTCGAGGACGCCGCCTGCGTGTCGCATGTGGGGGAGGGGTGTGGGAGGGGGGGGGCAGGCGAGCGTGGCGTGAGTCGCGTGGGTTCGGCTGGGCGGAGCGGTCGCGTGTGTGCGGGGCGGCGGCCAGGCCAGCTCATAATTCGTGAGATTCCGGTTCGAGCTTGTTCCAGCATGTGCTGTTGGAAGAGGGAGCTTTCTTTTCTTCCTCGCTGGCACATAGGGGCAAGGGGTGTGCGCATGCGACGCGCTGTCTGTGGCAGGGCTCGCGGGCCGGGTCTGGAAGCTCCCTCCACCGCGGTGCATGGCCACGAGCGGCGCAGCGGCGCACCGTCGAAGGGGGCAAAGTGGATCGTCTTGATGCCAAACTCGCGCGCGGCGTCGGCGCGCTTCATCTTCTCGGCGGCGATCGTGCCGCAGTCGTAGCCGAAGCCCACCACCTGAGGGGAGAGGTGAGGGGAGAGGGGAGAAGAGAGAGGTGAGAGGGGCGGGGTGGGGCACCACCACCTGCTCGGCGTCGGCGCTCCTGATGCATCAGCAGCTGAGTGGTGGTGCTGTTGGGTGCGTCGCAAAGGGCGGGAGGGATGGACCCACCTGCTCGGCGTTGGAGCTCCGGGCGACGGCGATCGGCCCCGCGCCGGTGGTGCTGAGCGCGAGCGCGCGCGACTGCGAGACGAACGAGACGGCGTCGCCGCGGCGGCGGAGGCGCGAGTTGACGCTCGCCTGCACCTCGTAGTCGGCCGAGACCGAGAACTCGCCCGGCGTCTCCTCGGCCCAGTGCAGCACGTAGAGTGCGCCTGGATGGTCACACGCAGCGAGAAATCGGTGGGTTTGGTGGGGCCTTCAGATGCACCCTCATGAGCTGATGGTGGTCATGATGGTGGTATGATGGTGGCCAGATACAGCGCCCTCAAGACGGCCACTTTGACCGTGCCGGCGCGCCGAGCTCCTCGAAGGCGCGGCGCATCACGGCCTTCGGCAGCACCGGCACCTTGGGGATGGCGTCCCACACGGTCCCCGACTGCTTCGTCGTGCCGAACTCGACGACGCCGTCCTCGAACGGCGCGAAGACGATCTGGCCGATGCCGTACTTGCCGGCGAGCTCCCTGCGATGGCGAGGCGACGCGGGCGCACGCGTCAGCTTCCCTGCTCACTGCGCAATCTGGCCAACAACTGGTTCGACCGCGACTCCCATTCGCAGGACTCCCACTCGCGGAGGGACGTGAGTTTCCCGTGGCCCACATTGGCAGGGAGCGAGAGGCGTGCGATGAGCACGGGCTGGTAAGGAAATGAGACCCATGGAGGAGCCGGGGCCATCTCCAGCTGCCCGCGCAGAATTCGTCTTCCAGAGAGTACAAGTCGCTTTTGACCACGCGAGGATGGGCTTGCCACGCGCGGCATTGGAGCGCTGGTTGCGTGTGTGTGTGTGCATGGGCGCGGGTCGGCGTGGGCCACTGATGATGGAAGGGCGGGGGGGGGAGCTGGGAGGAGTGTCGCGACGGCTCTAGACAGGCACACCGCATGATGCAGGGCCTGTGCTGGACCCCCGCGTGCGTCTGGCAGCCGTGCAAAGGACGGGGGCGACTAAACCCCACGCCCTGGCCACAGGAGGCCAGGTGTCCGTTCGTGGGTGCGGCGGGGCGGCGGGGCGCGCGCGGCTCTCCCCACGCAGGGGCGCAGCGGGCTCGCGCTCCGGGGTGCCTTCTGAATGTGTGTGTGTGTGTGTGTGTGTCTCTGTGTGCGTCTGTGTGTGCGTGTGTGCGTGTGTGCGAGGAGGGCGGGCACGCACCGGCGCTGCAGATTGCTCGAGCTGACCTCCTCGATCATCACCGGCTCGCCCGTGGCGATGACGGTGCCGACCGGCCCCGTGCCGGTCGCGCTGAGCACGTAGGCCATCGAGGCCTCGTCGAAGGACTCGGTCATCCCTCTCGACTTGAGCTCCGACTTGAGCTGCGCCGTCTCGTACGCGGCGGCCGCCTTGATGCTGCCGCGCTGGTTGGCCCAGTAGATGGCGTACGACGCGCCGCTGTTGTCGCAGCGCATCTTGAGCGCGGCCTGGAGCGTGTCGCCCGTCATGGGGACGCCCAAGGGCTTCGTGATCACTGGCGGAGCCTCGACGCTGGCGACCATGCTGACCGACGCGGCAGCGCCATTAGCGGCGCGCCGGACCAGAGCCGGGCGCGCGGGCGCCTGGAGCGCCGGCGAGCTGGCGATGAGGAGCTGCAGCATGGCCTTCTGCCGCGTCGGCCGATGGGCCTCGCGGCGTTGAGCGCATGTCGAGATGTTGCGTTGCAGGGTCCTCTTCGAAGAGGGTGGGGGC